>Ga0209257_1000741_pt1 | contig 49326 bp, 48 predicted proteins | sample AraplaCvi_mCL_r2_FD_184277 | JGI IMG/M metagenome (GOLD analysis project Ga0209257, IMG submission 184277) | Arabidopsis root microbial communities from North Carolina, USA - plate scrape MF_Cvi_mCL_r2 (SPAdes) (version 2) | ecosystem: Host-associated > Plants > Roots > Endosphere | place: USA...
CCTCGCGCGGGCTTTACTTCGGCAAGGATAATGGTCCGGACACCAGTTCGGGCAATCCCGCATCGACCTATGCCGACCAGATCAAGCGGGGCGTCACCGACGGCATCATTGGGGAGCCACAGCCGCAGACGACGTTCCAGCCGTCCCCGGTCGAAACGAAACAGGCTGAAGAAAAGGCGGCCAATCCCTTCACGCAGCCCGAACAGAGACAAGAGCAATGGAACGGATCGGAACTCGAGCCGGAAGGGATTTGGCGCGCGCGGCTCGCCCGCGAGCAACAGGAACAGGTTCTGCGCGAGCAGCATCGCCAGCGGATGGCGCGAATGCAGGCGCGAGACTCCGCCTATGACGCGCCTCTCGCCATCGATCGCGGCAAGCTGGAATCGCGGTCGGAAAAAGAAGAGAACGCCGGAGCCCGGACGACGACAGCCGCGGCGAACGGAAACGCATCCGATCTTTACGCCGCGGCCTTGCGCGCCGGTCTCGGCGGGCAGAATGTCGATCTGAACGGACAGAACTCCAAGGAAGATTTCTTCAATGCCGACCTGAAGGACCTTGGCTATCTCCCGAACCGCGTCGTGCCGCAGCAGTCGCTATACGAACTAAAACGGGGCTCGGTTATTCCGGCGACATTGATAACAGGTATCAATTCCGACCTGCCAGGGCGTATTACCGCGCAGGTCAGCCAGAATGTCTATGACAGCGCGACAGGCCATCGCCTGCTGATCCCGCAGGGCACGAAACTATTCGGTCGCTATGACAGCAAGGTGTCATTCGGGCAGAGCCGGGTTCTGGTCGTTTGGTCCGACATCATCTTTCCGAACGGCTCAACTCTGCAGATTGGCGGCATGGCTGGCACGGACGCAGAGGGCTACGGCGGCTTCAATGACAAGGTGAACAACCACTATCTCAAAACCTTCGGGTCGGCGGTCATGATCGCCCTAATTGGGACCGGCATCGACATGGCGGTGCCTCAGAGTTCGACGCTCGCCACCCAGGATACGGCGTCGGATGCGGCGAGACGCAATTTTGCCGAGACCTTCGGGCGAGTGGCCGACCGGACGATCCAGCGAAATATGGACGTGCAGCCAACGTTGCAGATCCGGCCGGGCTACAAATTTAATGTCCTTGTCGATCAGGACATTGTTTTTCCGGGTCAGTACCGTTGAAAAAAGTTAGGACAAATCGCAACGTAACAAGCGAAGAGGGGAGCTTGTTGAGGGTCATGCCGCTCCTCAATCTACTGGTTACTGCGGGACCATGTAGTCTTGTGCTGCACCCTCTTCCCTGGAAAAGACGGTCGCAATTTCGATATGATAGAGTTAGATCTCAGGGGCGCATTCCAATGATCTTCCCAATACTCAATTTCCGATTGGGAACCTGAATCGTTGAATCGCCTCGGCGATTTCAGCCGGGGCATCCTCCTGGACAAAGTGCTTCGCTCCCGGCAAAATGTGAACTTCGGCGCCGGGGAATTCGGCTTCGAAGCGATGTCGCTCACCGTCTCGAAAGCCGGGATCGCCGTCTCCCCAAAGAATGAGCACCGGCTTGTCGCGAAGACGCGTCAGGCCGGCCTCCACCTCTGCAAGGAAATCTCGGCTTTCGAGGATCTCCCTCGCGAACTGTGAGTGGGGAATACGGGAGGTCGGCGTCGGATAGGGCCTGGCGTAGGCGGCCTTCTCTGCCCAGGTCAACTTCCGGCTCGTTGACATCGGCACAAGAAAGCGGGTGAGCGCGTTGAAGCGGACGATCAGGAAGCGACCCAGTCCGCCACCCGTGAGGCGTGACCAGTTCTCGATATGCTTGATCCCTTGCGCTGGCCAAGCCCACGTATTGCAGATGACCAGTTCGCTTATAAGATCCGGCCGGCGGCCCGCAAAACCTAGCCCGATTGGCCCTCCCCAGTCTTGCACGACCAGGCAAATGTTGAGCAGATCAAGAGCACGCACAAAGCCTTCGAGCACCGCCGAGTGCTCCCTCGGCTTGAAACTGAAGCCGGGTCGGGCTCGACTGAGGCCGAATCCAGCATGATCGAAAGCGATGCAGCGGAAATCTCCGGCGAGCCTCGCGATGATGTGGCGATAAAGAAAGGACCAACTTCCATTGCCGTGGAGCAGCAGCAGGACAGGCCCACTGCCTTCATCAATGTAGTGGATGTGGTTGCCGTATATGTCGATCCAGCGGTTCTCGAAGGGGTAGATCGAGGGATCGAGCCAGTTGGGGACGACGTCCTGAGGTGCCGCCTTGTCAATCATGTCTAAAATCCCTCCTTCCACGACCGCAGGTCGACTTCCTGCGTCCAAGCGCTGCGATGCTGACGGTGAAGTTGATAGTAAGTTTCGGCGATTGCTTCCGAATGCAGGAAACTGGCGGGATCACGTTTGTCCAGCGTAGACCGCAGCATCTCGCTCTCTATTGGACCATCGATGACAATATGCGCGACGTGCACACCCATTGGTTGGAGCTCGCGCGCCATGCTCTGCGAGAGTGCTCGCACTCCGGCCTTCGCGACCGCGTTATTGTGGAATAACGCAGCACCCCTCACGCCGGATGTCGCCCCGGTAAAAAGGATTGTGCCGCGACCTCGTGGGACCATCTTCCGAGCGGCAGCCCTTCCGACCAAGAAGCCGCCGCGGCAGCACAATCGCCAACAACTCTCGAGATCGTCCAAGGTCGATTCAAGGATACTCTTGCGCAGATACGCGCCGACGTTGTGGATCGCGAGGCTCGGTGCACCAAGCTCCTGCTCTACGGCGTCGAAAAGGTGCTCGACCTGATGTTCGACAGTCGCGTCGCATTGAAATGCATGAACAGCCGGTCCGATCGAAGCCGCGATCTTCTTGGACTTCGATAGGTCTCGACCGGCAACCGCCACGATCAGACCGGCTGCTGAGAAGCGTCGCGCCAACGCGGCGCCTAGGCCCGGACCAGCGCCGACAATGATCGCCACTTCCCTTTCCGACATGGTTTAAATCCCTTTTCAGGTTGATCAATAATGGTCGAAGGCGCTCGTGGCAGCGCCTCCAAAACTATCAGTGCTAAACGCCCCGGCCACCCGAGACATCGATGGGGTCGCCGCTCGTCCCGCCAATACCACTCGCCAAAAAGCCCGGCGACGGCCGCGCCGATGGCATCGGGTTCGGTCGAGACATTTTCGGTGATGAGACGGGTTTAGGCGATTTCACAAGTCAGCCCTTTCCGGCTGGCGGGTTTATCAGTAAGCATGAATACTGAACGGGCCCGTACTTTTAATACGCTACGGTATCGTATCGTTATTGTCAATGAGAGGGCTTGGAGTGGCCGGGAATCTGGATAAGCGGGTAGAGCGCTCCAAAACCGTGGTCTTGGCGGAAACCTACCGTCAGCTGAGAGAGAGCGGGATCAGCGGAGTGAGCATCGATGAGGTCTCCCGAGTCTCAGGCGTGTCAAAGACAACGATATATCGACACTGGCCCTCACGCTCGGCTTTGCTGATCGATGCGTGCTCAAGGCTCGGAAGCGTCTATACCGCGCCGGATACGGGCACCCTACGCTCCGATCTCCTGGCTTTAGTCTCGAACCTCGCGGAGCAACTTCAGACCGCCACTTGGGCGTCGGTCTATCCGTCAATCATCGACGCTGCCGAGCGCGATCCGGAAATCGCTGCTATGCAGTCCGAATTGCACAAGGACTTCATGGCTCCCTTTCATGCTGTTATCGAGCGCGCCAAGGAAAGAGATGAGGTGAAGCGGGACAGCTCAGCTGCCGACTTAATTGCAATGACACTAGGTCCATTATTCTTTTGCCGCTGGTTATCCAAAGCGGTAATCGACAAGCGCTTGATCGACGCCGCGGTCGAGGCCGCTGTGAAAGCCGCACGGATCGAGTAGTGATCAACGCTCCCGTATTCGGGCCGGCCCGACGGATCACCTTTTTCACGTAACCCGCTGTGGCGATTCCTGATCCCGTAACCTGTGTTGCGGGATCCTGACATGCACTGTTGAAGGCGGCTAAAGTTGGTGCTCATGTCGGACTGGTGGAAGCAATGCCTCCCGTTCGTGCCGCGACCGTTCTATCCGAAGGCGTGCCGCTGCAAGTATCTCGGGACGGGCACGCTCCGGCAGGCCTGCGTCGAAGGGGGGTGCAGGTGCATATTCCAAAGAAAGCTGGATCGTTTCGGCTTCATCCTGTCCCATTAGTTCCGCAATGACTGAAAGGCCAAAATCGATCCCTGACGTGACGCCGCCTGCGGTTATAAGGTTACCGTCACGAACGACCCGCCCGGCAACCGGAATTGCTTCGAAGCGCTCCAGCAGGTCCATCGCATTCCAATGCGTGGACGCCCGCTTTCCGGTGAGCAGACCGGCTTTGCCGAGAACGAGCGAACCGGTGCAGACCGAGGTGACGAAGTGAGCCGTCTCCGCTTGCGCCCGCACGAAGTCGAGAGTTTCTTCGTCTGGTAGCAGAAGATTGACCCCGCCACCGCCTGGTACGCAGATCAGGTCGAAATTCGGTGCGTCCGCGAAAGTCACACTAGGGGTAAGCCAAAGCCCCGTCGAAGCGCGCACCGGATCGGTGGTTTTCCAGACGAGATCGACCTGTACGTCCCGAGCTGATGCAAACACTTCATACGGACCGGTGAGATCAAGCTGCTGGACACCGGGAAAGCAAAGAATACCGAAGCGGAAGGACATTGTTGTTCTCCTGTCTTGACCAGGAGACAATGACAGGAAATGCTCTGGCACGAATGCCAATCTTCCCTCGTTTTATGCCAACCGTCATGACGCGCCAGATCGAAGTTCTCGTTTTTCGCGATGCACAGGTGCTTGATGCGACCGGGCCTGCACAGGTCTTCGCTTCGGCCAATGAGTTTTCGCGAGGATCTGCCAAAGAGCCGCTCTACGAAATATTTCTGGTGGCGGAAGAAGCGGAGGTGACCTGCAATTCAGGGATTACGCTGCAGTGCCGGCCATTGGCCGACGGCTCTCCGGCGTCCGGAATCATTCCGGACACGGCCATTGTCGCCGGCGGTCGCGGGGTAAATATCGCTTGTACCAGGCCGGCACTGATTGAATGGGTTCGCAACCGCGCGTCTAGGGTTCGGAGGATGGCATCGGTCTGCAGCGGCGCGTTTCTGCTGGCCGAGGCCGGATTGCTGGATGGCCGCCGTGCTGTCACGCACTGGCATCGCTGCGATGAATTTTCCGGGCGGTATCCGCAGGTCCACCTCGAACGCGATCCGATCTTTCTGCGTGACGGGTCGATATGGACTTCCGCAGGTGTTACGGCAGGTATCGATCTTGCCTTGGCGATGGTTGAGGAAGATCATGGTCGCGCGCTCGCTCTCGCTGTGGCACGGGAGCTGGTTGTGTTTCTCAAGCGGCCGGGAGGTCAGTCACAATACAGTGCTCCGCTCAAACTTCAGGCGGCCGATGACAGGTTCTCCGACCTCCACGCTTGGGTCTCGGCCAATCTGGCGGGTGCGCTTACGCTCGAAACGCTAGCGGACAGGGCGGGAATGAGCCGGCGTTCCTTTGCTCGCCACTATCGCCAACGAACGGGTCGCACACCCGGCGAGGCGGTGGAGATCATACGGCTCGAACGGGCTCAGGGTCTGCTTGAAACCGGTACCTCTGTCGCTTCGGCCGCTCGCAAATGCGGTTTCGGCTCTCCCGAGACGATGCGGCGCGTTTTTCTGCGAAGACTGGGCGTTGGGCCAAAGGACTGGCAGCAGCGTTTTCGCGGGTGACGAGCGATCTATTAACTTAAACGTCAGAACTGGTCGTCCTATACACTGAAACGAAGTTCCGCGCGATGTTCACCTTCCCGGGCTTCTTGGCGTGGAGGTCTCGCTCGGTCAATGACACGTTGTTGATCCTCATTATGGCGAAACGACACGGCAATCCCGCGACTAGCAGAGTTCCGGCGGGTCGGCAGGGGTGGCGTGTCATTAAATCTTCGGCTCGCCTGCCGCAGAAATGGACAGACCAATCATCGAACGGCTCTTCGTCCCCGCAGATCTTCCTTAAACAGTTCGAAGGCCGCCGTTCCATTTCGGTTGGGATAATAGAGGTGATAGCTGGGGAATGGCTTCACCAGGAATCCAGACGGCAGATGGGCCGCCCATCGGCCAACGGAGCCGCAACAAGGTCTTCCAAGATGTAGAGGATCCCGAAACCCAGGTCCGCGTCGTTGAAGACCGGACCGCGCCACGGCGTGACTGTCACCCCACGGCCGTTATGCTCGAATGACCATGGAGAGAAGTTACCATCGGTTCTTAACTCCCTACCGTCGACGGTGGATGTCAGACCTGGGCCATACCGCCATCGACAGCCAGTTCCGCACCTGTCGTAAAGCTGCTCTCGTCGCTGGCGAGAAAAAGGGCTGCTGACGCCACCTCGTCCGGTCTTCCCATGCGTCCCAGCGGGATCATGCTGGACAGTGCGTCTCGAACTTCCTGTGAGGTGCCTGCCATCATCGCCGTGTCGGTCGGCCCGGGGCTAACGACGTTGACGCGAATGCCCTTTTGAGCAAGCTCGTTGGCCCATGTGCGTGCAAAGGAGCGAACTGCGGCTTTGGTCGCACCGTAAACACCATAGCCTTTGGTGCCGATATCGCCGGCGATAGAGCCGATCAGCACGATTGCGCCGCCGGGCTGCATAATGTCGGTAGCACCTTGTGCCGCGAAGACCAGAGACCGAACGTTTAGACCAAACGTCCGATCGAAATGATCCTCGGAAATATCTTCAAGGGGTGCATATTCCGATAGGCCTGCATTGATGACGAGCACGTCGATGCGGCCTTGTTCCGAACGGATGTGCTCGAAGACGCGCTGAAGATCCGCCTTTTCGCTGGCGTCCGCTTGAATGACTCGGATGCTGCCCGAGGCCCCTGTTTCTGATATACTCTCCCCGCCTTTTCGGCTGGTCGCGTAGACCTGTGCTCCTTCGCTGGAAAATATCTCAGAGATTGCTCCGCCGATGCCACCGATACCACCGATAACGAGGGAGACCTTGTTTGCTAATCTGCTCATGTTCACTCCATCAAAGCTGATGGAAATGTGATATACGCTCTATACCTACGGTCAATTACGCACTATAAGTAAAGCAGATATCGAGGAGTATACCCATGTCGTTAAGTGATGCAGCTCTGTCACAAGGAGCCAGTGCGCTACGCCGGCCGAAAGCCGTTTCCACTGAGGCCTTGCTGGACGTGGAGAAGGCGCGTCCGGTACTGGAGCAGATCGCAAACAAGTGGTCGGTGCTGATCCTGACGGTCCTCTGCTCCAGGCCATCCAGGTTCAACGAGATCATGCGCCGCCTTGACGGGATCACGCACAAAGCTCTTTCCGAAGCCTTGAAGCGGCTGGAGCGCAATGGCCTCATTCGCCGTGAAGTGCTGACGACAACGACACCGGTCGGCGTCGAATATACCATTACCTCGCTCGGCCGCTCCCTCCAGCAGCCGTTCGAGGCGCTCTATGCGTGGTCGATGACCTACGGTCCCGAGCTCGAGGCCGCGCAACAAGAATACGATCGCGTCCGTGACTAGCGCGGTGGCTTCGGGCCGTCTTCTACCGTTCGCCCGACACCCTGACGACCAGCTTGCCAAAATTCCTACCTTCTAGAAGGCCAAGGAACGCGGCAGGAGCATTCTCAAGACCGACAACGATGTCTTCTCGGCACTTCAACCTGCCATCGGCGATCCATGCTGCCGCCTGTTCCAGGAATGCGGGTTGCTGATCAATGAACTCGACATTCATGAAGCCGCGCACGGTGATGCTCTTCTGCTGAATAACCTTCATGGAAGCAGGAAAGCGGTCGGTGGAAGGCTTTTCTAGACCATCGTCATTGTAGTGCGAGATCATTCCACAGACCGGCACCCGCGCGAAATCGTTGAGGAGCGGCAGGACGGCATCCCATACTGCGCCGCCGACATTTTCGAAATAGACATCGATCCCGTCCGGGCAGGCTTCGGCCAACTGGCGCGCGAAGTCCGGAGCGCGATGATCGATTGCTGCGTCGAACCCGAGCTCGTTCTTCACGAACGCACATTTTTCCGGACCACCCGCTATACCCACGGCGCGCGCTCCCTGGATCCTGGCGATCTGGCCAACGACTGAGCCGACCGCTCCGCTGGCCGCGGCGACGACCACGGTCTCCCCAGGCTTCGGTTGGCCGATGTTGCGCAGGCCTGCATAGGCTGTAAAGCCGGTCATGCCGAGCACCCCCAGTCCGGTGGAGATCGGAGCGACAGCCGGATCGATACGCCGCAGATCGCTTCCGTCGGAGACGGCATGGGTCTGCCAACCCGAGTAGGCTACAACGATGTCGCCCTGCCTCCAATCCGCGCTACGGGACTGCTTGATCCGGGAGACGGTAGCGCCAACCATCACATCGCCGATTGCGATCGGATCGGCATAGGATTTGGCTTCGCTCATGCGCCCCCGCATATACGGGTCGAGTGAGAGATAGATGGTTTCCAGCAGAACCTGGCCGTCGGGCACCTCCGGCATGGCTGCCTCTTCGAGGCGGAAATTGTTTGGCGTCGGGGATCCGGCTGGCCTCGATGCCAGCACGATCCGTCTGATGGTCTCTGTCATGGCTGGAGTCCTCAAATTCTGTCGTGACGGACCGCCGCGTTAATCTCAGGCGCGGCGGTCGCAGTTTCTCGTCAGTCTGCAAACAGTTGTTTCAGGAAGTTCATGGTGTCAGGCTGCGCCGCCCGGATGACCGTAAAGTGGTCCGTGCCCGGGTACTCGTTGTACGTCACGGGTGTTCCGTCCGCTTTCAACCGGCCAACCAGTGCGCCTGTCGTATTCTGGAAGACGAAAGCATCGTCAGTGCCGAGTGAGATGAAGGTCGGCTTCTTTAGGCGAAAGTTCGGGTTGGCCGCCGGATCGTTGGCAGCAAGAAACGCGGCCATCTTCGGATCGCTGGCCCAATTTTCCTTGAAGCCATCGAATGCCGCACCTTTCGGGGCAATCGCCTTCGACAGGCCGCCAATGGCAGGGACCGAGCAACGGGTCGTAAATTCCTTCAGCTGCGCTTCAAGATCTGGCCCCATCACGGATGAAGCCTTGAACGAAGGATCTATCACCTTCAGCCCGGTCGCCATCAGGGCGACATTGAAATTCTGGATAAGACGATAGTCGCTTGCCTTTTCAGGGTTCGCGACGGCGCGCTGGCCAAGCTCGTTTACGAAGGCATCGATTGAGGTGTAGGGCGCTATCGCCACGGTGCCCTTGAACTCGAATTGCGGGGCTTCGTCGGTATAGGCTTCGACGCCGAGGACCGCATGACCACCATCGGAATGCCCGACAGCCACATATTCCTTCGAGAGATTGGCGTTCACCTTGTGGGCGGCAACAACGCCGCTGATCAGTGAACGCGCCAGGCTGCTGGCATTAAAATAGGGGTAGGGGACCGTCGCGGCCTCGCCCAGACCTTCGAGGTCCGGAGCGACGACCGCATAGCCGGCGTTTACAAGCGTCGAGATTTCGAACAGGTAATCGCTGTTGAAACCATCCTTTGTGAGGCCACCGTCCAGGTCATCGGTCAGACTGGGTGCGCAGAGCTTGTTGCCAGGCGTGGTCGTCCCGTGTGCCCAGGCAATCACCGGCCATCCGCCCTGCGGCGCCTGTCCCTCCGGGACAAAGAGGAGGGTCGAGGCCTTCGTCTGCCCCCCGGACACCGACCGCATGGTGTGGACGATGAGCTCCGCGCGTCCCTTTATCTGCGAGGAAATCTTGTGCGGTGCATGGGAAATTACCGTCCCGGACGTTGCCGCTTCTCCCACGGCCAGGGCCGGAGTGATGGAACCCCAGGCAAATGCCGCAGAGCCTAGGATGGTCATGACGAGCGCGCGCGTAGCCGCCCGTCTCAATGTTGAGGGATGCATGAGACACTCCAGTTCGTTCAGTTCATAAAGCGCCCGCGCCAATGCTGCGCACAGCCGATGCTCACGGGGGCGGTTGGGTTTGGATCGGTTGCCCACAGTGACGAGCAGGACCGTGAAATAAGATATAATCTCTATATCTACGGTCAATTACGCACTTTGCGTAAAGCAGATTTCGGCCCGTATATCGAGAGAGATGAAACGGACGCGGCCCAAAGGTCGGCTCCGCGGCCGGCTTATGTGGTGATGTCGGCCCGAGGACCTTGCCCGCCTCACCGTGGCTTGCTTATCATTCGCCGTGAAACGCTTCGCCGATGAACTCCAGTATCTCAGGCTGTTCACCGCGGAGAAGGGAGAAATGGTCGCCATCGGTCATGACGTTTAATCTGATGTCGGCGCCCTTCCCCCGAAGCTTGTCGACCAAGGAGGTCAAAGGCCCGGCTGGCACGAAGTTATCCTTGGTTCCTCCCATGACCAGCATCGGCTTGGCAACGGTCAGATTGTCCATCTCCGCCGGGTCGTTCGCCTTCAGGAATTGCGCCATCGTTGGATCGTCGATCCAACCGTCCCGCACTCCCTTGAATTGATCGACGCCCTTATCGACCACCGCCGCTGTCACGGCCTGAATAGCGGGACCGGTGCACAGGTCTCGCAAGCGCGGCATCAGCGCAGCAAGATCGGGTCCCATGATATTTTTCAGATCGTAATCAGGTTTCTGGACCCGAACCGACGTCGCGAGCATGGCGACAAGAAAGTTCTGCGTCGCGACGACCGGCGCCAGATCCGCCTGGGACACATGAGCGCGCGCCTGGTCAAGCCCCTGCAGCAGCGCGCGGATCGAACTGAACGGCGCCACCGCGACGCTTCCCATATGGTGCAAATCAGACGGAGACGCCTCACGGGCAAACTGATCGAATGCGACCACCGCTTTGGCACCCTCAGAGTGTCCGACGGCCACGTAACGGTTTGAGAGGCTGGGATACAGGGTCCGAGCCGCACGCAAGCCGAACAGCCCGGCATTGAGAAGGCTCTTTGTGTAATAGCCGGGGTAGGGCGAGTCGGCATTGGCGCCGAGGCCCTCGTAGTCAGGCGCCACGACCGCGTAACCGCTATTGACCAGAGATGAGATCTGGAAGTCGTAATCGCTCTTGAAGCCGGAAGCGGTCAGTCCGCCGTCGAACTCGGGCCACAGGCTAGGGGCACATTTGCTCGATCCCGGGGTGGTGTTGCCATGAAACCAGACCGCCACAGGCCATCCCCCTTCGGGTGGCTCGCCTTTTGGAAGGAAGACGAGCGCCGACGCGCTCACCTTGTCTCTTGTCGCTCCCGGCATGGAATAGACAACCAGAAAGCCCGTCCCCCGCGTCCCAGGCGGCACTGCATGATCGAGCTGCTTCATATCAGTGCGAGCTTGTGCATAGGCGGGGGTGGGCGCTGCACCCTCCACCGCAACAAGGAGAATTGTCGTTGCTGTTAGTGCGCATAGTGCCTTGCTAATCCGATCACGTTTGGTCTGCAACAGGCTCATTTTGTGGTCCTTTCAATTGTGGGGCAACCGGCTACGCCACTCACCCATATGTCCCGAATATCGGGAATAGATAATGAAAAATGGGAAATAGTAAAGAGCAACCACCGTGGCATGCTCGTCGCTGCTGTTCCAAAACAGGGGGATAGCCCGGTTTCTTCAGGGCTCGATCGCAAGCGCCAATTTACGGCCTAGACGCTTGCTGTGCCGAAAATCGTCAGTATATTTCCCGAATATCGAGACATCGTAAGGGAAGTTGATGGCGCGCCTCAAAAACGATCTGGACACGCGGACAGATGGTCGTAACGCGATTGCTGACCGCGCCATCGAGATCCTGCTGAGCTTCAGCGACGACAAGCCCGTTCTCAGTGCCGAACAGTTGCGCGAAGCCAACGGAATGTCACGGAGCGCCATCTATCGCTACCTCACGTCGCTCCGGGCAAACGGCTTCATTGCCGAAGAGCCGGGGCAGGGGTTTCGCCTTGGTCCGAAGCTGATCGAGATGGCTCGGATCGCCCGGCGCGACAATCCCATCATGGACGTCACCCAGCACCATATCCGTCAGCTGGCTGCTGAATGCGGGGAAATTGTCCAGTTGCTGGAGCGCGTCGGGCGGCAGCTCATATTGCTGGAGAAGATCGACAGCCAGCATACGATCGGGATAACCCATCTGCGCGGCGGCATGTTGCCGTCGCCCGCCGGCAGTTCAGCCAAAGTATTGATCGCATTCGCCCCGCCGAAAGAGTTCGACGAATTACTGAGGTCCGTGGACCTGCAGGCGTACACTGCAAAATCGATCACTGATGCGAATGAGCTTCGCCAGCAGATCGATCTGGTTCGCCAGAATGGCTATGCCTTGAACGACGAAGAGCTCGACGAAGGTGTGCGCGCCGTGGCGGCTCCGGTTTTTGGGCGCCACGAGGTGCGCTACGCCGTTTCTGTTGTCGGCCCGAGTTTCCGGCTGACCGATGAAGCCTTGCCGGAACTGATCTCAAAGGTGAAAGCTACCGCCGCCTCAATCAGCAGCGAACTCCAGCAACGCGAGAGCTGACCGCGAACTCAGGCGCGCGTGATCTCAGGACAGTTGTTGACCTCGCATGACGCGCAGCACGAAGCGTGCGAAGGGTTTGTAGGGCAGGAGGCGGATGAACCGAGTCGATAGCGCGTTCGCCGAGCCATCTATGACCGATGGTTCACGCCCGCCAAGTGCCCGCAAGGCTGTGCGGGCGACATCAGCCGGTAGGCGGCTTCCCTGCCCTTTGGTCATCGGGGTGCGAGTACGGCCTGGGCTCACCGCCACGACGCGAACGCCAGATCCTTCCGTCTCGGCCCAGAGTGCCTTCGTGAAGGAAAGCACGTAGGCTTTTGAAGCCGCATAGGCCGCGAGATAAGGCACCGGCATGTAGGCACCGGTGCTCGCAATGTTGATGATCGCCCCGTGACCACGCTTCAGCATCCGGGAAACGTAGAGCGCTGTCAGCTCGGTGAGTGCGCTGACGTTGAGTTTGATGAGCTTTGTCAAATCAGATGGATCTGTTTCACCGACCGGGCCGCGGTGACTGACACCGGCAGCGTTGACGAGGAGGTCGATTTCGATCTTCCAAGTCTCTATCTGGGTGGCAAGGTGATTTACGGCGTCCTCCTTTCCGAGATCGAGAACGACGGTTCGAACGCTGGCGCCGTGGGTATTTGAAAGCGCCTCGGACACCCTGCGCAGCCGAACTTCATCGCGGGCGACGAGAATGAGATGTACGCCTGCCTTGGCAAGCTCTTCGGCTATCGCCGCCCCGATCCCCGAGGAGGCTCCCGTGACCAACGCATATTTCCCTCTGAATGCCGTGATCCCGTTCATAAGCTCATCTTCCTAAGGTCTTGCCAAATTCGCGGGGATGCTAAACGTTGACATCAATGTGAAGCTCAAGGGAAAACTGATCATGCGGATCGGAGCAATCAGCAAGGAAACAGGCGTGAGCACCCGGTCCCTGCGCTACTACGAAGAGCAGGGTCTCATAGCCAGTGTGAGACGGGCGAATGGTTATCGCGATTATGACCAGAGCACCGTCCACACGGTGCAATTTATCCAGGACCTCTTCGCCGCAGGTCTCTCTTCCACCCAGATCCGCGATATCATCCTTTACACCTCCGGCCGACTGCCCGAAGGGGAATGTGGTCATCTCCTCAACGAGGTCAGGCAGGCTCGGGATAGGCTCGCTGCGCAAGAGGAGACATTTCGGGCGCGCCGAGAACTTCTTGACAAGTACCTGGGCGGTCAGATCGTGCCGCGTGGTATGCCAAAATCACAAGGCGTTTCCCGCTCGACGTGTTAACTTAGAGCGCTTATCGCTGGCGCGCGCAGACCTGGCGTAGGGGGAAACCGTTCAGGCGGCAGCAAGCCAACTGGTCCCTAGAGCGACGGTTTTATTGTGCCGCTAAAGCCTTCTGAGGCGGATCTCCTCCACGTCGGCACGCTTCCGTTGACGGCAGGACAAAAGTCGGCAATGCAATGTGCTGCGCCCAGCTGGGTTCCCTCACCGCTAATTGGCGCGTTCCCACCCATAGACGACGACCCGGATCTCGGGCCGTTCCTCATAAGCCAGAACATTAAGCTGGAAGGTCTGCCACCCCATTTCCTGGGAATACAGTTCCTTGCGGCTGTCGCCGATGCGGATTGCTTCCGGATCGGTCCACCACGCTTCCGCTGGCGGGAACCTATCGAGGATCTCATTCAGGAGTCGACGCAGTATGGGATCAGCGCCGCCCGTGAGGTAGTCGTGGCGGGCCTTCAGGAACATGATCCGAGCCGCCGTCTCCCAGTCGCGAACGCTCTTGCGATAACTGTCAGAGAAAAAGACGATACGAAGAAGGTTTGGGTCCCGCTCGCTGAACATCGGGAGCAGCTCAAGGGCTGCCCCGTTGAACGCCAGGACATCCCATCGTTTATTGAGGATGTAGGCCGGGTCTGGCAAGGCATTGATCATGGTCAAGAGACCGGCAGGTAGACCGGCAACCTGTGTTTCTGCCCGGAAGGGCGCCCGGCCAGCCAGCGCATAAAGATGTTCCTGCTCAGCCCGGTCGAGCCGAAGGCCGCGACCAAGGCGATTGAGGAAATCATCCGAGACCTGGATATCTCGTCCCTGCTCGAACCATGTGTACCAGGTGAGACCGACGCCAGCCAGCGTTGCAACCTCTTCGCGGCGAAGCCCTTTTGTTCGCCTGCGGGATCCAACGGCCAGACCCAGCTCTTTAGGTGACGCGTGCTCTCGACAATACCGGACAAATCCCGAAAGCTCCCTTCGGGCCTCCGGTCGCGCCAATCGCTCCGCCGTCATGAACCCTCCATGGATGTTGCTACAGTAACAGGATAAAAGTCATATGGTAACAGCTTAAATCTCCCGCTACTGCTTTGGCAACAGGGAGAATATCATGTCGATTTCCGTTATCGGTCTCGGGCAGATCGGATCTGCCATCGTACCGCACCTTCTGGCACTTGGACGCGAGGTGCGGGTGTGGAACCGCTCACCGGCAGCCGTTGAGGCAATGGTTGCATTGGGGGCGGAGCGGCTGAATGACGTCCAAGACGCCTTTGCCTCAGAGATTGTTCTGTCGGTCCTGTTTGACGACGCGGCCGTGCGGGAGGTTTTCACGCAGGAGGTCCTTTCATCGGCCGGCGGTCATTTCTTGCATGTTTGTATGTCGACAGTCAGCCCGGATCTTGCCGACGAGCTTCAGCAGGCTCATCAGGCAGCAGGCAGCGGCTATCTGTCCGCACCGCTGTTCGGGCGGCCGGAGGCCGTAAAGCAAAAAGCTGCCAACATATGCGTCGCCGGCGATGCATCCCTTGTTGAAAAGGCGCGCCCCTGTCTGGAAAGTTTCGGTCGCGTGTGGGTGGTCGGCGATGAGCCTCGCCAGTCGAACGTTGCCAAGCTTTGCGGCAACTTCCTCATCGGCGCCGCCGTTGGTGCCATGGCGGAAGTTTCAGGCATTCTCAATGCCGAGAATGCAGATGCCGATGCGTTCATGACCCTGATGACGGAGACCCTGTTCTCGTCACCAATCTACAAAAACTACGCGCCATCGGTGACCGGTACGAGGCCGCTTCCTGCAACCGGCCTCGCGCTGCCCATGAAGGATATGGACTTGCTCGCGGCGGTCTCCACCGCGAACCAGCTGAACAGCCGTCTTCTCACGTCGTTGCGCGAGAGCTTATCCCAGGCGGCGGAGATGGGTTTCGGAGCATACGATTGGTCTATGGCACTGGGATGCGCAGCCCGCGGGCATATTGTCGGTTTACGAGGATAGCCGCGGCTGCCTTTCGTCGGAGCGACCAGCCCCTTTCTCGGCCTTAGTCCGAGAAGCCGAAAGGTGTGTCGGTCCGGCGCAGGTTGTCGGCCAAGAGTTGCCGACCGATCGGCGGCTCGGAGCGGGCCTTACACATTGCGCGATGACAGAGCCGGCAGGTGATGCCGATTGGGGTTGGTGCGACTGCGAGGGAGTTGTCTTGGGAGTATACCAGCTTCTCGGCGTCTCGGGCCTCGCAGACAAGCGCCACTGCGCGTTCGATGGTCGGAATGCCGAACCCTCCACCGCCCGAAGTCACTGTCCTCGCGATCGAGAAGAACTTATGACCATCAGGCAACTCCAACCACTGAGCAACGACCCTGCGAGGCGTGTTGAACACCTGATGGACCGTCCAAAGAGGACAACCCCCGCCATGGCGCGCAAATGGGAACGTGCCGCTATTCAACCTCTTGGAAACATTGCCGGCAGCGTCCACGCGGATGAAGAAAAATGGGATGCGTTCCTGTCCCGGCTTCTGCAGGGTGGTGACGCGGTGCGCGGCCTGTTCGAAGCTGGTTCCGAACTGTCTAGCCAGCATCTCGATATCATATTTGCAGCTGTCGGCAGCGCGGGCGAAGGCGGCATAGGGCATGACGATCGCCGCCGCGCAGTAGGCGGCCAGCGCACGATGCGCCAATCGGCGAGCATTTTCGTTTTCGAACTTGCCTTCCTCGACGGCAGCATTGATGTCCTGGTCGAACTCAAGGTAGGCGAGTTGCTGCGCAAGCTGGAAGTTCTGACTGGCGGGATCCATCGCCTGATCCAAAAGCAGGGTTTTGCGATGCCAGTCGAGCCGCCGCAGAGAAGCCGTCATCACGTCCGAGGGCATGCGTCTAACCCTCAAGGCGTGCCGTTGTCCGAAATACTCGACAAGCCCGCCGGCCTGCGCGATGCGGGCCGCCAGCCTTTCGGCAGCCGCATCGAGAAGTGGAAAACAGTTTCGTCGGGCAGACAAAAAACTGCGGATCGCGGCGACCGGATCGCCGGTAAGCGGTCCTTCCTCCGACGTGGCACCCTGGCGCCTGTCGGCTAGGGCAAATTGCTCTTCGCGATAAGCCGTGTGAAGCCGCAGCATGGCTTCAGCGAAACCGGGAAAACTGTGCGCCACATCAGCAATCTCGAGCGGAGCGAAATCGATGTCGGCCAGAATGGGGTCGTTTGTGACGGCCTGCAGCCGGGCAACAACGTCCGGCGCCTGATCGGTGGCGAATTCCGAGAAATCAATCTTGTACGCCTTTGCCAGCCGCAGCAACGTCTCGGCTGTAACCGGCCGCTGGTTGCGCTCCATCAGGGCGATATAAGATGGCGATATTTCCAGATCGCCCGCCATGTCGGCCTGCGTCAGGCCTAGGTCCCGCCGTAGGCGCCGCAGACGCGGCCCCAAATAGACGCCAGCTTTATCCAAAACGCGATCCTTTCGTGCGGCTCATTACAACATTACAAAGATTGTTTGTAAAGTTTGACAAGTCGACACTGATAGCGCTCGTCTTACGGCCGGCGCCGCCGTAGCTCTTAGTCATCGCAACAAACGGTTTCGGAGGAAACATGTCGTACCAAAGCTTAATCAAAGATGCCGGACGGCTGATCGGCGCCAACGACAAGTGGGCGGGTGTAGAGCCTGAAGCGGTTGCCCGCATGCGGTTCCAGAATCGCTTTCGCACGGGGCTGGACATCGCCAGATACACGGCCGACATCATGCGGACCGACATGGCCGCCTATGATGCCGATCCGGCCAAATACACCCAGTCGCTCGGCTGCTGGCACGGCTTCATCGGCCAGCAGAAGATCATCTCGATCAAGAAGCATTTCGGTTCGACAGAGCGCCGCTACCTTTACCTCTCGGGATGGATGGTCGCAGCATTGCGCTCCGAGTTCGGGCCACTGCCTGACCAGTCGATGCATGAGAAAACATCGGTTCCGGCGCTGATCGAGGAGTTATACACATTCCTGCGCCAAGCCGACGCCCGCGAGCTCGGAATGTTGTTCCGGAACATCGATAAAGCACGCGCGGAAGGAGACGCTCTCAAGGAACGTCAGCTCCAGGACGCCGTCGACAACTACCAGACCCACGTCGTTCCCGTAATCGCTGATATCGATGCAGGCTTCGGCAATGCGGAAGCAACCTATCTTCTCGCCAAGAAGATGATCGAGGCCGGTGCATGCGCCCTGCAGATCGAGAACCAGGTTTCCGATGAGAAGCAGTGCGGTCACCAGGACGGCAAGGTTACCGTGCCGCACGAGGATTTCGTCGCCAAAATCCGCGCACTTCGCTACGCCTTCCTTGAAATGGGCGTCGATAACGGCGTGATCGTCGCTCGCACTGACTCGCTCGGTGCAGGCCTCACGAAGCAGATCGCGTTCAGCGCCAAACAGGGTGATATCGGCGACCTTTACAACTCCTTCCTCGATTGCGAGGACATCACAGATACGACTAGCCTCAACGGTGATGTCGTCATCAACCGAGGTGGCAAGCTGGTCCGCCCAAAGCGCCTGCGTTCCAACCTCTACCAGTTCAAGCCGGGCACCGGGGCGGACCGCTGCGTGCTCGACTGCATCAACGCCCTCCAGAACGGCGCCGACCTGCTGTGGATCGAAACGGAGAAGCCGCATATCGAGCAGATCGCCGGCATGGTCGACCGCGTCCGCGAGGTCATCCCGGATGCCAAGCTGGTCTACAACAATTCTCCGTCCTTCAACTGGACGCTGAATTTCCGTCAGCAAGTCTTCGACGCCTGGCGAGGTGAGGGGAAGGACGTCTCGGCCTATGACCGCGCCAACTTGATGAGCGCCGACTATGATGCGTCGGAACTGGCGATCGAAGCAGACGAGAAGATCAGGACCTTCCAGCGCGACGCCGCGGCGCGGGCTGGCATCTTCCATCACCTGATCACCCTGCCAACCTACCACACGGCAGCACTGTCGACTGACAACCTCGCAAAGGAATACTTCGGCGATCAGGGCATGCTCGGCTATGTCGCGGAGGTCCAGCGCAAGGAGATCCGCCAGGGCATCGCCTGTGTCAAGCACCAGAACATGGCCGGATCCGATCTTGGTGACGACCACAAGGAATACTTTGCAGGTGAAGCCGCTCTCAAGGCAGGCGGCGAACACAATACAATGAACCAGTTCGCCGCCTGACGTGCCGAGCTTAAGCGTTGGCGAGGCGGACCAGCGCCTCGCCTCTATCGAATCAAGGAGGAAATCATGTCCGGCAGAATCGAGACAATCACCAATTCCGAAACGGCCCCACGGTCCGTCGAACCGCAACGGGCCCGGGCAGTGTTCGCAAATGAGGACTTTGAACTGATCAGGACCGCGATCCTTCACTATCTCGAGGCGATCAAGGGAGAACCTGAGGCCATCAAGTATTCAAATCTGTATCACCGGCTCGGGCGACTTTCCTGACGCCACCGAGCCGGACAGAACTCGGCCGGCGACAGCGCAACGCGTAAAACGAGGTTCGAGGACTCCATGGGAAATGTTGTTGTGGGTGTGGGCGGAAGGAATTTCGATCTTGCGGTTCGATCGGGATCGCTTGGTCCCGACGTCATCGATATCAGTTCGCTTTATAAGAAGACAGGTGCATTCACGTACGATCCTGGCTTCACGTCGACCGCATCCTGCGAGTCTAAAATCACCTATATCGACGGCGATGAAGGCGTCCTTTTGCATCGCGGCTATGCAATCGAACAGCTCGCAGAGCAAGGCGACTTTTTGGAAAGTTGCTACCTGTTGTTACATGGCGAGCTGCCCACCGCACAGCAGAAAAGGCGCTTTGATCACTCCGTTGAGATGCACACAATGGTGCACGAGCAAATGCGCAGTTTCTTCACCGGCTTCCGCCGCGACGCTCATCCGATGGCCGTGATGTGCGGTACGGTCGGTGCGCTCTCGGCCTTCTATCATGAGTCGACCGATATCACCGATCCGCACCAGCGCATGGTCGCTTCTTTGCGCATGATCGCCAAGATGCCGACGCTCGCCGCCATGGCCTACAAGTACCATATTGGTCAGCCTTTCGTTTATCCGAAAACCGGCCTCGACTATGCGTCGAACTTCCTGCGCATGTGCTTTGCCGTCCCGTGCGAGGAATACCTGGTGAACCCGGTTCTGGCCCGCGCGATGGACCGCATCTTCATGCTGCATGCCGACCACGAGCAGAACGCTTCGACCTCGACGGTTCGTCTCGCCGGTTCTTCGGGTGCCAACCCGTTCGCGTGCATCGCGGCCGGCATTGCCTGCCTCTGGGGTCCCGCTCACGGCGGCGCCAACGAAGCTGCGCTGAACATGCTGATGGAAATCGGCACGGTCGACAAGATCCCGGAATATATCGCCCGCGCCAAGGACAAGAACGATCCGTTCCGTCTCATGGGCTTCGGCCACCGCGTCTACAAGAACTACGACCCGCGCGCCAAGATCATGCAGAAGACCACACATGAAGTGCTCGCCGAACTCGGCCACAGGGACGATCCCCTCCTCGAGGTCGCCATGGAGTTGGAGCGCATCGCGCTTACCGACGACTATTTCATCGAAAAGAAGCTTCACCCAAATATCGACTTCTATTCGGGCATCACACTGAAGGCGATGGGCTTCCCCACGACGATGTTCACCGTGCTCTTCGCGCTGGCGCGCACCGCCGGCTGGATCGCCCAGTGGGGGGAAATGATCGAGGATCCGCAGCAGCGCATCGGCCGTCCGCGACAGCTTTACACAGGTGAACCAAAGCGCGACTACATTCCGATCGATAAACGGTAAGTCAACGCACTGCGATGCAAGGGTCGGGTGATAGAGCAGTCCCTTTTGTTAGGTGCCCATTCTTCGCAATGGCGTTGGTTGTGCACGCAAAACTCGGCAGATCGCGCTTGCATTGTGGCGGCTTAAACTTCGTATATAAGCAAGAGCCCAGCTATTCCGGCTCCAAAAAGCCGCTGTTCTCTAGGGCGAATACCCGCATGTTCTATGGCTACGCTCACATGTCGCTTTCCGGACCCCTGCCGTTTTTAGAATAAGAGCCTGCGCCGAGATCCATGCCATCTGCCCTTCGCAGGATCTCTACGACCACGGGGTCCCTTTCCATCAATCGACTGATAATCTGGAACGCAATGGGTTCGACTTTCACGTCCTCAAGGACCGGCACCAGTTGCCCTCCTCGGATATGATCTCGCACCATGGCTTCTGGCACCAGCGCCAATCCCCCTCCCATCATGACAATATCGATCATCGTCCGCAGGTTGTTGCACAGGCTTATAGATTGATCGGGGAGCCCATTTTCCGCGAGGGCCTGCCGCATTGCGCCATAGAGCGGGGAATGACCGGGAAGCGACCAAAACGGCAGACGTTCTTGCACGGCGTCCGGCCGCAGCCCAGATGCGATTTGAGGTGAGGCTACCCATAGCACCTTGGCGGCACCGACCGGAGTTGATTTCAAGACAGGGTGAGCGATCGATCCGGCCGCGAGCGCAAAGTCGAATTTCCCGGTCAGGACACCATGGATGAGTTGGGCGGTGAGTTCTACATCAATCTCGAAAATTAACCCGGGAAAACGGATGCGTTGTTCAGCTACGAAAGGCGGAAGGCACGTCGCCGCAGCGATCTCTCCGACACCGATGCGAACGACACCGCTCAACTGCTCGAATTCGGCCGTTCGCAGCAATATGCCGCGTAATTTCTCCCAGACCGGGAGGTAGTCCTGAACCAGTTTTCTACCTTCCGGCGTCAGGATCATGTTTCGCCCACTCCTTTGGAAGAGCGCCATTCCCAGCCGGTCCTGAAGCTCGGTCACGCGGGCGGAAACAGCGGGTTGCGTCGTGTTGAGGCGTTCAGCCGCCGCCGCGAAAGTTCCAAGCTGCGAAATGCAGACCAGCGTTTCCAGATGATAAAGCGAGATTCGATCGATAGACATTGCTTATCAATAAAGGAAAAAACAATTCATTGGAACTGATCGATGAAATCATATTCGATCGCTTTGGTGGACGAGGGAGGAAATCTTGACACGTAAGGTTTATCCGGACGCACAAACAGCGCTCGAAGGGCTGCTTTTTGACGGAATGCACATCTGCGCCGGCGGCTTTGGCCTCTGCGGCATACCTGAGCGACTGATCGATGCATTACGGGATTCTGGCGTGACCGATCTGACGATCGCGTCGAACAATGCCGGTATTGACAACGAAGGACTCGGAAAGCTGTTGAGGGCGCGCCAGGTGTGCAAGATGATCTCCAGCTATGTCGGCGAGAACAAAGAATTCGAACGGCAGTATCTGGCGGGTGAGCTCGAAGTTGAATTTTGTCCTCAGGGCACACTTGCCGAGCGATGCAGGGCAGGCGGCGCGGGAATTCCCGGGTTCTATACCAAGACCGGTGTTGGGACCGTAGTCGCAGAGGGCAAGGAGACCAAGATGTTCGACGGGCAGCAATATCTGCTCGAACGCGGTATTTTTGCCGATCTTGCCATCATAAAGGGCTGGAAGGCCGACGAAGCAGGTAACCTGATATTTCGAAAGACTGCTCGCAATTTCAATCAGCCGATGGCAGCCGCAGCGAAAATCTGTGTCGCCGAAGTGGAGGAAATCGTACCGACCGGGTCACTCGACCCGGACTCGATCCATTTGCCAGGCATCTACGTGAAGCGGCTGATCATCGGAGGCCCTTACAACAAAAAGATTGAAGCGCGGACGGTGCGCAAGAGGGAGATCGCCTAATGCCCTGGACTCGTGACCAGATGGCGGCGCGCGCCGCGCGATCCCTGCGGGATGGGTTTTATGTGAACCTGGGCATCGGTATTCCGACGCTTGTCGCCAATCATATCCCTGCCCGGATCGAAGTGACCCTTCAGTCGGAAAACGGCATGCTCGGCATCGGACCTTTTCCTTTCGAGGGCGAAGAGGATGCGGATCTGATTAACGCAGGCAAGCAGACGATCAGCGAGTTGCCGCAGAGCAGTTATTTTTCCAGCTCTGACAGTTTTGCGATGATCCGGGGCGGTCACATCGACCTGACCGTGCTCGGCGCGATGGAGGTCAGCGAGAGTGGCGATATCGCCAATTGGATGATCCCGGGCAAGATGATCAAGGGCATGGGCGGGGCGATGGACCTCGTGGCCGGTGTAAAGAAGGTCATCGTTTTGATGGAACATGTTTCCAAGGACGGTTCGCCGAAATTCGTTCCGGCTTGCACTTTGCCGCTGACCGGTCTCGGCGTCGTCGACAAGATAATCACTGATCTTGCGGTCTTCGAGCGCGCTGCACCAAACGCACCATTCTCACTGATCGAAAGAGCTGCGGGGGTGAGTGACGAGGAGCTTCGGTCAAAGACGACGGCCCACTATCTTTCGTAGGCTTGGCTGGGCAACGAGAGCGCCAGAAAAGGAGAAGTACGCTATGAATACATCGTCTATCGTGATCGCTTCCGCCGCCCGCACGGCCGTCGGCTCGTTCAATGGTGCCTTTGCCAATACCCCGGCGCATGAGCTTGGCGCGGCGGCGATCAAGGCTGCGCTGTCGCGAGCCGGAGTCGACGCCGCCGAAGTGGACGAGGTGATCCTCGGTCAGGTGCTGCCGGCCGGCGAAGGCCAGAACCCGGCCCGTCAGGCTGCGATGAAGGCCGGTGTGCCGAAGGAGGCTACCGGCTGGGGCGTCAACCAACTTTGTGGTTCTGGCCTTCGTGCGGTTGCGCTCGGCATGCAGCAGATCGCGCTCGGTGATGCGACGATCATCGTGGCCGGCGGTCAGGAATCGATGTCCATGGCGCCGCATTGCGCGCATCTGCGCGGCGGCGTGAAGATGGGCGACTTCAAGATGATCGACACGATGATCAAGGATGGCCTGACGGACGCCTTCTACGGCTACCACATGGGCATCACGGCGGAAAACATCGCCCGCCAGTGGCAGCTTTCCCGCGACGAACAGGACCAGTTTGCCGTCGCCTCCCAGAACAAGGCGGAGGCCGCCCAGACGGCTGGTCGTTTCAAGGACGAGATCATTCCTTTCATCATCCACACGCGCAAGGGCGACGTCACGGTCGAGAACGACGAATATATCCGCGCCGGTGCAACGATCGACGCGATGACCAAGCTGCGTCCGGCCTTCGACAAGGAAGGCACCGTGACTGCTGGCAACGCTTCGGGTCTCAATGACGGTGCGGCTGCTGCCGTGTTGATGACCGAAGCGGAAGCTTCCCGCCGCGGTATCACGCCGCTGGTGCGCATCGTCTCCTGGGCAACCGCCGGCGTCGATCCGTCGATCATGGGCACCGGCCCGATCCCGGCTTCCCGCAAGGCGCTGGAAAAGGCCGGCTGGAAGATCGGCGATCTCGATCTTGTCGAAGCCAATGAAGCTTTTGCTGCGCAGTCCTGCGCCGTCGTCAAGGATCTCGGCCTCGACCCTTCGATCGTAAACGTCAACGGTGGCGCGATCGCCATCGGTCATCCGATCGGCGCATCCGGCGCCCGTATCCTCAACACGCTGGTGTTCGAGATGAAGCGCCGCGGCGCCAAGAAGGGCCTTGCGACCCTCTGCATCGGTGGCGGCATGGGCGTCGCGATGTGCCTTGAGGCGTTGTAGAGGGAAGGGTAGAGGTAAAATGACGGAGCTTGTCACCCGAGGCGATTGGAGTAGTCGTGACAAGCTTTCTGCTGTCGTTGTCGATCCGCCTGGTTACTCGGTGAATTCTGACATCGAACACGAGCGGAAATTGGCGATTGTGGACCTTGTCGAGGAAAGTAGTTTCCGTCTGGTCGATCGTGACGACGGCCCTTATATTCTTGCGCTGACGGTTGAGAACTCGCGCCTAGCTCTTCATATCTCGAACGAGAATGGCCAGCCAATCGTGTCGCATTTTCTGTCGCTGACCCCACTCCGCAAGGCGATGAAGGATTATCAGGTCATCTGTGACGTACATCGCAGCTCGGTTTACCGTGGACAGCCGTCACACCAGCTTGAGGCGATCGATATGGCACGCCGATCGGTCCACAACGAAGCTTCAGAGCTCCTCATGCAGCGACTGTCCGCCAAGGTGATTGTAGACTTCGAAACTGCTCGACGTCTGATTACGTTGATCAGCGTTTCTTTCCTTATGAGCAGCTTGCCTTCCACCTGATGATATCGCCCCAAGGCTCAGGGCTGCGAACTCGCCGGCTTTGCGTGGGCTGCCAAGACATCACTGGCGACACGGACCGCATCCGACGCAGCGGGCCAACCGCAATAGCATCCGGCATGCAGCAGCAATTCCCGCAGCTCCGTATCGGTAACGCCGTTGTTTAGCGCTCCGCGAAGGTGCGTTGCCAACTCGCGTGGCCTGTTCAATGCAATCAGCATGGCGACTGTGATCAGACTGCGTGTTTTCAGGTCCAGTCCGTCGCGCGACCATGTCGCGCCCCAACCAAGCGCCGTCACGGCTTGCTGCAGCGCCTGATGCAATTCATCTTGCTCAGCCGAAGCCAGAGACTCGTTGACGTAATCATCGCCGAGGACTTCACGGCGGATGGGCATTCCAAGCTTATAAAGTTCCTCATACATCAATTCGTATCTCACCCATCTTTCGTTCGTTTCAGTTTAGGAGCTTGCGATAATCGCTGCGCGCAACTGCTCCATGGAGATCCCATCTGCCAACTCCACGACTGTCGGCCGGGACGACATCGAGAACACCTGCTTTACCGGTCATCGGCAGGGCGCAATGCCCCAAGGCAATAGTTGCTCTGCCTCTTAGTTACGATTCCCACGACAACGACCCGTTTCGCGCCTCCCCCAAGATCTAACGCGCTCACCTCGTTGCGCTGGAGCATCCGATTGACGAGGGCTCCTTCTTCAGACCCATGGCGGCAAGAATGGCCTTATCGATTCTTCCGCCACAACTTATGTCGCTCTGTAGGCGGCTTGTGGAAGTTCAGTATGGCCTGCTTGCCGGCGCTTCTGAGGCCGGAGCCCCGACCCGCGGAGGTTGACACACCGGCCCTCTCTAAATTCCTGGTGGCCACCTTCGAGACGACGTCTGGATGGTTTGCTCCACGTCCAGGTACTGCCGCGATCAGCGGTACATGACGCCACCGGCGCAAAGCCACCGGCAATGGTCATGCTGTCAAATAGCAGTCCGTCGAGAGCGCGTCCGAATTTAAAGAATTCTTGAATCGTTCCTCTTTAGAAGGCGACGCTGTCGGCGCCTTTCAGGCCGAGGATCTCCCGCGCTTCGTCGGGCGAGGCGATCTCGCACCCGAGGTCTTCGATAATCCTGCGGATCTTCGTGACCTGCTGCGCATTGCTCTCGGCGAGCTTCCCGCGGCTCACGAACAGGCTGTCTTCAAGACCCACACGCACATTTCCCTTCATTTGGCTAGCGGTGGTAGCAAGGCTCATCTGTGCAGCGCCAGCCCCGAGAACAGACCAGTGATAGTCATCACCAAAGAGCCGGTCGGCGGTGCGCTTCATAAAGATGAGGTTATCAATCTCCGGGCCTATGCCGCCCAGTATGCCAAAGATGAACTGGATAAAGATAGGTGCCTTAAACAGGCCGATGTCCATGCAGAAGCGCAGGTTGTAGAGGTGTCCGACGTCGTAGCACTCGTGTTCGAACTTGATGTCATGAGGTGCAAGCGCCCTTGCTGCATTCTCGATGTCGGCAAAGGTGTTCCGGAAGATGTATGTATCCGACTGAGCGACATAGTCCCGCTCCCAGTCGAATTTCCAGCTATCATACCGTTTTGCGAGCGGATGAAATGAGAAGTTCATGCTACCCATGTTCATCGAGCACATCTCCGGCGAGAATTTGAGCGCCGGCGCGATGCGTTCTTCGATCGTATTCTTCAGACTGCCGCCCGTGGATATATTTATGACGGCATCGGTTGCTTGCTTTATCCGAGGCAGAAAAGCAGCAAATACGTTCGGTTCGATCGTCACGCCGCCATCTTCGGGACGCCGCGCATGGAGATGCAGGATCGCGGCGCCCGCTTCGGCCGCCCCGACCGCTTGAGTTGCGATATCGTCTGCAGTGTAGGGCAGGGCATCCGACATGGTCGGGGTATGAATTGCCCCGGTGATGGCGCATGTGATGATCGTGCGTTGTTTCTTGGTCATTTTGCCTCCTGCTCGTCGAGGATTGCGACTGCCCGGATGAAACCGGCCGAGGCGCCTTTAATCTTGAATGGAAAGCAGGAGACCTGGTATCCGCTGGACGGTAGTAGATCCAGGTTTGCAAGCTTCTCCATGTGGCAGTATCCCGTCGTCATGGAGGCGCGGTGGCCTTCCCAGATGATTGACGGATCGTGGGTTTCAGCCCAAGTTCGGGCTGTATGCAAAAACGGTGCGTCCCAGGACCAGGCATCTGTTCCGGTTACGCGGATCCCCCTTTCGAGCAGCCATTCCGTCGCGGCACGCCCGACGCCGCAGCCGCGGGCAAGATAGTCGTCATGGCCGTAGCGGCCGCCAGCGGCAGTGTTGATCAAAACGATGTCTCGAGGGCGCAGCTCATGCCCGATACGGCGCAGTTCAGCCTCTACGTCCCCTGGTGTGGCGACATATCCGTCGGGAAAGTGGCGGAAGTCCAGCTTGACGCCGGGCGCAAAGCACCATTCCAGGGGTACTTCATCGATGGCAATGGCTCTGGCTCCGCCGTTCATGGTCGAATGGTGGTGGTATGGTGCGTCGAGATGTGTGCCGTTGTGCGTCCAGAGCGTCAATTTTTCGATTGCCCAACCTTCTTGGCCTGGCAAGTCGTCGGCCGTAAGACCGGGGAAAAAAGCGGTAATCTGGTCTGCCGTCTGGCTATGCCGGAAATATTCAATCTGCGGCAACATGAAAGGAGGATCGGACGGAAGTCCGGCCTCGAGCGTTACGGAAAGATCAATGAAATGAGGCATTGGGAATGGGTCTCGTGGTATATGTGTGAGGAACCGCTGATGCCACGCAGCCGGTTGACAGCAAAACGCATCGATCAAGGAACGGAAGCGTCCCGCCAAACGTGCCAACTCTCACCAACGGATCGTTTAGCGCCGCGTTGACGCAAGCACGGATATGTCGGATGGCGACGTCAAAAGGTGCATACAAGTCGCATGTCGGATCCTCCCTCCTCAGCGCCGTTCGCTCACCAGACGGCACAGCCGACCTCCAATCGGCTCACATAAATTATCCTGACTGATCGATTAGTCAATTTATTTTTTACATGTCCATGCTAGGTTCAGAACCTGGAAAGCCGATTGCACGAGGAGGATCATCGGAATGCCCGAAGCTCAAGCCATTGCTCTTGAAGAACATTTTGCGCATCCAGAATTTGTTGCGCGATATGGCGTCGCTGGGCCTGTGCAAGCCTTGACCGGCCCGCTGACGGACAGACTGCCGGAGATGGATGCCGCTGGAATTGATATTCAGGTATTGTCCCACGCGCCGGGAGCGGCCCAGTCGCTTCCTGCTGCAGAGGCCATTAGCTGGTCGGAACGGATCAACGATCACCTCGCCGCGGCCATCGATGGCAATCGCCGGTTTGCCGGCTTTGCGTCCTTGCCAATGACGGATCCAGACGCCGCTGCCCGTGAGTTGGCGCGCACCGTAGGTACCTTGGGTTTCCGGGGGGCAATGCTACATGGTTTGACGAATGGCGTCTTTCCCGATGACGAGAGCCATTTTCCGCTCTATGCAGAAGCTGAACGTCTCGGCGTGCCTATCTATCTTCATCCGTCCTTTCCTCATCCTGACGTGATGCGTGCCTACTATTCCGATTGGACGGCGCGCTTTCCGATGTTTGGCATGGCCGCTGCGGGATTTACCGCTGAGACGATGGTGATTGCCATTCGAACGATGCTAGGGCGAATTCCGGAATTGTTCCCGAACCTGCAATTTATTCTCGGTCATATGGGGGAGGCCATTCCGTTTCTGTTGGAGCGGATTGACGAGTCGCTTGCGCGCGATAACGGTGGCCGACGCTTTTTCCGCGAGCGCTTTCTACGGCACTTCCACGTTACGACGAGCGGTAACTTCTCAAACGCGGCACTGATCTGTGGGCTGTCTGAGATGGGAGCAGATCGTATCATGTTCTCGGTGGATTGGCCCTATGTCGCAAATCGTGCTGGTCGAGACTGGATCGACGCGGCTCCACTGACCGAGGAGCAGCGTGTGTCAATCCTCCATGCAAACGCTCGACGTCTCCTGCGTCTTCCGTAGACGACAAAAGGCAATGTTTCGTTATTGTTCTTGGGAGGGGGAGGTTGGCAGTAGAACATGCGTTGACCGAGAAAGTGGGCGGCGGGTAAGGTCTGACTGATTAGTTAAACAGCAGAGTGCACCTGACCATGAAAGCATCCAGTTCTCGTTCCGTCGACGGACCTGCTCCGGACAATCGCGAAGCAATCATGTTGGCGGCCGAACGCGTGTTCGCAAAGAACGGATATCATGGCAGCAGTATGCGCGACATCTCCAAGGAGGCGAGTGTTTCGCAGGCGCTGTTGCACTACCACTTCGGGACCAAGGAAAAATTGTTCGACGAGATTTTTTCTTTTCGTGCGACCGAGATCAACCAGGAGCGGGGCCGGCATCTCGATCGTCTGTTCGCGGACGATGCCATTCCAGGCCTGCCACAGTTGATCGATGCCTTGTTTCGCCCCACCGTTGAGCTCGGCCACGACCCAGATCGCTTTGGCAACTTTTTTTCGAGAATTCTGGCGGCCTCCGCCAATTCCGATGACCCGCATACCAAGACACTGATTGCTGAGCACTACGATGGCATAGCCTTGCGCTTCATCGGCGCGTTTCAAAAAGTGCTCCCCGGGATTTCGCGGGACGATGCTGTCTGGGCGTATATGTTCTCCATCGGTGTCGGCATGACCATGATGGCACGAACCGGCCGTACGGCAAGATTGTCGAACGGGGCCTGCGACGACAACGACGTTGAGCTTTTGCTGAGCAAGATAAACCTCTTCGTGTGTGGTGGTTTGGCAAATCTGGCCGCAGCGACGGGCCGGCAATCCGGCTGCGCTTGATGTCGACCTAGGACGCCCAAATCATTTCGACCGCGGCAACTAGAAGCGTTACACGACGGGCCCGTCTGTGATTTTCACCGATCGTCGGGGCTTAGGGGCATAACGTTCTGTCGCATGACCACCCCCAAAGATTATCATGACGAAGCTTTTGCAGCTGGGCTCAAAAAAACGCGATTTTATCATTGACTGTTCGATCAGTCAGGCGAATATTGACCCTGCTTTCAGTCGTGCCTTGAGGAGGGGCACGGCCTTTATTGGGCGGTTTACACGCTCAACTTCAACAATCTTCTGGAGGAGAGAGAATGATTTCGCAGGAAAAATCCGAGTGGAAAAACGGCGCGGGAGCCGTCTTCGGTTGTTTTGTCGGTATGGGGCTCGGTGTTCACGCACTACCGCTTTACGGCCAGGCTTTGTTCGTAACACCGTTGCAGGCGGAGTTCGGTTGGTCGCGCCTTGATGTTTCGTTCGCCCCGTCAATCGTCGTGATCCTGCTGGCGATCGCAGCTCCGTTCGCCGGCGTTTTAGCGGATAAGGTTAGTATCCGAGTGCTGGTCGCTATCTCCGCTCTATGCATGTCCGGAAGCTATCTCGCTCTCGCCAATATGAATGCAAATATCTGGAGCCTTTACGTTCCCATGGCGACGATGGCTGTGCTCGGAGCCGCATGCTCCGCACTGAGCTTCAGTCGAGTCATCGCAGCGCATTTTCAGGAGCACAGAGGAACAGCGCTTGGAATATCGATGACCGGGAACGGGTTCACCAGTTTCCTGACTCCCCTCCTGCTGGCGCCCGTCATTGCTGCTTATGGATGGCGGGCAGGCTACTACACGCTGGCGGCTGTGATGACGGTCGGCGCAGTACTCCTTGCAATCTTCGTCAGAATGCCCTCTCGGCAGATAGGGACTAGCATTACCTCATCGCCGGAGCCTCGCAACGGGGTCACCTTCTCCTCTGCGGTAAAGATGCCCCATAGCTGGCTCCTGGCCGTCATTTTTTTCCTGATCCCCCTCGCAATTGGCGGCTTCATCACGCACATGGCGGCGATGTTGTCTGATGCCGGTTTCTCTCCGACCCAAGCAGCTATGCAGGTGAGTGGCATCGGAATAGCGATGATGATTGCCCGCCTTAGCACGGGATACCTGATCGATCGGTTCTTCGCCCCCTACATTGGTGCCGTCTTGATGGCGCTTGCCGCCGGAGGGCTGATTGTCATGGCATTTGGAGGCGTCAATTATGCATTTTTTGGCGCACTAGCAACAGGGCTGGCGATTGGAGCGGAAATCGACCTTATCGGTTTCCTCACGGCCCGGTATTTCGGCCTCCGTTCGTTTGGTCGCATCTATGGTGTCCTGTATGGCTTCTTGATGGCCGGTACGGCGTGCTCTCCAATCGGGTTCGCTCTCATCAAACAGCAGTTCGGAGGCTACTTTCCGGCATTGGTCATGGCCTCCATTATCATGGCAATATCTGCAATCCTGTTCCTCTTTCTGCCGAGCTATTCCGGACGAAGACAGGAAAGCCTCGAGGCTGATATCGACGGTCCTTCAGAGAAGACCTTGATCCGATAGAACCGTTCGAAGCGCCACCTTACTCACAGGTCTTGACTGTAGTGCACTGCACAGTATAGTGCACTACAGTCAAGCTTGACGCGCAAGGTTCCGATGCGAACCGGCGACCACGTGATGGCGAACCGCCAAAGTTCCAACCTTCAAAAGAAAGTGTGCAGGGTTGTGGGCCAACGCCAAATGAACTGATGTTTCAAAGGAAAATTCCAATGTCGACGACACCTGTTCCGACCATCGTTTCGAGATGGTCGTCGAAAAATCCGGCTGACTTATTCGATGTCGATAACCCGGCGACCGGTGGCATCATTGCCCACATCCAGGGAAGCGGAGTTGCTGAAGTTGATAAGGCGGTCACCGCCGCGCATGCCGCATTCTCAGGGCATTGGCGCGAACGATCCGCACGCGAACGCGGTGCGCTGCTTATGGCGGCAGGCAAGCACCTGGAGAGCCATGCTCAGGAACTTGCCGAACTTGTCTCGCGGGAAAATGGAAAGCCAGTGCGCGATGCGCTGCAATTTGACGTCGCCAGTCTGACAGGATCATTTGCCTTTTTTGGCGCTCTAGCAGGCAAAAGCGGTGGCGAATATCTCGATCTTGGCTTTGTGACGTCGGCCACGGTGCGCGAACCATTCGGTGTGGTCGCAGGCATTATCCCGTTCAATTGGCCGCCTATTCACACAGGCGCGAAGGTTGCACCGGCTCTTGCTGCAGGAAACACGATTGTTGTCAAACCAGGAGACCAGGCCCCGCTCACGATCATGCGCATCGTCGATCTTCTAAGCGAAGTTCTGCCGGATGATGTGGTTCATTGCGTGACCGGGATAGGCCCAACGGTTGGGCAAGCCCTGACGCAGCATCCACTCGTGCGCAAGATATCGTTCACCGGAGCGCCTTCGACAGGCACCGCGGTTCTGAAGACGGCGGCAGAGCGCCACGTGCCCGTCCTGTGTGAACTCGGGGGGAAAAACCCGTTTATCGTTATGGCCGATGCTGATCTGGACCAAGCGGTGCGCGATGCCGTCGACGGGGCGTTCTTCAACAAGGGCGAAGCGTGCACAGCCGCTTCGCGCATTCTGGTTCATAAAGACATTCATGACACGTTCGTCGAGCGGTTCTGTGCGGCAGTTGAAAAATTGACCACGGGAGATGGTGCGTTGGAAACGACGCATGTTGGTCCGGTCGTTTCAAAGGCGCAAAAAGAGAAGGTCGAAAACTATATCCGCATCGGTCAATCGGAAGGCGCTACCATAGCGACCCAAGGAAAATTGCCTGAAGATCCGAGACTAAAAGACGGATATTTCGTTCCACCGACTGTGTTCACCAATGTGACTGCGAGCATGCGTGTGGCTCAGGAGGAGATATTCGGTCCCGTCACTTGCGTCATCAAGTTCGCCGATGAAGCCGAGGCAATCGATATCGCCAATGGCACGCAGTTCGGCTTGGTCGCCGGCATCTATTCGAGAGACCAGGACGTCGCCAATCGCATGGCCCGCCGAGTCGAGGCGGGAATCGTTTTCGTCAACAACTACAACCGTGTTGTTATCGGCACGCCGTTCGGTGGCACCAAATCCAGCGGTTACGGGCGTGAGCACGCCGCGGCCACGCTCCACGAATTCACCTACTCAAAGGCAATTCGGACACCCACCGGTCGGGTCCCAGTGCCGGAATGGAAAGCGGTTACGGATATCTTCGGCCGCTGACATAGTGGGAGAGCGGACAACAATTGCTGCTCTCTAAGGCATCCGCCGCTCAAGAATCGTCTTGACTGCACTGCATAATGCAGTGCATGAATGTACTATATCGTGCAGTGCAGTGCCCTTAAGCGATCGTATCCAGCAATGCTTATGGCGCTGCCGCACGCAACAAAGAGAAAATGGGAACCTAATGAATTCAACAGAGAGCGGAGCTCCGGACTTTATCTCACTGCGGAATGTCTCGAAATCTTTCGAGACCATGTCGGGAGACATCGTTACGGCCTTGCGGGACGTCTCGCTTCAGATCCCAAAAGGCGCATTCGTCACCCTTTTGGGCCCCAGCGGATGTGGAAAAAGTACACTCCTGCGGCTAATTGGCGGACTTATCAAAAAGACCAGCGGCGATGTCTTGCTTGCCGGGCGGACCGTCGAAAAGCCCACAAACCAGGTGGGTATGGTCTTTCAGTCGCCGGTGCTGCTGCCTTGGCGGACCGTGCTGGAGAATGTCACGCTAGCCGCCGACCTCGGCAAAGTGAGCAAGGCAGAAGCCCGTGAGACTGCGCTAAAATATATACGCCTCGTAGGTCTCGAAGGTTTCGAAAAGAAATACCCGGGGGAACTCTCCGGCGGCATGCAGCAGCGTGTCGCAATTTGTCGTGCGCTCGTCCACAATCCCTCCGTGCTGCTGATGGATGAACCGTTCGCCGCACTGGATGCCATGACCCGAGATCATCTTCAGGTCGAGCTTCAGAGCCTCTGGATGGCGGGGGACAAAACAATCATCTTTGTCACCCATTCGATCTCGGAAGCCGTGTTCCTCGCCGACTACATGGTTGTCCTGGCCGCTCGTCCCGGGCGTGTTGTCGAACTCATCAAGGTGGATCTGCCACGGCCAAGAACTCTCGACATGGTCAACTCTTTGGAGTTCGGCCGCTACGTGAGCCACGTCCGGGGCTATTTCGAGGCTGAGGAGCGTGCGGCGTGACAGACCAAGTATCATTTGTGACGGCGCCAGCCAAAACTCAACGTAACTGGAAATCATCGACCGGTTTTGACAAGGTCACGGTGCTTGCCATCGCGCTGTTCGTCGCTTTCCTCGCCGGCTGGGAGTGGGTTCTCATTCCTGCGACCGGTGTAAGTCCGGCTCTGCTTCCTCGCCCCAGCCAGATTGCTGTTTCTCTGTTTCAGGGCGCCGCGCAGGGGTATCTCCTTCCTAACACCCTCATTACATTGCAGGAGGTTCTGATAGGCTTCGTCGTCGGTTCCGCGCTCGGTTTCATTCTTGCGGCACCTGTTGCGGAATGGCGGGCGGTGGAACGTATTCTATCACCTTATGTCGTTGCTCTTCAGGCGATTCCGAAAGTCGCAATAGCCCCGCTTTTTGTCGTTTGGTTTGGTTATGGGCTTTCTTCGAAAGTGCTCATTGTCGGCCTGATCACGTTCTTCCCGGTCTTTATCAACACGGTGGCCGGTCTTCGCTCCGTTGCTCACGAGCAGCGCGAGTTGTTCATGATCTATAACGCGACACGCTGGCAGCGATTTCGATATCTGACGCTCCCCAACTCGGGCAGTTTCGTTGTTGCGGGTTTGAATGTAGGCGTCACGCTCAGTGTCATTGGCGCCGTGGTGGCCGAATTCGTCGGGGCTCAAGAAGGTCTTGGCTCGCTTATTGTCCGGGCAGGATTTGCGATGGACACCGCAGGCGTCTTCGCGGCGGTGCTATGCCTCACGATCATCGCAGCCATCCTCAGCGCTACCGTGCAGGTATTGGGCCGGAAAATCGTCTTCTGGGCGAACGACCTGCGCCGCTGATTAACAACAACTTTAAAACCAGTCAGGGGAATGACAATGGACGTTAAAAGCCGTCTAGCAGGACTTTTTGTATCAACAGCTGTCCTTTTCACAGTTGGCTGCGGAATCGGTAATGCCCAACAGCAGCGCAAAGTGCCTTTCGTGATCGGCAATCCGCTGATGATCCAAGCGGTCTACGAACTGTACGTGCCGCTGGCCATGGGCTGGTGGCGCGATGCCGGCTACGACATCCAGGTGCAGTATATGCAGGGTTCCAGCGCGGCGGTCCAAGGCATCATTGGTAAAAGTGCCAGTGTCGGCATGATGAACACGACGCCTTGGATGGTTGCCGACACAAAAGAGCTTTCCGATATTCGAATGGCGGCCGTGATGACGAACAGTCTCTGGCGGGTCATCACCGAAACGTCGAGCGGCATTACCAAGCCCCAGGACCTGAAAGGAAAGAAAGTCGGCCTCGCAGTCGGCGGGTCGGGTGGCTCCATGTATCTCGATTCACTGCTCGCCAATAACGCAATGGATCCCAATCGGGATGTTCAGAAGATCGTCATCGGCATGGGAGCACAGGCCCAGGAGATGCTGCGATCCGGCAGAGTGGACGCGAGTCTTACCTTCACGCCAGAGATCGCGACGTACCAGGCGCTTGGCGGCAAAGTGAACTTTATCTATGAGGACGCCTGGTTGCGCTTTCCGGACTACGGCCTTGTCGCGACCCAGGACGCGATGAAGAACGACACGAAAATGGTCGAGACGCTCGCGCGCGGCGTCGCCATGGCGCAGGTCTTTGCCGAGGCCAACCCCCAATGCGTCGCTAAAATCTACCGGAAGAATTGGGCGCCGGACCGTAACACGACACTTGAGCAGGACACCGACATTCTCAAGAGCATGCTTGAAGAGCGACGCCTACCTTTCAACGCTTCGGGCGGAAAACTGCATGGAAAGCCGGACGTGACCGGACTGGGGGAGCTTCAAGAGTTTCTTCGCAAGAACGGCCTGATCGGGACGTCCATTGATGCATCACGGTTCGTCGCGGGCGACGCTACATTTTACGATCGTATCAACGACTTTTCCAAGGACAACGTCATCGCCGCCGCGATGAAGTGTGAAGGTTATTGATCTACAGCGAGGAGCTTTTTTGATGATCGAGATCGACCATATCTGCCTGGGTGCACGGAACTTCTGGGAATCGACCCATCGCCTGACACAGGAAACGGGGCTGGGCAATGCCGAGGGAGGGTGGTTTCCCGAATACCGGCTCGCCAACAGGATCGTGCCCACGGGTGGTGATACCTATATCGAAGTGGAAGGGGTGATTGACGCGCATGCCGTCGAGGCAGGTCATCCGGTCGCTACATTTTTTCACGAGGCGACGCGTGAGGGTGATTGCTTTATCGGATGGTGCGCGCGTGTCGATTCTCGGGCGGAACTGGATGCAATCGCTCGTCGCCTTGGAAGCGATATTTTCGAGGGTGCGATGCGCATGCGGGCGGACGGATCGATGGGGCATTCGGCCCGCACGCCTGACACGTCCCGAGCCTGGAGAGCAGGACTGCCGAATTTCTTCTATATCGAAGACAGATCGGAGCACGCAGGGCGGCTTCAGCCTAAATACGGGACCACGACCGCCCGCGGTATTGCATGGATGGAACTCGGGGGCAGTGCAGAAGAAATGAGCGACTATCTTGGCGTGGATGCGACAAGCCTGGGTCTACGTTTCAACGGTGGTAAGCCGGGCCTACATGCGATGGGCATCCGCACCGACAATGGTGAGGCCGTCATTCGCCGCCCCGTGATGCCGGGGACGACGGGAAAACTCTAGGCAGGGAAAGACTAATCGGTCTTCGATTACGCCGCCGCCATCGGTTATGATGCGGCGGCTGTTCCTTTTGCACCATAGCGTGCGAGAAATGTGGCAGCAGCCTCCTCAACGACCTGATGTCGCCGAACCTTAGAGGGTACGGCACCGACACCGATCACGCGGTACCAAAGCAGCGGTTCATTAACGAGGCCAACGAATTGCCGGGCGGCAAGATCTGAATCTTCCACCTTAATGAGGCCTCGATCCTTCAACGCACTAATATAATCGATCAAGGCGCGAAGTGCCGGCATTTTTCCAAGCCGCACAAAATTCTCGGCCAGATCCGGAAAGCGATTGCTCTCGCTGATGACCATCCGGACGAAGGCGATGGCCTGTTCCGGTGCCCAGAAATCCGCAATCAGCAAGCCCACTTTTCTGAGGCCGAGTCCCGGATCCTGAAGGGCGGCATCGTCGGCCATGATGCTGACAACAGGCATATCCCGCCATACGCGCTCAACGGCTGCGTTGAAGAGCGCCTCCTTGCTTTCGAACTGATTGTAGACCGTGCGGCGTGCCGCGCCTGATTCTTGCGCCACAAGGTCCATGCTGGTTCCCTCATAGCCGTGAGCCAGAAATACGCGCGTTGCCGCATCCAAGACTGCTTCACGTTTGGAGAAACCCGGATCTCTGGACGCCTTTGGAGGGTTGCCGGGCGCTGTCACGACGGCGGAGCTTTTCATCGGTTCGCTTGATCCTATAAAGGGCACGATTGCGGATTCTGAAATCATGTAGTGCATTGCACTTAAGAGTGCAAGTTTTGTCAATTAACTCGTGCCGAAACCACTTACAACGGCCAAACCTTGGCTCAACTGCATTTTCATGCATCAGCTCGTTTCGGTTTATTCCGGTCGATCGAAGCGTGAGCTCCAAGGACGCTTAAGCGCGCCTAACGACAAGATCTTGAGCGGGATTGACTGCACTGCACTGTATAGTGCATAACGGCAATGGGAGGTTGCTCGTATTTCGAAGAGGCCAATTATGCATATCCGCTCTATTATGTTTGTTCTCCTGATGATGGGTTGCGCTGTCCTTGCCACCGGAGAGTTGTATCTGACCATACCTCTTGGTGCCGACATTGCTCGGCAGCATCACGTCGATGCGAGTTCCTCCGGCCTCGCAGGCTCCTTCTTCGGCTTCGCATACGCCGCCGGTTTCCTGGCCTTTGGGCCTCTCTCGGATAGAGTAGGCCGCGCCCGGGTCCTTCTTTTCGGGTTGCTCGCGGCAGGGGCGGCTACGGCTTTGGCCGGTATTGCTCCCAGCTTTGCCTTCTTTCTTTCCGCGAGAGCGCTTCAAGGCGCCTCCGCTGCGGCAGTAGCCGTCGGAGCCCTTGCTCTGGTGCCGGAAGCTCTGTTGCCCCATCACCGCCCGCTCGGTGTGTCGGCAATGAGCTTGGCCTTTCTTGGTTCGGCTCCAATCGCTCAACTTGTTGGTGCCCGGCTGGCGGGAGGCGGCATTTCGACGGTCATGCTTGTCGTGGCGCCCGCCTACGTCATCGTTGCGGGAGGAATTCTGCTGCTCAATGCGCATCCCAAGAGTCATCATAGCCGGCACGGAAGCAGGACAAATAACCCGTCGTCAGCTTCCCTCTTTCAAGATAGATCCATTGTCGCGGCCTGGGCGGCGTCGGCAACAGTTCTATTCGCATTTGTGTTGTTTCAGGTCGGCATGCAGATTGCTGGTTCCGATCTTCCAGTCGATATCCAGGAGCTTCGCTACTTCACCTTCCCGCCGTTGCTTCTGACGATTGCTGCCGTGCCGCTTGTGAAGCGCGTGGGTGTCTCGATGACCGCCCGCATTGGCCTATTGTTGATTGCCACTGGGCTCTTGGTCGCGGCGATAGCGTCGCGAATGGCTTTTATTTCCGGCTTGGTCATCCTGACATCCGGGGTTGCACTTGCCATTCCCGGGTTGATCGGCCTCGTTTCTTCCAGGGCTGACAATCACAATCGCGGATTCGCGATAGCCATCTACAGCTTTGCTCTTTTTTCGGGAGCTAGTCTTGGACCTCTGGCCGCGCAAACCCTCATGCGCGAGGGTATCACGAGCCTATGTTTGCTGCCGGCCTTTCTGGCGCTGCTTGCCTTCGTAATAGTCCAGCGTTTTGCGATCGAAAATTGACCCGCAGACTGCAAGAATAGCCATCCCAAACCGCGTTCCCGGCCTTGAGGTGCGCTTCTAAAAATCGGGTTCATACTCCGGTCTAAAGCAACGCCTTTTCGCAGGACCCATGATCGGTTCCAAAAGTCGGAGTATGCAATCTAAAATTATTGAGTGATACATATGCAATTATGAGGAGTACCTCGTGATCTGTCCCACCTGACAATTTACGGAGTAAAATATGCAACATTGGCTGGACAAGCTGATCGATCTTGCTGCGCTTCGCGGCGACGAGAATGTTCTCAAGGATGCTCTCACCCATCTTGCCCACCAAGCGGGCTTTTTCGGCTACGCCTATCTCTACATCCGACCAGGGCACACGATCGCCTCATCAAATTACCCTCCCGAATGGCGGTCGATCTATTTCATGCGGAAATTCGAGGCCGTCGATCCCATCGTAAACCGCGCAAAGTCGCAGAAGCGGGTATTTACATGGAGCGGGGAGGATGAACGGCGGCACCTTTCGAAGGAGGAGCGGGCGTTCTTCGGCCAGGCAGCGGATTTCGGAATCCGCTCCGGCGTCACGGTCCCCATTCGAGCGGCCAATGGATCGACTTCCATGTTCACGCTGGCTTCAGACAAATCCTCAATTGACGTCGAACGCGATATCGATCCTGTCGCGGCCGCCGCCGCTGTTGGACAGCTTCACACCCGCATGTCCTTGCTGCCCCTAACGCCGACCGCACAGCACCCGGCTTGGCTCGACCCGAAGGAGGCCGCGTACCTCAACTGGATCTCGGTCGGAAAGACGATGGAAGAAACGGCCGATCTCGAAGGCGTCAAATACAATTCGGTGAAAAGCAAACTTGAAGAGGCTAGGAAGCGCTTCCAGATCCATACGATGCCGCACCTGGTGGCGCTGGCCATCCGGGCCGGGCTAATCTGACCGCGGACCTTAGTTGACGGAAAGTTTTGGGATGAAACCCAGAAGTGCAACCAAGGTGTTCACCGCGCCCATCTGCGCATGCATCTCGATCATCGCTTCGATGTATTCGAGATGCTGCTGGCCTCCCACAGCCGTTCCCGTCTTAACGTTGTCCGGCAGCACCTGAAACAGTTGATCTGCCTTCTCCACTAGCTGCCTGTGCAGGCGAATGGCATTTACTGTCAAAGTCTCGATGTCTGTGCTAGAGAGGCCGCGCGTCAGCCCGATCACCGGGCGTAAATCAAATGTATCCGACCCTGCGGAATCTTTCACATCCATTGGTGATCCAACCCTAAGATATTGTCTGCGGTACGCCCCCGCAAACGTTAATCTCTGATCCCAAGCCGGGGGTTGGAAACCGTCCTAGACAGTCCTGAGACCTTTAGCACCGAGGCGCCTGGACATGCGTCACAGGCCCCCGGCCAATTGGTCAGAGGATTCTGGCGCCGTATCGGCCGGCGCCAACCGCTAGGAAGGGTTTCCACACCCCGGGGCAGCGCGTACCGCCCTGTCCACCTTATAAAAGTTTAAGGCTGGTCCCGCTAGTGCATTGGAAAAACAATCGCTTTGCAGATCTGCAGACGGATAGCATTCACGGCCTTGCACCAATCCCGGAAAGGTCAATCCTGATGCCCGCCTTGTTCGGATCGGACGCTAAAGTGTCGGTCGCAGTTGCCGTCGCGGCGTTATCTTCATTTGGGTCAGCGCCATTTTCAGGTTCTTCGGTATCGTGTGTGGCGGGGCGAGTGATCTCTTGCTGCCCCGGATCCTCCGCGCGAAACACCGCCGCCCCTTCGAAGTACCCCGTTTGCCAGGCGATGACGGCATCATCCATGACCTGTGGCACGACGTCTTTCGCGGTGGGATTGCCATACCACTTCGAAACGATGCGATAGACCTTGGCGAAAAGCGCGGTCCCCATGCGGATGTTCTCACAAGGCTCGATCATATCCGGCTTTAACTGACCGGCCTCGACGATGCCGACGCCTGCCGGATACTGGGTGACACCCACGCGAACGGTGTTGCGGCCGAGATTGTCCCGGATCAGAGCTAATGCCTCTTCCGAGGTCGCCGGCTTCGGCACCAGCACCACGCGGTTGCCGGAACGTACGGTAATCGTCAAAGGGTCCTGCGACCCGGCCTTCGCGATGAATTGCTCAACGATCGCAGGCTTCAGAGAAGGATCGGCGCATTGCTGGATAAGGACGGCATCGAGCATCTTGGGTACATCCTAAGTGTTGAAGGCCATGACGATGGGTAGGTCGAAGAGCCGAGCCCAAGCAGTCGCGCTCGCTTTCTGAATGGCGACGATCGAGGTATTTTCCGTCCACCAGCCGTTTCCAACCGCGACGATCACTTCGGGCGCGTGCAGCATCGATTGCAGGACCGGCCACAGAATGAGCTGCTCGTAGCAGATCAGCGGCGCGATCCTGATCCCGTCAACCTCGACGATCGGATTGCCGAAGAAGTCAGCCCGCGCGCCCGCACCCTGCCCGGTCCATCGCAACCACGGCTGCCACATTGAGCCGGGAACCGGCATGCGCTCGCGATAGAGGATGTTCGCTGCATCGGCCGAGATCACCACCATCACATTGTCATACCCCTTGGGATCAAGGACTGCGGCACCTGCGACGACGGTGAGGCCGGATCCCCGCAGGCCATCCCGCCAGACGTGTTCGATCGTCGGCGTCCAGAAGCCGAGCGCGCTCTCCGGCAGGACCACAAGATGTTGATCCGAATGTTCAGCAATTGTCCGCCGAACCGTTGCGATCAGGTCACGGTGATACAGGAGCGATCCATCGCGACCGAGGTTTTGTCCCACCTCAAGGTCGACGCCCCTCCATGCATGAGGTAGTTTCGGTTCCGTCCACGTCGCGGCGGACCAAATCCACAATCCCCCATGGATGATGGCCGCGGCCGGCCAAAGCCTCGTTGTCATGATGAGCAGGCCGGTCGCCACCGCGGACAGTCCCCACCATCCCCAGCCGGGAAACAGCACTCCGGCCGCTGTCAAGGGATGCGCCCAGCCGGCAATACCGAACGGCGGCAGCCCTGTCAGCGCCATGGCGAGCAGATAGCGTAGCGCCCTCGCCGCATCCGTTCCTTTTCTCTCGGAAGCGTTTTCGCCACGAGGTTTCGTCCAAAACACCGCTTGGACAATGACGAAGGATGCGGAAGCCACTACCCAGAGCAAAAGCCCCGGCCAGAGATCGGCGCTATAGAAGTTGGCCACACCCTGCGGCAACCCGCGGGAGGCCGCCAGGAAATAACCCGCCGCCACAAGTGATGCGATTGAGCGTGACGACGCCATCGCCCAGAGCAAAGGGAAGAACATGGCGAGCGGCAGAAGAAGCACCTCGCCGCTCCAGCTGACCCACCCGCAGGCAATGGCTGCGATGATCAGCAGGACGGTTTTCCAGTGACCAGTCATAAGCTCGTCACCCTGATCACGGATCGAAGGTGAGGACCGGCCGCGCCAGGCCGAGAAGACCGGAATTTGGAACCGGGCCAAAATATCTGCTGTCATAAGAACTCGCAAACGGTGAGTGAAGAAACAGATGGTGCGGCGGCACGACACCACCGGGATCGGGGTTGACCGCCCTGCCCTCGCCGTCCGTGCGCCACACAGACGATGCGGGTACCAGGCGACCGTCAATGAGCACGTGATCGGTGATGTCGACACGCTGTCCGGGAAGTGCGGCGACCGACTTTATCAGCGGAGCAAATCCGCCGGGGCACAGCCCTCGGCGCAGGTATCCGCGCCGCCGCGCTTCTTCGAAAACGGCTGTGGTGGGCGGGCATAAAAACACAAGATCGCCAATTGAGACCGGACGTTGAAGCTCCTCGATACGCCAGAGGCCGAGCGGCTCGCTTGGGGTCAGGTTCAGCCGGTAGCCGCCCGTGAACCCAGTCACCGCAAGTGCGGACATGAAGACGACAGCACCGGTCAAAAACAGGAGAACCGATCGCCGCGTCATTGCCTTTGCACCGGCGCCTGGCGCTGGGTAAGGCGCTGTTCCTCGGCTTGTCTTAGCGATTGGACGGTGCGCTCATGGGCGGAGAGCTGCTGCGCTGCCCGCATCACCGGCCAGGCTTGTTTGAGCTCCTCCTTCTGTTCCGGCTTCATGCCCTTGGAAAGCTCTTCGTACAGTTTTCCGGAGGGTTCACGGGCAGCGTTGCTCAACAGCGTCCGTTCCCCAAAACGCTCGGTCACCGACTTATTGAAGCCGTCGATTTCAAGCTTCGTTTCCCGGTTGCTGAGCGCATAGGCCATCGCCGCCGGTAGATCGTTGCGGTCGATGGCGTCACGCACCCGCTCCAACACCACGCGCGCTGCCGGGGACAGCGCCGGAATATCGATAGAGACGCGCTGACGAAGGGCCTGCTCGTCCGCCTGGTGCCTCAATGCGGCGGTCTCGCGCATCCGAAGATACTGCTCAAGATCCCGCTTCAAAGCCGGAAGATTGACCTCCGCAACGCGACGCGCCTCCCGCTCTGACTTGGTGGCGAGAATGCCGGTCTTGCCCCTCAGTGCACCTATTGACGCCGGTTCCCCCTTGAGTTTCTGCAGGATCTGTTTCGCTGTCTGTTTGTCGACGAGCACCACATCGAAGTTCATCGCGCGGAAGGCGGTTTCGGGATCCGCGAAGACATAAGCGAAGCGCGCAGAGACTTCCTCCCATTGCCGTTTCAGGACGGGATCGTCGCTAAGCCTGTCACCGACCGTATCGGCAATAGAGCCGGGGAATTGCGTGATGCCTGCGACCATGGGTCGGGCCTCCTTCATCGTTTGAGTCTTAGGGGTTTGGTGCAGGCCAAGGCGCTCACCGAGAGAGCCAAGCCTGCGGGCGAGATCGGCCAGTTTTTTCTTCTGGCGCAGTGTCCAGTCGAGCCGGTCGCGGACGAGCGTACGCGCCACCTGCATGATGTGCAGGCCACGGTTTTCCGAAAAGCCCAGCGCCTCGCGATAGAATTGACCACGCTCGTAATCGAGGGTCGTTTCCTTGGCGTTCCTGCGGGAGAGAACCTTGGCCAGGCCGCCGTTGAAAGAGAAGGATCTGGTACCGTAGTAGAGCTGCAAATCCTCACGATGACGGGTCATCGCCACATAGGTCAGATGACGATCCAGGGACAGGGAGGCGAGCACCTTGACCCTGTCGACGGTGGCACCCTGGGATTTGTGAGTCGTGGTGGCGTAGCCGTGATCGAGATTGTTGTAGAACCGCTGTTCGACGATCACTTGGCGGCGCTGATCGCCCTCGCCCACCGTTGCGACGATGCGGTTTGCTGCAGCCTCTACAACATGACCGATCATGCCGTTCTTGACGCCGAGGGATGCCTCGTTTTTCAGGAAGACGATCTGATCGCCAGCATCGAAACGGCGTTCGCCGTCGGCGGTCCGGAACAGATGACCTTCACCCACTATGCCGCGTTCGACCAGCTTTTCGCGGGCCATGACATTGAGCATGCGCACGTCGCGGCGAAGATGAGCGAGGATTAGCGTCGTCTTGGTCTGATCGTAATTCCGATTCCAATCGGCGATGAGATTTTCGACAGCTTCGGATTTCAGACGCGAGCCGAGTATCCTGCCCTCGCGCTGATATGTGATGAGCGCCTTCTCGACATTGCCGCGTGCGAGATCGAGCGACGCCTTGCGCATCCAGTCCGCGCGCTGGCGATAGATGGTTTCGAGCTCGGCGTAACCAATGCGATCGACAATGGCGCGGAAAGCAGCGCCCGCCTCGATCGGCTGAAGCTGTTCGGGATCGCCAACCAGGACGATCTTCGCACCCGCCCTGACCACCGCATCGACAAACCCGGCCATCTGTTTCGAGGCGACCATGCCGGCCTCGTCCATGACGAAGATCGTCTTGTCGTCCAGAACGTCACGGCCACGGTTCCAACGCAGTTCCCAGGACGCAAGCGTCCGGCTCTCGATGCCGGCCTCCTTCTCCAGACCCTCAGCTGCCTTGCCCGCAAGTGCACCGCCAACGACCCGATACCCAGCCAGCTCCCATGCCTCACGGGCGGCTTTCATCATCGTAGTCTTGCCGGCGCCCGCACGGCCCACGACTGCGGCAATCCGGGCCGGACCGGCGATTCGCTCGATAGCGGTTCTCTGCTCTTCCGACAGCTGCTCATGTCGCTGGAACGTCCCCTCCAGAATGGCCCCGGAGACAGCGCGAACTTGGCGCTCCGACAGCCAGCTTGCCTGCCGCGCCATGGTGGCTTCCAGGCGAATCATCGCCCGAGTCGAGTAGCGAGCCGGCACCATCTCTCCGGTCGCAAAATCGATCGTGTCGCGCTGAAGCCGAAGCACCTCGGGGTTCAGGATGATGCGCAGCATCAGCTGCTGGAAGACGGCGGGATCGTCGACGTAGCGATGCAGGACTTTCGCGACATCGCGTTCGTCGAAGACGCTCTTTTCTCGCGTGATCAGATCGAGCACAAGGGCGGGATTGCGCAGGATCCGGCGGGCATTTTCCGAGCGTCGTTGCTCGTTCAGTTCGATCCGTTCCAGCTCCGGGCGAACGCCTTGGCTCTCCGCCTTGCGCTCGATCGCCTTTGCCCCGACGCCCAGATGAATGGTCGGCTCGAGGTCGATACCCTGCTTTTCGTAAGAACGACCATCGATGCGCAAATCGATGCCGCCCAGCGCCAGATGATGGTTTTGCCGCTCGAACCAGCCGTCGCGCAAGACATTGAAGTCCTCGGACGATCCGGCCCAGAGTTCATAGAGGATCTTGCCAGATTTCGTGCGAACTGGCTGGCCATCCTCGCCCATCACCGCGACCTTCTTCGACCCAAACCCATCCTCGGCCAGGGGGCGTAGTGTCGTCATCAGGTGGATATGCGGATTGCCTGGATTATCGTGGAACACCCAGTCGGCGACCATGCCCTTGGCCAAGACGTGTTTCTCCACGAAATCCCGCACCAAGGCGATGTTCTGCTCAGGCGTGAGCTCCAGCGGAAGCGCGATGGTCAGGTCGCGCGCCAGCTGCGCATCGGCGCGCTTCTCGAAAGCTTCGACCTTGTTCCAGAAGGCTTCAGAGGCAGCGGAGACCGAGCGGTCGGCGATCAGCGAGCGGACCCATTTCGGGGCGTCGGCCGGGAGAAGAAACTCCTCGTGAAGGAGCCCCTGCTTGCGGGTATAGTCGATGGTGCGTGCCTCGCGCACATATTCCATCTTCGCGCAGTGCCGGTAAGCCGCAGACAGTACGACGCTGCGGCCTGAGCCGCGGCTGACGATGCTGGCTGAGAAATGGGCGATGGCCACGACGGAGAGCGCTCCCAGTTAGAACCAAGTTCGTCAGGAGCGGCGGGGAGCCGTTTGGCCACGCCAGGGCGGAAAAGCAACGCGTCGCATCGCGACGTATAATTGCGCCCTTGGAGCCATTCCTTCGGAACGGCGGGATCATCCACAAAAGCATCGCCGCTGGCGATCTGCAGATCTGCAGATGTCTTTTCCAGCGCATCCGGGAGAATCTGGGCGTCGCAAGTGCAACGCCCAGGCTTCAAAGGAGCAACCGGAATGAAGAAACCATCGTCGCGGATCAGGGAAGAAATCGCCAGATTGCAGGACCAGCTGAAGCAGGCCGAGACCCGTGAGGCGGAACGCATCGGTCGCATCGCGCTAAAGGCCGGCCTTGGGGACATCGAGATCGACGAAGCCGAGCTTCAAGCAGCGTTCGAGGAAATCGCCAAGCGGTTTCGCGGAGGCAAAGCTGCTGCGATCGGAAAGAAGGACGGCGGCGATGGGCGAGCCGCAAGCGGGTTGTCCACGGCGCAGTCGCCTGGCGCGGGTGCGGGCGGGCCTGGTGCGGCTTGAGCGGATGACCAAGGCGATGACATCAGATGCACGCAAAAAGGACACGCGTGAAAAAATCGAACTCGGCGGCCTGATCGTCAAGGCAGGCCTCCGGTACGAGAAGCGTTCCCTGCTGCTCGGCCTGCTGATCGATGCAGCCAAGCGGATCAAGGGCGACGAGACTGAGAAGGCACGCCTGGCGGCGATCGGCGCGGAGGCCTTCGGCAATGACGGCGAGTAGGCTGCTGCTGGCAATCCTGCCCGCGGTGATCATGCTCGCGGCGATGATGCTGACGTCTGGTTTTGAACATCGGCTGGCGGCACTCGGAACGTCGGCGCAGGCGAAGCTGATGCTGGCCCGCGTCGGTCTCGCATTGCCCTATGTCACCGCCGCGGCGATCGGCGCCATCGCGCTGTTCGCTGTCAACGGTTCCGCGAACATCAAGATGGCCGGTGGGAGCGTGCTTGCCGGAAACGCCGTGACCGTCGTCATCGCCATCGCCCGCGAGACCATCCGCCTTACCGGCTTTGCCGCGAACGTCTCGGTGGGACAATCCGTTCTTGCCTATATCGATCCGGCGACGATGCTCGGCGCGCTTGCTATCTTCATCAGCGGCGTGTTCGCGCTGCGCGTTGCGATCAGGGGCAATGCCGCGTTCTCGACTACGTCGCCAAAGCGGATCGGCGGCAAGCGCGCTATCCATGGCGAGGCCGACTGGATGAAAATGCCCGAAGCCGCAAAACTGTTTTCAGAAGTCGGCGGTATCGTCATCGGCGAACGTTATCGCGTCGATCGTGACAGCGTGGCCGCCATGCCGTTCCGCTCCGATGAACCGCAAAGCTGGGGCGCCGGCGGCAAGTCGCCACTGCTCTGCTTCGACGGTTCCTTCGGCTCGTCGCACGGGATCGTCTTTGCCGGTTCCGGCGGTTTCAAGACGACGTCGGTGACGATCCCGACCGCGCTCAAATGGGGCGGCGGCCTCGTCGTGCTGGATCCGTCAAGCGAGGTCGCGCCGATGGTCAGCGAGCACCGGCGCAAGGCCGGACGCAAGGTGATTGTGCTCGATCCCAACGCATCGGGTGTCGGCTTCAATGCTCTCGACTGGATCGGCCGTCATGGCAATACGAAGGAAGAGGATATTGTTGCCGTCGCCACATGGATCATGACCGACAATGCGCGCACGGCATCCGCTCGTGACGACTTCTTTCGGGCCTCGGCCATGCAGCTCCTGACCGCACTGATCGCCGACGTTTGTCTGTCCGGCCATACCGACGAAAAAGACCAGACGCTGCGCCGTGTCCGGGCAAATCTCTCCGAGCCGGAGCCGCAGCTTCGCGCACGCCTGACGAAGATCTACGAGCAGTCGGCTTCGGATTTCGTGAAGGAGAATGTCGCCGTCTTCGTCAACATGACGCCGGAGACGTTTTCCGGCGTCTACGCCAATGCGGTGAAGGAAACCCACTGGCTGTCCTATCCCAACTATGCCGGCCTGGTCTCCGGCGACAGTTTCTCAACAGACGATCTCGCAGACGGTGAGACTGACATCTTCATAGCGCTCGATCTGAAGGTGCTGGATGCCCACCCAGGACTGGCGCGTGTGGTGATCGGTTCGCTGCTGAACGCGATCTATAACCGCAACGGCAACGTGAAGGATCGCACCCTCTTCCTCCTCGACGAAGTGGCACGTCTCGGCTACCTGCGCATCCTCGAAACCGCCCGAGACGCAGGCCGCAAATACGGCATCACGCTCACGATGATCTTCCAGTCACTCGGCCAGATGCGCGAGGCTTATGGCGGGCGTGATGCGACGAGCAAGTGGTTCGAGTCCGCGTCCTGGATTTCGTTCGCAGCCATCAACGATCCCGATACGGCTGACTACATCTCAAAGCGCTGTGGCGACACCACCGTCGAGGTCGACCAGACCAATCGTTCGACCGGAATGAAGGGATCGTCACGATCGCGATCGAAGCAGCTCAGCCGCCGGCCGCTGATCCTGCCGCATGAGGTGCTGCGCATGCGCAGTGACGAGCAGATCGTCTTCACCTCGGGCAATGCACCCCTTCGATGCGGGCGCGCCGTGTGGTTCCGCCGCGAGGACATGAAGGCCTGCGTCGGAGAGAACCGGTTTCACAAGAACTCTTTCGGCAAGGACGAACCGGTCGGGCGATAAGTCGAGGACGATCTGATGAAGTATTGGGAGGCATGCGAAGCGCAAGTGACGGCGACCGAGGCAATCGAGGAATGCCGCAAACATGGCATCACACCTGTGGTGCAGGAACCCGACAACGCGCTCATCGACAAGATAGTGGGGAAGTCATAGGTCATCCCGACGACTGCGGAGCATTTTATGTCGGCGATGTCCTCGGCTTCCTCGGATATTGATCGGCGTCCGTTCGCACTGATCGCGCTTGGCGTTCGCGGGAAGATCGTGACCCGAATGGGCGAGACCTCCGGGCTTCGTTCGCTTTGGCGGATAGAGCTGAACGCCGCAGGCGGACTGCCCGCCCGTATCTTTCAACGGAACTTCACGAAAATGAATCGGTCAGATCCAATCGATTCATATCTCTCGTTGGACGTAAAATGGCGGCCGAGCGATGATGCTGCCATGCTCAGTCAGCCCTACCAGCTCTATGTCGAACGTACGGATAAGGCCCGGAACATGGCTCGCTTCTATGCCATGACGATCGAGCCTGATCTGTTCGGCGAGGTCTGTCTGACCCGCCGCTGGGGCCGGATCGGAGCGCACGGCCAGATGAAGGTCCAGCATTTCACCAAAGAGCGAGATGCTGTCGCAGCCTTCCTCGATCTTCTTC
>Ga0209257_1000743_pt1 | contig 49251 bp, 40 predicted proteins | sample AraplaCvi_mCL_r2_FD_184277 | JGI IMG/M metagenome (GOLD analysis project Ga0209257, IMG submission 184277) | Arabidopsis root microbial communities from North Carolina, USA - plate scrape MF_Cvi_mCL_r2 (SPAdes) (version 2) | ecosystem: Host-associated > Plants > Roots > Endosphere | place: USA...
TCGAAAGCTCGCCCTCAACCTGCTCAGGAGCGATCCAGACAAGGCTTCCATCCGGCGCAAAATCAAGCGCGCCGGATGGGACGATACCTTTCTCCTCAGCCTCCTCGGCCAAATGCGATAGCCCTGCCCTGAAGTGGGGGAGAAGAGCATTGGCGTTGTGCTTTACTCAGTTGGACTGACCACTCGGTGGAAGCCTCCGCTACGCCGTCTCCGCCTCACTCTGCGCCGCGTTTCGCCGTGCCTGCAGGATGGCGTCCAGCAGGGACGCGGCGTTGTAGGGCTTGGCGATGATTTCGAAGCCGGCCTGATGGGCTTCGACGGCGGGCTTGGCGTAGCCGGTCGAGAGCAGGATCGGCAACCAGGGGAAATGCTGGCGGACTTTCTGCGCGAGCTCGAAGCCCGACATCCCGCCGGGCATCACGATGTCGGAGAGCATGAGGTCGAAACGCTCGCCGCCGAGGAGCAGGGCGAGCGCGGTGCCGGCATTCGGCACGTGCTTGGCCTGATAGCCGATCATGCCGAGGATGGTGATCGCCGCGACCGCCACATCCTCGTCGTCCTCTACCAGGAGCACGGTGCCGCTGCCCTGGGTCGCGGCGTCGTTGGCGGGTTTGCGCTCGGCCGGCTCGGCTTCGAGCGCGGCCATGCTGCGCGGCAGGATGATCGAGACCGTGGTGCCGGTGCCGACATGGCTCGCGATCTCCGCGGCGCCGCCGGCCTGCTGCGCGAAGCCGTAGACCTGACTCAATCCGAGCCCCGTGCCCTTGCCGACCTCCTTGGTGGTGAAGAAGGGTTCGAACACCTTGGCCAGCACTTCGGGCGGGATGCCGGTGCCGGTATCGGTGACCGAGATCCGCACATGGTCGCCGAGCGGCGTGCCATCGGCCGGGGGTGTCAAGCCACCGACGCGATGGCCGGCGGCCGCATCCGGCGCCATGCCGTTCGCCGTGACGCCGTTGGGGCAGTTGCAGGCATGGACCCGCACCAGCCCGCCATTGGGCATGGCATCGCGGGCGTTGACGCAGAGATTCATGAGGGCGAGCTCGAGCTCGGCGGCGTCGCATTCGAACACCCAGAGGTCTTCCGGGAAGTCGGCGACGATGCGGATGTCGCCCCGGGTCGAGCGGCGCAGCAAGTCCACCAACTCAGTGGCGCGTTCGGTGAGGGCGATGCGTTCCGGCTTCACCGCCTGGCGGCGCGAGAAGGCGAGGATCTGCCGCACCAGGCGCGCCCCGCGCTCCGCGGCGCGCACGATCGTCCCCGCGGCCTGGCGCTCGGGGCCGGGGGCGAGCCGGTCTTCGAGGAATCCTGCGTTGCCCATGACCACGGTCAGCAGATTGTTGAAGTCGTGGGCGATGCCGCCGGCCATCTGGCCGATAGCCTCGAGCTTTTGGGTCTCGCGCATGGATTCGTGGATGCGGTTGCGCTCGGCAATCTCGGCCTCGAGCTGCCGGCTGCGCTCGGCGACCCGCTGCTCCAGGGTCTCGTTGAGCTGCTTCAGCCGGTCCTCGCTCGCGTGCAGGGCGGTGTTGGCAAGGCCGAGCTCCTCGGCGCGCCGCTCCAGCGAGCCGGCGAGGCGGGAGAACAGCGCCCGGGTCTCCAGCAGCAGGACCATGAGGACGAAGCTCGCGGCCATCAGACCGTAGATCCGCCCGACGTAGAAGCCGAGGTCGAAGCGCCGCTCGTTCAGCATGGCGCTCAACGAGATGTCGAACGCCCAGACGCACATGGTGACCATCAGCCAGACATTCAGCACCGAATGCGTCTTCTGCCGCCAGAGCGCCAGCAGGGCGACGAGGCTCAAGCCGAAGATCGCCCCGACGATGACACGATAGGCCATGGTGTACTTCGGTGCGCCGTCTATCACCTGCAGCAGCACCGGCAGCCGGTCATGGCCGAAGGTGGTGAGCAGAACCACGGCGGCAACCGTGGCGAAGACGGCGCCGACCGCTTGCGGCACGCCGGTTGTCGTGGTCTCGCCGTCGCCCTTCACGGCATAGGCCAGCACCATCAGCGGGAAGCCGGCATGCCAGAACATGTAGAGCCAGACCGTGGTCTGCGAGCCGCCGCTCAGGAACCCGGTCGGCGTCAGCAGGCCGGGGAACGAGAGCATATGGGCGAAGGCCATCAGGCTGGTGAAGAGATAGCCGCAGGCCAGGAACTTGAGGCCGCGCTGGCCGAGAATGGTGAACTGGCCGAACAGCAGAACGGTGGTGATCAGGTCGTTGATCGTGACCGCCGATTCATAGGCGGGGATGAAGGCGTCGATATGGAAGAGCATCAGCTTGGCGAAAGGCAGGCAGAGGACGAAGACGCCAAGCGAGATCGCCAGCACCGTGAGCGCCAGGCGGCGTTCGCCCGGCGTCGCCGGCAGGATCGACAGAAAGATGCCTCGGTCTTGCACCACCATCAGGCGCGACAACTCTAAGACTGGATTCCCCGATAGCCCTCAACTTACATCAAGCGCGCCGACCGGTCGACGGTTGCACAGCAACCTGCGCGGCGCTCGTATGGTAAAGGTTGCGTTAACATCTGCCCGCCCAATTGCGAATCCGGGCGCGATTTGCCGTCACGAATGCCGGACCTCGCGCGTCTCATCTCTATCGGAGAAGGAGATGCAGATGTCATTGGACCAAACGCTGGAGCAGGCCCTGCGGCCACGGCCGGGCAGCAGCTTCGCCGTCGCCACGATCGTCATCATCGGCCTCGCCGCCCTGGTGGCTGGGCTCGGTTTATATGGCGCGGCGCAGGCGCCCACCATCCCGCACGGTGCGATGCAGATGTCGGCTTCGGACAGTAATGCCGCGGTGCGGCCGCGGGCGGTGCAGCATCCGATTGCCTGCGAGAAGCTGCCGAATGTGCCGGGCAAGTCGATCACCACGGTGCTGGTCGAGTTTCCGCCCAACGCGCTCACGCCGCGGCACCGGCATCCGGGATCGGTGACGGCCATCGTCCTCAAAGGCGCATTGCGCTCGCAGTTGAACGACGGGCCGGTCGAGACGTTCGGGGTCGGCGGCACCTGGTTCGAGCCGCCCGGCACGATCCACAGCATGGTCGAGAATCCGAGCCCGACCGAGCCCGCGGAGATCATGGCGATCTTCGTCGCGGATTCGGATTGCGGTGCCCTCACCGTTTTCGACTGACCGTCTTCGCTCGACAACCGGGACGTTTGGCGGCGTTTGCCCGGATGCGCGCGGCTGTGCTATGCCCGAGGCATGGAGCGCAACGAGACCAGCATTGCGATCAATGCCGAGGAGAGTCGCAACGGCGCGCGGAAAGCCCCGCGCCTGGCTTCCGGCAGCGCCGCCGATCTCTGGCTCGGCCAGCAGATCCGCGCCTTGCGCAAGGCGCAGAAACTCTCGCTCGCCCAGCTGGCGGAGCGCTCGGATCTTTCGATCGGCAATCTGAGCCAGATTGAGCGCGGCGTGCGCTCGCCCTCGGTGCGTTCGCTCCAGCGCCTGAGCGAATGCCTGAAAGTGCCGATCGCCGATCTGTTCCAGACTCGCGCGCTGCCGCCGGCGGCGGAGCTCGGCACGATTCTCCGCCGCAAGGCGCGGCCGATTCTCAATCTCTCCAAATCCGGCTGCCACAAGGAATTGCTGACCCCGATGATGCCGGGGACGCTGCAGCTCCTCCTGGTGACGCTCGACCCCGGCGGCTCCTCCGGCACCGAGCATTACACCCATAAGGGCGAAGAGGCGGGCGTGGTCATCGCCGGGGCGATGAAGCTCTGGATCGAGGACCAAGCCTATATCCTCAAGGAAGGCGATTCCTTCCGCTTCAAGAGCACGCGGCGGCATCGCTTCGAAAGCGCCAGCAAGCAGGTCACCCGCGTGCTCTGGGCGATGACCCCGCCGCTCTACTAAGTCCTGTTCCCGCTTCGGGATTCCGTCGGCTGCGGCGACCGGCCGCGTGAAACTCTTGTATCAATTTTCACCGCTGGCAATAATGCTGACAAAGTCAGCGCGCGGCTTTCCGGCCCCAGGGGCGGCGCAGGTGCAACGAAACGGGGCAGCAGGACAGGGACAGGCATCATGCAGAAGCACGTATTCGGCGCGGCCGTGGCGCTCGCGTTCACCTTTGCCGGTGCGGCATCGGCCGAAGAGAAGATCGTCATCTCCAACTGGGACGCCTATATGCCGGAGAAGTTCCTGGAGAACTTCACCAAGGAGACCGGCATCCAGGCCGAGCTTTCGGTCCATGCCACCAACGAGGAGATCATGGGCAAGGTCATGGCCTCCGGCGGCAAGGGCTATGACGTGCTGTTCGTCTCCTCGCCCTTCGCCGAGGTGCTGAACAAGCAGCAGATGCTCAGCCCCCTGGATCATGCGCAGATCCCGAACTTCGCCAATCTCTATCCCGCCGCGATGAAGCTGCCCTATGACGAGGGCAACACGTTCTCCGCCCCCTATACCTGGGGCACGACGGGCCTCTGCTATCGCAGCGACCTGGTGAAGACCGAGCCGACCAGCTGGAACGATCTCTTGAAGCCCAGCGCCGATGCCAAGGGCAAGATCACCATGCTGGCGACCGACCGCTGGCTGATGGCGGCGGGGCTGAAGGCGCTCGGCTATTCGGTGAACGAGAGCGACCCCGCCAAGGTCGGCGAGGCGAAGGCGCTGCTGATCGCGGCCAAGAAGAACCTGCTCGCCTATGACGACACCACCTTCTATTCGAAGCTGGTCTCCGGCGAGGCGATCCTGGTCCATGCCTGGGACGGTTGGTGCAATTTCGGCATCACCGAGAATCCCAAGATCAAGTTCGTGATCCCGAAGGAAGGCAGCGATATGTTCGTGGACACGATGGTCGTGCCGGCCGCCAGCGAGCACAAGGCGGCGGCGATGAAGTTCATCAACTATGTCCTCTCCGAAGCCAACGGCAAGGCGATCGCCGAGTTCACGCTCTACAAGGTGCCGAACCAGAAGGGCATGGCCGGCGTCGATCCCGCGCTGCTGAAACAGTATCCGCCGCTCGCGATCAGCGCCGAGGATCTCGCCAGGCAGGAGCAGCTCCGCGATCTCGGCGATGCGCAGAAGCTTTATTCGAAGACGGTGACCGAGATTACGTCTGCGAATTGAGAACAGATCCCGTCACCCCCGGGCTTGACCCGCGCATCTCGTGCCGCGTGGGCACCAGACCCCGGGTCAAGCCCGGGGGTGACGGTTGTTTTTGTGACATCAATGACCGTACGCCGCTTCCTTCTCCTCGCCCCGGGCCTCGCCTGGCTGACCGCTTTGCTGATCGTGCCCTGCGGGCTCATCTTCGTGCTCGGTTTCTTCGAGCGTGGGGTCTATGGCGGGATCGACTACACCTTCACGAGCGAGAACTTCACGCGGGCGGCGGATCCGCTCTATGCCGGGATCTTTCTCTATTCGGCGCGGATCGCGCTCACCGCCGTCCTGGTCTCGCTGCTGATCGGCTACCCCGCCGCCTATTGCATCGCCAAGCAGCCGAAGCGGCGGCAGGTGCCGCTGCTGATCCTGGTCATGATGCCGTTCTGGAGCAATTACCTGATCCGCACCTATGCCTGGATCGTGCTCCTCAATCGCGAAGGCCTGATCAACGGCGCCTTGCAGAATATGGGTGCGATCGCGGCACCCTTGCCGTTGCTCTACAACGACTTCGCGATCGTGGTCGGGCTGGTCTATGGCTATGTGCCCTTCATGATCCTGGCGCTCTATTCCTCGATCTCGAAGCTCGGGCCGGAGCTCAGCGAAGCCTCGACCGATCTCGGCGCCGATGGGGCGCGCACCTTCTTGCGCATCACCCTGCCGCTCACCTTGCCCGGGATCGCCGCCGGCTCGGTCTTCGTCTTCGTGCTCTCGATCGGCAATTTCGTGACGCCTGATCTCTTGGGGGGCGGCAAGCGGACCATGCTCGGGAATCTCATCTACGACCAGTTCCTGACGGCGCGGGACTGGCCGTTCGGCGCGACCCTCGCCTTTCTCCTGGTCGCCGTCATGATGCTGCTCCTCACCCTGCAGGCAGTGCTTGTGCATCGCAGCGCCGGCGCGGAGATGCGGGCATGAAATGGCTGCAGGCGCATCTGGGGCTGGTCTATCTCTTCCTCTATGGGCCGATCGTCGTGCTGATCGTCTTGAGCTTCAACCGCGCCGGATTGCCGACGGTCTGGACCGGCTTCTCGACCGAGTGGTACGGCAAGCTCTTTGCCAACCAGAAGATCATCAATGCGGTCCAGAACTCGCTGATCGTCGCCTTCGCCTCGACCGTGATCTCCACCGTGGTCGGCACGCTGCTCGCCATGGGGATGGAGGAACGCCGGCCGCATCCGGCGCTGGAGGCGCTGGTCGCGGCGCCGATGATCATCCCCGACATCGTGCTGGCGATCGCGCTGCTCTCGTTCTTCTCGCTCTTGAAGATGACCCTCGGCCTGCATTCGATCGTGCTCGCCCATGCGGTCTTCAACATCGCCTTCGTCTGTACGGTCGTGCGCACGCGGTTCAAGCATTTCGACCGGTCCATCGTGGAAGCTTCGATCGATCTCGGCGCCGGCGCCTTCACCACCTTCCGCCGCGTGACCCTGCCGGTGATCGCGCCCGGTGTCATCGCCGCGGCGCTGCTCGCCTTCACGCTCTCGATCGACGAGTTCATCATCGCCTATTTCACCGCCGGACCGGGCTCCAGCTCGACCACCTTCCCGATGCAGATCTACGCCATGATCCGCTTCGGCGTGACGCCGGAGATCAACGCCGTCGCCACCATCGTCATGGGAGTCTCCTTCGTGCTCGTGTTCCTGTCGCAGCGCCTCAACCGCGAGGCCGCGGCATGAGCGCCTTGCTGGAGATCGACGGCGTCGCCAAGAGCTTCGGGCCGATCCGCGCGGTCGATGGCATCGATCTCGCCGTGGCGCCGAACGAGTTCTTCGCCTTGCTCGGCCCGTCGGGCTGCGGCAAGACCACGCTGTTGCGGCTCATCGCCGGTTTCGAGCATCCGGACCGCGGTGCCATCCGGCTCGACGGTGCCGATATTACGACCACCCGGCCGAACAAGCGGCCGATCAATCTCATGTTCCAGTCCTATGCGCTGTTCCCGCATATGAGCGTCTTCCACAACGTGGCCTATGGGCTGGAGATGGAGGGGGTGCGCGGCGTGGCGCTGAAGGCGCGCGTCGAGGAGGCGCTGCTCCTGGTGCATCTGAGTGATTTCGCCGCCCGCAAGCCGCACCAGCTTTCCGGCGGGCAGAAGCAGCGCGTCGCCCTGGCTCGCGCGCTGGTGAAGCGGCCGAAGCTGCTGTTGCTGGACGAGCCCCTGGGGGCGCTCGACCGGAAGCTCCGGGAGAAGATGCAGATCGAATTGAAGCGCCTGCAGCAGGAAACGGGCATCGCCTTCCTGGTCGTCACCCACGACCAGGAGGAAGCGCTGACCATGGCCGACCGGATCGCGTTGCTGGACCAGGGCCGGATCGCGCAGCTCGGCCGGCCGCGCGATCTCTACGAGCGGCCGGAGAGCCGCTTCGTCGCCGATTTCGTCGGCCAGATGAATTTCTTCGAGGGCCATTGCCGCGGCGCCGGATTCGAAGTCCCGGGTCTCGGCCAGGTTCCGGCCCAGGGCGTCGATGCCTTGCCCGAAGGCGCGGCCGCCTGCCTCGCGGTGCGGCCGGAACGCGTGCTGCTGCTGGAGGACCGGCATCCGGGCACCTTGGCGGCCGAAGTCGCCGGCTCCGCCTATATGGGCCAGGACATGATCGTGCATCTGAGACTCGCGAAGAACGGCATGCCGCTGGTGGCACGCCTGCCGGCCTCGCATCGCCTCGCCGCCGGCGTCGAGAGCGGCCGCCAGCTCCATTGCCGCTGGGCGCCGGAACACGCGCGGCTGCTGGTGAAATGACGCGGCTTTCGATTATTGTGGCGGCCCGCCAGGGATCGACTGGAGGCCAGAAGGGGAGACCGAATGTCAACGGGTAAGACCATCGTGCTGTTTCCGGAAGCCGCCTTCGGCCCGGCGCTGAACTGCGTCGGCATCGCGCAGAAGCTGAAGAGCGCCGGCCACAATCCGGTCTTCGTCTGCGACAAGGGCTTCAAGGGCGTGTTCGCCAAATACGGTTTCGAGGAGAACCTGGTCGATATGTCGGGCGGCATGTCCGACGAGGAGATCGCCAAGTTCTGGGCCAATTTCATCGCCGAGAAGCAGCCGCATTTCCGGCTCTCGCCGATCGACCAGCTGCCAACTTATGTGATCCCGGTCTGGGAAGCGATCGTCGATTCCGCTGTCATCGCCGAGGACGGACTCAACGCGCATCTGCAGCGCATCAAGCCGGACCTGGTTGCGGTCGATAACGTGATCCTCTTTCCCGCGATCAAGCGCGCCGGCTGCCCCTGGGTCAGGATCATCTCCTGCTCGGAGAACGAGATCCCCGATCCCGACATCCCGCCGCATCTCTCCGGCTGCCACGAGAACGACAAGGCCGGCTTCAAGGCCTTCGACGACCGCTTCCTGGAGCTGGTGAAGCCGGTCCATGCACGGTTCAACGAATTCCTGGCCAAGGTCGGCCATGCGCCCTATCCGCTCGGCCAGTTCTTCGAAGCCTCGCCGTATATGAACCTTCTGCTCTATCCGAGGCCGCTCGCCTTCAAGCGGCGCACGCCTTTGGACCCGAGGCAGTTCCAGTATCTCGAAGGCTGCGTGCGGGACGAAGGCCGGTACGAAGTGCCGCAGTTCAAGGCGAACAACGACAAGCCGCTGATCTATGTCTCCTATGGCTCGCTGGGCGCGGCCGATGTCGATCTCTACAAGCGCCTGATCGCCGCCTTCGCCAAGCTGCCCTATCGGTTCCTGATGAATGTCGGCGACTATATCGGCGAATACAGCGACGTTCCGGGCAACGTGCATCTGGAAAGCTGGTATCCGCAGCCGGCCGTGATCCCGCATGTCGATCTCTTCATCCATCACGGCGGCAACAACAGCTTCAACGAGGCTTTGTTCTTCGCCAAGCCCGCGATCATCATGCCGTTCTGCTGGGACGGGCTCGATAATGCGGCACGCATCCACGACACCGGCTATGGCGACCAGCTCCCGCGCTATACCTGGACCGAGGAAGAGCTCGCCGGGACCATTGACCGCTTGCTGAAGGACAAGGCGATGGCGGCGCGCCTCGCCGATGTGGCGAAGCACATGCAGGCCGCCAAAGGCACCGACAAGGCGGCCGAGATCCTCGCCGAGATCGCGACCACGGGGACGTATAAGCCGTGACCAACCTTTCATCCTCAGCCCCCCATATCACCGATGCGCTGACCTATGACGACCTGGTCGATTGGGGGAAGCAGCCGGATTGCATCGAAGGCGATTCGAAATCCACCGGCCGGCTGCTCTACAAGCGGCCGGATCCTGCGGTCGGCGGCAATTCGCCGGAGGCGGGGCTCTGGGTCTGCACGCCGGGGAAATGGCCGCTCAAGATCCCCCGCGACGAGTTCTGTCATTTCATCGCCGGCCGTGCCACATACGTCCGCGATGATGGTGAGACGATCGAAGTCCGTCCCGGCACCTGCGTGCATTTTCCGGCCGGCTGGGCGGGCGTCTGCACCGTCCATGAAACCATCCGCAACGCCTATATGCTGCGCTAGGAGCTGAGCACCGTGACCACGCCCGTCCTTTACGACCCGAAGACCGCCGCACCCTTGAAGGATTGGGGCCCGGTCCCGACCATGATCGAGGGCCAGTCCATGACCTCCGGCGTGCTGCTGCACAAGGGGCTGAACGGCGAGAACGAGACCGGCATCTGGGTCTGCACGCCCGGCACCTGGAACTGCCATGTGACCCGCGACGAGTTCTGCCACTTCCTGCTCGGCCGCTGCACCTACACCCATGAGAGCGGCGAAGTCATCGAGATCAAGCCCGACACCATCGCCTTCTTCCCGAAGGACTGGAAAGGCACCTGCCGGGTCCACGAGACCGTGCGCAAGGTCTATATGATTCGATGAAGGCGTCCCAAAACACGTCATCGACGGGCTTGACCCGGCGATCTGGTGCCGCGGCGCGAGATGCTTGGGTCAAGCCCGCGCATGACGGTTTCTAAGATGAAGCACCTCTACCACCCATCCTCCGTCGACGCGCAAGCGCCGGTGCCGAGCTGGTGGCGTGATTCGCTGACTGAACCGCCGGCGGAGTATGCGCCGCTCCAGGGTGATATCGAAGCCGAGGTTGCGATCATCGGCGGCGGCTACACGGGCTTGTCCGCCGCCTATCACCTCGCCAAGGAATACGGCATCAAGGCGGTGGTGCTGGAACGCGCCTATCCCGGTTGGGGTGCCTCCGGGCGCAACGGCGGCTTCTGCTGCATGGGCGGTTCCAAGCTCGGCTGGAAGAAGATCATCACCACCTATGGGCTGGAGGATGCGCGCGCCTTCTATCAGGCGCAACATGATGCGGTGGAACTGGTCGGCGCTCTGCTGCGGACCGAGGGCATCGATGCCGACCGGACGGGCGAAGGCGACGTCGCGCTCGCGCATCGCGCGGCGATGCTGGACGATCTCGCCACCGATGCGAAGTTCATGGTGAACGCCTTCGGCGCGCAGCAGACCGTGCTCGACCGCGATGCCTTGAAGGCGCGCGGCCTCGCCGGTCCGCATTTCCATGGCGGCGTCGCCGATGCGGTGGGCTTCGGCCTCAATGCCTTCAAGTATGCGACCGGTCTCGCGCGTGCCGCCGCGGCGCGTGGTGTCACCATCGCGGCGCAAAGCCCCGTCACCGGCTGGCAGCGCGAGACCTATGGGCACCGGCTGACCACGCCCAGGGGCAGCGTGCGGGCCGCCAAGGTCCTGATCGCGACCAACGGCTACACGCCGGAAGACCTGCACCCGGAGTTCGGCGGCCGGTTGCTGCCGGCGTTGTCCTCGATCGTGCTGACGCGGCCGTTGACCCTGGCCGAGCGCGAGGCTGCAGGGTGGACCTCCACCACGCCGAGCTTCGACCTCCTGAATCTGCTGCATTACTTCCGCCTGTTGCCCGACGGACGGTTTCTGTTCGGCGGGCGCGGCGGGGTCTCGGCCGAGCCCGGTGCGCTGGCCCGGCAGTCGCAGCGGATCGAAGCCGCCTTCCGGCGCTACTTTCCGGCCTGGTCGGCCGTCGAGATCACCCATCGCTGGTCGGGCTTCGTCTGCCTCGCCATGGACCTGGTGCCGCATGTCGGCGCCTGGGCCGACGAGCCCGGCATCTATTATGCGCTGGCCTATCACGGCAACGGCGTGGCCCTCGCTTCCTGGTCGGGTCGTGCCATCGCTCGCGAGATCAGCAGCGGCGAACCTCAGTCACCGAATATGCTGCGCCGGCCGCCGCCGCGCTTTCCGCTGGCTTTCCTGCGGCCGCTTTACCTCCGCGGCGCCTATGTCAAGTTCGGCCTGGAAGACGCGTTCGGACGCTAGAGCCGGATCTGGGAGGCAGTGACGCGGATCACCGGCCGCATGGTTCGCCGGGCCGGCCGGTTGCATGGCTTTGAACGAAGTGAGATGTTCCGGCGACCCAACGGGGCATTCCCAATCTCAGGAACCACCATGTCGCGCTCATCCGCTTTTCGCGCCAGCTTGCTGGCATCTGTCCTGTTGCTTTCGGTTCCGGCCCTCGCCGACGAGCTGGTGAAAGAGCAATCGCCGTCCCAAATCTCGATCGTGCCGGATGGCGGCAACTTCAAGGTCGCGACGGTCAACCGCCGCTACGAAACCAATATGATGGCCTCGACCCTCGGCGGGCCAGACATCCTCTATCAGATGCTGCTGATCGAGGAATCCCGCGTCAGCAGCGAGGGGCCGGACACCGAGGGCGAGATCACGTCCGCCAAGGTGAAGGTCACCGCCTTTCCGCTGTCGAAGCAGGGCAAGGGCGAGAAGCCCATGTTCACCATCGAGGCCGACGGCAACGAGGCGAAGGCGGACGGACCTTATCTCACCGTCACGCGCTGGGGCTGCTGCGTCGAGCAGCCGACCTACGCGGTCTACAGCCTGGAGAACGGCGCCTATCTGTTCAACGCCACGGGACCGGGCGACTTCGGGCAATGGGCGACCTTGGGCGCCCAGGGCGGCTGGAAGAACGAGCGCATCCTCGCCTATCACGCGGCGCTGACGGCGGCCGACGATACCGTTCTGAAGGGCGCCCAGAACGCGCAGATCGTCATCAGCTACGCGACCACCACCAAGCCGCTGCAGCGCGTCCTGGTGACCGTGCCGAAGGCGATGATCGATGCCGATGCGGCGCTCGAATGGGCGCCCAAGCTGGAGCTGGTTTCGCCGCAACAGCCGGACGGCACCGACCGCATCTTCGTCGATCGCAAGGACAGCGATCCGGCAAAGCTCTTCACCGGCATCACCGTGCGCCTGACGCTCGATGAGAAGACCCGGATCGAGATTCCGCTCGAAGGCGACGCGCTGAAACTCGACGGCGCAAAGCTGCCGGACGGCTTCGCGCTGGTCGCGGTGAAGCCGTAGCCGCGAGGCTTCAAGGTCTGCACCGAATTTTCAAAGGGAAGGAAAAGGATCGCCGGCGGGCTATCGGGGGCTGATCGCCCGCCGGCGGGGATTTGAGCTTCAGGATCCTTCCAGAGACCCTTTCGCCAATCCCTCATAGTCAATCGCAAACTTAGGGAACACTCACTCTGCCGAACGGCGAGGGACGCCGCCCGACACTGAAATAGATCGGTGCAGCAAGGCCGTTCATCCAGTGACGCGGGTCACACGACCGCGTGAGGATGCTAAGCTGCTGATTCGCCAAAGATTTGGTCCAGTCCAAGAAAGCTTGCGGTCAGCATGATGCGGGTTCCGCTGACAGGCTTGCCGCGGCGCACCGCCTCGATCGCCGCATCGAAGCGCGCCGCATCGAACGAGGCGGATTGCGCCATGAAGCCGCGGATCCCGGCGATGAAGTCGCGGTCGAAAGCGATCCAGCGCGGCCATTGCACCGCGTTCACCCGTCCGAAGCGGAGATTCGCCTTGAGCAGCAGCGAAGCGCGGAAGCTGGAAGTTTCCAGTCCGTAGCGCAGGATGCGGGCGAAGACATGCACGGCGTTGGGTGCCCGTGCCGGCAGCAGCGAATCGTCCAGCGGCACGCCGGCGATGCGCGGCAATTGCTCGCGATAGAGTCGCCGATAGAAACGCTTGCCGACGGCCTGGGCGCTGCTGATCCGCGCCGCCACCGCCTGGACGTCGCGATCGAGGAACGGATAGATCGTCTCCACCTCCGGCCGGCAGATGGCACCCTGCAAGGCGACGTCGCGCCGCATCCGGTTGCGGATCGCGAAACGGATATAGCGCCGGTCGAACGGCCGGCCGGGCTCGCAATTCGGAAACTCCCGGGCGATGTCGGCGAGCGCATCGGTCTTCAGGGCATCGATGGCCTGCATCGCGTCGGCACTGAGCGCGGGCAGGTTGGCGTCCGGCACCCGGATCTGGCTGAAGATGATCTCGGCCGCGGCCTCGTCGGAGATGTCGGTCGGCGCGGGGCCGGCGATGCCGAAGACATTGCGCAGCGTCGCGCCGAATCCGCCCTTGCGCTTCAGCGCCAAGCCGCCGAACAGCACGTCGCCGGCGATGCCGTCGAGCGCGCAGTCGATGTTGCGCTCCTGCATGCGCGGCGTCAGGGCCTGGTGGAAGAACTCGGCGATGGCATGCTTCCGGAAGATCGGCGCGTGCAGGGTCGAGAAGAAATCGCCGTCGACCGTGACCACGTCGAGCGGAATAGCCAGCGCGCGGGCGAGGCGGCCGGTGATCCGGCCTTCGATCGTATGCGGGGCGGTGTAGGTGAAGGCGTTGAGGCCCGGGTCCTGCCAGGAGCCGGCGATCAGCCGGCTGTCCATGCCGCCGCTGAGCTTGATGCCATAGCGCCGCTCAGGACTGTAAAGGCGGTGGCAGGCGGTGCGCATAGCCGCGATCAGCTCCGCGCCGACTTCGCTCGGGTCGCCCGGCGGTACCGGATCGGCCGGCCGCGCCCAGGTCTCGGTCGCGATGCTTCCATCGCGCCAGTCGATGGTGAGGACGGCGTCCGGCGGGGTGCGGAACACGTCGCGGAAGATCGTGCGATTGCCGATCTGATAGCCGAACCAATAGAGCTCGGCACAGCCGAGAGGATCGCGCTCCAGCCGCGGCGCAATCGCCATCAGGCCCGGAAGATCGTTGGCAAAGGCGATGGCGTCGCGGCCGACATGGATATAGAGCGGCTGGCAGCCGGTCGGATCGTTGGCGATGACCGTGATCTTCCGCGCATCGTCCTGGCCGACGATGTTGCAGCAGCCGTTGTCGATCCCCGCCAGGAATGCCATGGGATCGGCGCGGAAGACAGTGGCAATGCTCTTCGCTTGATCGCCCTCGCCGAGCCGGAACTTGCCGTCATGCACCAGATAGCCGTCGACCGCGAGGCGAAAAGCGGAATCATCCGCGGTCACCACATCCGGCCAGAGCCGGCCGACGCTGCGACGGAACAGCGCCGCCGTGCCGGCGCCGATGGCGATGCGCCCCGCGAGGCTGGTGCCGACGGCTTGGAGCTTGGCGATCTCGTCCGGCTCAAACTCCGCCATGTCAGGTTCCGGGGTGCCGGACTGTGCTGTCGATCCGCTGTTTCGGATCGACCCGCGGCTTCAGGAGTCCGGCGATGAGGCCCGCCGCATGGAAGTTGATCAGCGCCATCGAATAGACGCCCATGGCGAGGCTGCGCTTGCGCAGGCATTGCAGCAGCACCGGCACGATCAGCAGCACGGCGAAGACGGCGGCGCAGAGTTCCGGGATCGGCGAGAAGAGCATGCCCGCGATCAGGGCCAGCAGTGCTGCCCACCAGACGATCACCGAAAGGCTGAGCCGTGCGCCCTTGAGGCAGCGCCACCAGAACGACGTGCCCCATTTCGAGCGCAGCAGCTCGCCATGACCGTGCAGATAGCGGGTCTGCCAGCGCTTCAGCAGCAGCGGAACGGCCGCGGTGGAATGGCCGTAGTGATAGACCGAGGGCTGGTCGAGGCGGCGGAGCTTCCAGCCGGCCGCAGTCAGGCGGAGGCCGAGATCGAGCTCCTCGAAGGCGTGCAGGTTGCGGTCGGTGAAGAATCCGAACGGCCGGATCGCGTCCATGCGGAAGAGGCCGCCGCCGTTCAAGTGGTCGAGCAGGCCGGGTTTCGCGGTCTTGTCCGGATTCTGGTTACGGCGCCGGAACTCCAAGGTCATCACGCGATCGACCACCAGGCCGGCGACTCCGGCGAGCTTCGGATCGGCGTCGAGCGCCGCATGGGCCGCGGGCAGGAAAGCGGGATCGAGCTCCATGTCGCCGTCGAGCAGCAGCAAGCGTTGCCCGCGCGCGTATTGGAAGCCGAGCTGGCCGGCGCTGCCGCAGCCGCGATCTTCGATCCGCGCCAGCTGCACCACCTTCACCGGGAAGCGCGAAGCGACCGCCACGGTCGCATCGTCGGACAGGCTGTCGGCGACGATGATCTCGGTCGTCGCCGGGTCGGTCGCCGCCATCACCGAGCGCAGGCAGGCCTCAATCTTCTCGGCTTCGTTCAGCGCTTTGATGACGACGGAAAGTGCCGGCCGTGGCACGCCGGCCACCGCTGCTTCCTCGCCACCCTGCGGTGTCGTTGCCGCTTGCGCGCTCATCGATCCGGCCCGTTACAGGTGGCGGTAGATCCAGGATGGGATGTAGTGCTTGCGGCGGTTCAGCACCACGCCCTGGAGCTTGCCGCCGGCGGCTTCGATCTCTTCCATGGCGCGCTTCACCACGGGAATGCGGGTCCGGCCGGCCTCGACCACCAGCAGGCAGGAATCGGCCAGGCCGGAGGCGCTGACATAGCCGGCCCCGGTCAGCACCGGAGGACAGTCGATGATGATCACGTTGAACACGTTGCGCAACCGGTTGAAGAGCGGCGGCAAGAGGCGCAGATCGACCTCGCTCGGATCCTTGGCATCGTCGATCGGCAGGGAAGCGAGATCGACGGCGCCGCCGCGCGGGATCATGAGGCGCACGGTGCGGATCGGCGCGCCGCGCGCCGCGGACCAGAGGCTGTCGACCGCGGTCGAGCCGAAATGCTTGCCCTGGTCCGACGGGCCGACATTGCCGTCGATCAGCAGCACGGAATTGGTCGGCGAGCGGCTGAGCGAGATCGCCAGCTCGCGCGCGGTGATGGAGGCGCCTTCGCCGGCCTGCGAGGCGTAGATGGCGAGGATCAGCGAGCCCTTCTCGATCGCATAGGCATTGACCGCTGCGGTGACGCTCAGCAGGTGGCGGCCGATATCGCTGACCGACTCGCGATCCACCTGCTTCTTCTCGATGATCGTGTGGCGTTCCCGGTACTGGGGAACCTGGCCCGCGATCTGCGCCGTGACCTGGTTGGCCGCCGCTCCCTGCACGGTCAAATTCGTCTCTTGGGTCATGGCTGCGCTTGGATCCTCGATACGCCGGTTTTGGATTCGCCCGCCGGGCCCCGGTTTAACGCACCAACCGGCGAAACCATCCTAGACCACCTGGCGCAATTCCGGCTCATGCCGCGACTTGTCGAGCTTCGAGGAGAGCAAACGGTCGAAATACGCAACGGTTGCCTCGATTCCCTCGCGCAGCTGGGTCTTCGGCTCCCATTGGATCAGCTTGCGGGCGAGCGCGATGTCCGGTTGGCGCTGCTTCGGGTCGTCCTGGGGCAGCGGCAGCTCGACCAGCGGCACGTCGTTGCCGACCACCTCGCGGATCACGTCGGCAAGCTGGCGGATGGTGAACTCGACCGGGTTGCCGAGATTGACCGGGCCCGTGACCGAGGAATCGGTCGACATCAGCCGGATGAAGCCTTCGACAAGGTCATCGACGTAGCAGAAGGAGCGGGTCTGTGCGCCGTCGCCGTAGATGGTGATCGGCCGGCCCTGCAGGGCCTGCATGATGAAGTTGGAGACGACGCGCCCATCCTGCGGATGCATGCGCGGGCCATAGGTGTTGAAGATCCGCGCCACCTTGATCTTCAGCCCGTGCTGGCGGTTGTAGTCGAAGAACAATGTCTCGGCACAGCGCTTGCCCTCGTCATAGCAGCTCCTGAGCCCGATCGGGTTCACGTTGCCCCAATAGGATTCCGGCTGCGGATGGACCGAGGGATCGCCGTAGACCTCGCTGGTCGAAGCCTGGAAGATGGTCGCCCGCACCCGCTTGGCGAGGCCGAGCATGTTGATCGCGCCATGAACGCTGGTCTTGGTGGTCTGGACCGGATCGAGCTGATAGTGGATCGGCGAGGCTGGGCAGGCGAGGTTGTAGATCTCGTCCACTTCGACATAGAGCGGAAAGGTGACATCGTGGCGCATCAGCTCGAACAGCGGATTGGCCAGCAGATGGGCCACGTTCGAGCGGCGCCCGGTGAAGAAATTATCGACGCAGAGGACTTCATGGCCTTCGGCCAGCAGCCGTTCGCAGAGATGCGATCCCAGGAAGCCCGCACCGCCGGTGACGAGAACGCGCTTGCTCGGATTGGTCACGCGATGCTTTCCCCTTCGGCGCAGATGGATTGCTGCGGTGAAAAGATTTATATCCGTTCGTTCCAGCTTGGCAAATCGCCGTGTGCGTTTGCGAAGGCGTAACTCTCCGGTCAATCCTTCTGTAAAATAATGAATTTTTCGATACCGCGGGGGAATCGGGTGGGTGCCTTGAAGCAAACTGACAATCTTCACACCATGGTGGAGATTTCCCTTTCGTCTCAAGGCGCTGGCCGGGCTTCCCCAGATCGCCGGCGCTGAAGCTGCACGTCCGAAAGAACCCAGGACGATGTTCCGCGACAGCGCCATCTACATCCTGAGCCGGGTGGTCCCGAGTGGCCTCGGCTTCATCACCGGCATGGCGCTGACCTGGCTGCTGACGCCGGAAGCCTATGGCCTCTACGGGCTGGGGCTCACCATCGTCGTGCTGGTCGCTGGCATCTTCTTCGACTGGCATGGGCTGAGCTTCATGCGGTTCTTCCAGGCCCATGCCGACAACCCGCGCTTTATGCCGACCGTGGTGCAGGTCTTCGTGCTGCTTTGTTTCGCCAGCCTCGTCCTGGTCCCCGTGGGGCTCCGGTTCTCCGCCGGTGGTCCGGCGGAGCAGGATTACCGGCTGCTGATAGCGATCTCGCTGCCGGGCTGCTGGGCCTATGCCTGGTTCGAGCTCGCGGCGCGCATCCAGGTCGCGCAGTTCCGGCCGATGCGGTATTTCTGGATGAACCTCATCCGCAACCTGATGATCCTCGGCTTCGGCCTTGCCGCGGCCTGGGCCTGGCACAGCGCCTACCCGGTGCTGGCGGTCGGATTCCTGGCGATGTTCGCGGCCGGCCTGCTGTTCCGCATCCCGCATTTCAGCCTCCGGCCCGGGCGCTTCGACATGGAGATGGCGCGCCGGCTCTTCGCGTTCGGTTGGGCGATGGCGCTGGTGCGCGCGACCGGCACGGCATCCTTCGCGCTCGATCGCTTTCTGCTGGAGACGATGATCGGCACCGATGCGGTCGGCTTCTACACCGCCGCCTATCAGCTGGCGCAGACCACCATCATCACGATCGGCGCCGGCATCGGCTCGGCCACCTATTCGCTGGCGGTGCGCACGGTGGAGGGCGGCGATACCGTCGCGATCGGGCGGCAGCTCGCGCGCAACAGCAGCTTGCTCCTGGCTTTGCTGCTGCCGGCATCGGTCGGTGCCGCCATGGTCTCGCCGAGCCTCGCCAAGCTCTTCGTCGGGCCGGACTACGTCGGTCCCGTCGCGAGCATGGTGGCCTGGATGGCGCTCGGCGCCTTCTTCACCGGCTTTCGCGCGAATTATCTGGACCACGCCTTCCAGCTCGGCCATCGGACGCGGCGGCTGCTGGGCGTCGTGCTGGTCACCGCCGCTATTAATCTGGCGCTGGAGTTCTGGCTCATCCCGCGCTTCGGCGGCGCAGGCGTTGCGATCGCCAACCTGATCGCCGGTGCGGCCGGCCTGGCAATCGCCGGCTGGGCCGCGCAAGCGGTGATGCCGATGCCGGTCGACTGGCGCGATGCCGGCAAGACCGCGCTCGCCACCGCTGCGATGGCGCTGTTCCTCTGGCCGCTTTACGGCCGCGGCGATCTCATCTCGCTGGTCGCCGCCGTCATCGGCGGCGCCGCCGTCTATGGCGCAGTGATGCTGGCGCTCGACGCGATGGAGCTGCGTGCGGTCTTGCGCCGCCGCTTCTCGCGCTAAGCCTTGGCAGGTGCCGCGCCGTCGGTGCGGCGGTAGACGTCGTCCAGCCGGACGATGTCGTCTTCGCCGAGATAGGTGCCGCATTGCACCTCGATCACCGTCACCGGCACGCTACCCGGATTCTCCAGACGGTGGACCGAGCCCAGCGGGATATAGGTGCCTTCGTTCGGCGAAAGCTCGAAGGTCTTCTCGCCGACCGTGACCAGGGCCGTGCCGTCGACCACGGTCCAGTGCTCCGAGCGCTTGAAATGCTTCTGCAGCGAGAGCCGCCCGCCGGGCTTCACGGTCAGGCGCTTCACCTGGAAGCCGGCACCGTCATGGAGACCCTGGTAGAAGCCCCAGGGCCGGTGCACGACCTTGTGGTTCTCGACCTCGCCACGCTTGGCCTCTTTCAGCCTGGTCACCAGCTTCTTCACGTCCTGGGCCTTGGTGAGGTCGGAGACCAGCACCGCATCCTCGGTGACGACGACGGCGAGATTCTCGACGCCGACCAGCGTCGTCAGCTGGCGGTCGCTCACCACCAGGCAGTTCTTCGCGTCCTGGATCACGACGTCGCCGCGGATCGCGTTGCCGTCGCCGTCGCGCTCCGAGATCTCCCAGAGCTCCGACCAGGCGCCGACATCGGACCAGCCGGCACGCAGTGGCACGGTGGCGGCGCGGTCGGTTCGCTCCATCACCGCGTAGTCGATCGAATCCGACGGGCTCTTGCCGAAAGCGCCGGCATCGAGCCGCAGGAAGTCGAGATCGGCGGTGCGGCCGGCGAGCGCGGCCTTGGCGGATTCCAGGATCTCCGGCGCATGGCGCGCGAGCTCGGCAAGGAAGAAGGCCGCGCCGAAGATGAACATGCCGCTGTTCCAGTAGTGCCGGCCGCCTTCCAGCATCTCCGCGGCGCGCGCGGCATGCGGCTTCTCGACGAAGGAGGCGACCTGGAAAGCACCCTCGACACCCGGCACCGCGGTGCCGTGCTCCATGTAGCCGTAGCCGGTCTCGGGCCGCGAGGGCGGGATCGAGAAGGTAACGAGCAGGCCCTGGCGCGCCGCGGCGACCGCGGTGTCCAGGGCGGCATGCAGCGCCGCGACATCGCGGATCGCGTGATCGGACGGCGCTACGACGATCGTGGCTTCGGGATGCTCCTCGAGCGCCAGCAGTGCCGCGACGGCGACCGCCGGCGCGGTGCCGCGGCCGACCGGTTCCAGCACCAGCGAGAGCGGCGCCACATCGACCGCCTGGAGCTGGTCGGCAATGGTGAAGCGGATCGCCTCGCTGGTCACCACCAGGGGCGCTGCAAAACGGCTGCGGTCGGCGAAGCGGAGCGCGGTGTCCTGCACCAGCGAGCGGTCGCCGAGCAGGGCGATCAGCTGCTTCGGATATTCCTGGCGCGAGAGCGGCCAGAGGCGGTTGCCGGCACCGCCGGCCAGGATCACCGGGATGACCGGCGGCACGGGGCGGACGCTCTGGAGGGGGTTCTGGTCGTTTGGCACGATCATCCTTTCCGGGTCTGGATGAGGGGGCTTGAGCCCTACTCTAACGCGCTTGCGCGGCGCCGTCTATTGCACTGCACAAACGGAAATCAGCAAGCAGTTTCCTGGACTTGGCTGATGAAGACCGGCGCCTTGCCGCTGGCGAGCCGGTAGGGGGATTCACGGACGTCGATCCGGAGGTCCACGTTGTGCGGGACCTTGAGGTAGAATTTGCGGCGCAGCACCGCGAGCGTCTCCTCGGTGTAATGCGCGTTCGGCACCACCACCATGAGGACGGCCGCCGGCGCCAGCTGGACGATCTGCACCGAGGCCGCGCCATCGACGCCCGAGGGCACCCGGTCGAGGCCGAAGACCCGCGATCCATCGGCCAGCTTCAGGCAATCCGAGCGTCGGCCCTCGATGCCGGCGAAGGTCGAAAGCCCCAGCGAGATCTTCTCGCGCTCGGCCTCGTCCTCGGCGGCGCCATCCGGCAGCACGGCGATGTCGCCGATGTCGTAGCGCACCAGCGGCTGGGCGCGGTTCCAGAACGGCGTGCCGACGATGCTGCATTTCCCGTCGGCGCCGGGAATGAGCTCCGGATAGGCATAGGGGAATATGAAGCGGTAGATCCCGTCCTCGAGCGAGAAAGCGGCACAGCTCCGCTCGGTCTGGCCGTAATAGTCCAGGAGCGGCGCACCGAAGACGCGCTTCACGCGCGCGCGCAAGCCGGGACCCAGGGTTTCCGAGGAGGTGATCGCGAGCTTGAATCCGATCGACGAGTTGCGCGGCTCGGCGAGATGGGTGAGGAGCTCGAGGCTGCTCGGATAGCAGGTCAGGATGTCCGGCTTGAACTCCTGGAGCTTGCGCTCGTAGTGCGGAAACGTGCGGTTGTTCAAATGCACCGAGGAGAAGATGACCTTGTTGCGCCCCACGTCGATCCAATAGGGCGGCGCCGGGTCGTTCGGATCTTTCACCTCGTCGCCGCGCAGCACGGCGATCCGGCTGTTGCCGTAGTCGAGGCCGACTTTCGCGGCCATCCAATCGAACATCGCCTGCTCAATCGCCAGGGACTGGATCGAACGCTTCAAACGCAGCGGCACGCCGGTGGTTCCGCTGGTGGCGACATCGACCTGCGGAATCACGGTCCGGCGCTGGAAATTGCCGGCTTCGCTCTGCAGGCGGGCCTTCGAGAGCAGCGGCAGATCGCCGAACGGCCGGGCGAAGTCGTAGTCGCGATAGCCGGAGAGTCGGCCGGCCCAGCGTACCACGCGGGCGCGCAGCTTCTCCGCCACGGCGCGCCGTTCCGCGAGGTCGGCGTCTTCCATCTGCTCGAGCGCTTGGCGAAATTCAGAGTAGAAAAACGGATTACGCTTGATGATGCGTTCCGCTGTCGGGATCTGCTTCAGGAATAGGAACATGCCGGCGCCTGACGCAAGAGAGGCGAAGTTCCAAGATCAGTCATGGACACCGGCGGATGCAGGGAACTCCCCGAACAACAAAGGAGCATCAGGGTTCTATCGAAGCGCAGAATAGGCGTCAAGAAACCACCCCCCGAAACCAGTCTTAATGCGGTATTGTATCACCATTGTGCAGCTTGCGTGGCATCCGCGCTTCAGATCCGCACTCGCCCGTCTTGCGTGGTTCTAGGATCGCAGGGAAATGTGAAAATCGCGGGACTGCGCGGCAGGTTTCTGACATCCATTGCGTAGCTCTTCCGCCCCCGGCTTGTGCAATGATGGCTGGGTGTGCAAAAGGGACGCCGCGGGTTTCTGGAGGCGGATTCTTGAAGCGACGGGGCCGGAAACGGCTTCCGATTTCATTCTGGACCACGGGAGCGAGGCGCTCGATGCGGCAAGTGATTGTTCTGGTTATGGCGGCTTTGGTGATCGGATTGGCCGGCTGCGCGCCGAAGATGAAGACCAACACGATTAACCAATTCAACGCCGAGTATCAGAGGGTCAAGGGCCAGGGCTATCAGATCCAGCCCGGCGACACGCTCGACATCACCTTCTTCTATACCCCGGAATACAACGCCACTTCGGTGCCGGTCCGGCCCGACGGCAAGATCCAGCTCTCGCTGGTCGGCGATTTCCCGATCGCCGGCATGACGCCGGACCAGGCCGCGGCCGAGTTGAAGAAGATCTACACGCGTGAATTGAAAAATCCGGATCTCGCCGTGATCGTGAAGACCTTCGGCGCCAGCGCCGTCGTGGTCCAGGGCGACGTGCGCAGCCCGGCGCAGATCCCGCTGATCGGCGAAGCGCGCTTGTTGCAAGTCATCAGCCAGGCGGGCGGTTTTCTGCCGACCGCCGATATCCGCAACGTCACAATCGTGCGGCACTCGACCGGCGGCAAACCCCTGGTCACCGTCGTCAACCTTCAGGATGCGTTGCAAGGTGTGAATCCGGCCAATGACATCGCGATGTTGCCCGGCGATGTCGTCTTCGTGCGGCCTTTGAAGATCAACACCGACCAACGCGGCAGCGGCCTGCCGGTGCTGAGCGCCCCGAGCGCCGAGCCGGAATAAGCCTTCCCGCAAAGGGAACCGGAAGCGCACTGCACACTTTCTTCGCCAGCGAAGCGACCTGAAGCAGCTCTTGCGCGCCGGTGTCGAGCGCAGGAAATGCGGTCGCCGTCGTATCACACGGATACGCGGGATCGATCGACTGGCAGCATGCACGAGTTTTTCAAACGGTCACCGTTTGTCGAAGATCTGATTCGCCGCAATCCGATCTTCTACACGCGATTCCGTCAGCTTCTTGACGAAAGCGAGACTCTTTCCGAGGCGGATCGCCGTGCGATGCGACGGCGTTTGCTTGCGCGCTGCGTCTCGCAGGCAATCCGGCTCCCGGGCTATCGCGATGCCGCGGGCGCCCTCTCGATCGAAGCGCTACCGATCCTCACCAAGGAAACGCTGCAAGCGCGGATGCCGGATTTTCATGCGCATCCCTGGCCGAGCATCCCGGCATCGACCGGCGGGTCCACCGGCCAGCCTTTGCGCCTGATGCGCTCCGCGCGCTCGATCGTGATCGAGCAGGCGACCATCGACTGGCTCGCGGCGAAAGGCGGCGTCGAGCTCGACCGCTGCCGGATCGCGGTGCTGCGCGGCGACAACATCAAGGATCCGGAAGACCAGAAACCGCCGTTCTGGCGTCACCATGGCGCGCGACGCCTGGTGCTCTCGTCCAATCACCTCGGCCCGGCGCATTACAAGGATTTCGCCGCCGCACTGGAGGAATTCCGTCCCGACGTACTGCATGCCTATCCGAGCAGCCTGCAATTGCTGGTGAGTCTCGCCGAGGATTACGGCACCAAGCTGCGCCTTCCCCTGGTGCTCACCTCCTCGGAGACCTTGCGTCCCGGCCTGCGGCAGCGCGTGCGCGAAACCTTCGGCGCGGTCCTGCTGGATCACTACGGCATGGCCGAACGGGTCTCGGCTGCCTATTCGCTGGAGGACGGCGTCTACACCTTTGTGTTCCCCTATGGGGCGACCGAACTTCTCCCGGAAGGCGAGAACACCTGCCGTGTCATCGGGTCGGGATTTTGGAACACGGCGCAGCCGCTGCTGCGTTACGACACCGGCGACATCGCCTTGATGCCGCCCGGATCCGACCCGCGCCGCCGCGACCGGATCGCGCTCGGTCTCGAACCTTTCCCCGGGATCGAAGGCCGGGCCTCCGACGTGCTCGAGCTCCCCAGCGGGTCCCGGGTCTATGCCCTGGATCAGGTGGCCCGGGGCGTCGACGGCGCAAGCTCGGTTCAGTTTCTGCAGCAGGACAGCGATCTGGTGCAGATCATCGTCGTCCCCAACCTCAATTACGGCACCGAGACCATCGACGCGATCACCCGCAATTTCTATCTCAAGGCCCCGAAATCGGTGCGGATCGCGTTCGACCTCCGGGATGCGCCCTACCGCCTTCCGAACGGGAAGGCCCCGGTCTTCGTCAGCGGCGCGAACCTCCGTTAGCGGTATTGCCCGCGTGTGAGCCCGATAAGATTTTCGTAATCCCATCCATTTTCGGCGTGCGGTAGAGGACTAACGGACTATATCTCTTACCGAGTTATCGGGCGGAGCGGTCGGCATTCTGGGGAGAAAGCCGCTCGGTAAGGGTGGATGGATGAGTGCCTTCGTTAAAAGCATTCCGCTGGCGGAACGGCTGATCCGCAGAAACCCGCTGTACTATAGGGGTTTTCGCCGGCTCCTGGCGCAGAACGAAACCGCGACCCTGGCCGAAAGACGCGCCCTGGCCGAACGGCTGCTGGCGCGCAGCCGCGCCTGGGCTGCGGCGCTGCCGGGCTATGCGCATTTCCATCTCGATTGCCCCCTCGCCGAGCAGCCGATCCTGGTGAAGGACTCGCTCCAATCCCGCGCCGAAGAGTTCCAGGCCCGCACCTGGATCCCGGTAGCCCATGCGGCGACCGGCGGTTCCACCGGCGTTCCGCTGCGGCTGGTGCGCTCGCCGCAATCGCTGACCATGGAACAGGCGATGATCGACCACCTGGCGGCCAAGGCCGGCATCGATCTGCCGCGCGCCAAGGTCGCCGTGTTGCGGATCGACCGGATCAAGGATCCCAACGACGACCGCCCGCCGTTCTGGCGCCAGGTCAATCCGCAGCGCCTGGTGCTGTCGTCCATGCATCTCAACGCCCGGCGCTTTCCCGCTTTCGAGCAGCAGCTCAAGGAGTTTCAGCCGGACGTGCTGCTGGCCCTTCCGAGCAGCCTCGAGCTCCTGACCGATCTCGCCAGCGAGCACGGCTCGCCGATCGGATTGAAGCTGGTCATCACCTCGTCGGAAATGCTGCGTCCCGGGCTGCGCGAGCGGGTCCGGAAGTGCTTCGGGGCGAAGTTGATCGATTATTACGGCATGGCCGAACGGGTCTGCGCCGCCTATTCCACGGAAGACGGCGTCTATCGCTTCATCTTCCCTTACGGCTTCGCCGAGCTCATGAAGATCGAGGAGGGACGCTACCGTCTGCTCGGCACCGGTTTCTGGAACCGCTGCCAGCCCCTGCGCCGCTACGACACCGAAGACATCGCCTTGCTGCCCGGCGGCGCGACCGCCGAGCAGCTGGAGCGCGTGGCACTCGGTCTCGATCCTTTCGCCGGCATCGAAGGGCGCTCCACCGATTACTTCCTGCTCGCCGACGGATCGCGGATCTACACGATGGACCAGGTGCCGCTCGGCGTCACCGGTGCGGCGACGGTCCAGCTCATCCAGGAATCGGTCGACGCGGCGGTGGTGGTGGTGGTGCCGAACGGCAAGTTCTCCGACCATACGCTGGAGACCATCCGGCACAATTTCTATCAGCGGGCGCCGCGCTCGGTGAAGGTGCGGGTCGAGGTGCGCGACACGCCCCATCGCCTTGCCAACGGCAAGGCACCGGCCTTCATCAGCACATTGGCGCAAGGCCTGACCGGCGGCGCGGCAAGACAGAGCGCCTCGGTTTGAGTCTCAGATCGACCGTTCTCGTCCTGACCCCATTGGGCGAGGGCGGCATGGGTGGCATCGACCGCCTGATGGATGAGATCCGCAGGCGCTGGAAGGCCGCAGCGCCGGATCTCGACGTGAAGTTCTTCGCGACCCGCGGCTCCGGCCATCTCCTGCTGGCACCATTCTACTGTGCGGCTGCGGCGCTCGCCTTGATCTTCTATCGCATCACGCGCGGCCGCTGCCTCTGCCATGTCAATCTCGCCTCCCAAGGCAGCACCTTGCGCAAGCTGTTCCTGACCGGGCTCGCGAAACAGCTCGGCCATGCCACGGTCATCCATTTGCATGGCGCGATGTTCCACGACTACACGCGGCGCGTCGGCGCGTTTCAGCGGGCGCAGATCCAGCGCATGTTCCGCGACACCCGGCGAGTCATCGTGCTCGGAAGCTTCTGGCGCGACTTCGTCGCCGAGACGTTTAACCTGCCGGCGGAACGGATCCTTGTTCTGCCGAATGCCAGCGCCGCGCGCCCGCCGCGGGCGCCGGAAGCCGTGCCGCCGGAGATCCTCTTTCTCGGCCGCCTGGGCGAGCGCAAGGGCGTGCCGGTCCTGGTCGCGGCGCTCGGCCGGCTCGCGGTGAACGGGCTCGACTGGCGCGCCGTGATCGCCGGCGACGGCGATCAAGCGCCCTATCGCGCAGAGGTCGAGCGCCTGGGCTTGAGCGCGCGCGTGACTTTCCCCGGCTGGCTCGGCGAGGCGGAGAGCCATGCGCATCTCGCGCGCGCGGCCCTGCTGGTCCTCCCTTCCGAAGCCGAAGGCTTGCCCATGGCCGTGATCGAAGCCTTCGCCTGGGGCGTGCCGGTGATCTCGACCCCGGTCGGATCGACGCCGGATATCCTGCATGACGGGGTCGAAGGCCTGATGATCCCGGTCGGCGATGTCGCGGCTCTGGCGCAGGCGCTGGAACGGCTGGTCGGCGATGCCGCCTTGCGGCAGAAGCTCGGCGCCAATGCCCGCGCCTTCTTCGACCGGCATCTCGATTTCGGTCCCTATATGGAAAACCTGATCGCCTGCTGGCGCGCGGCGATGCCGCGCTAAGCAGTTTTCAGAGTGGCCGGATGGTCACCGGCTCCACCGATCTAAAAATGTAACGCGCCGCCGATGAGGTCTTTGCGCGGGGCTTGAGGCTGACGCCCCTGAGGCCGCGCTCTTTGAGCGCCGCCAGAACACCGGGGAGGAGCAAGCGGGTCGCGAGAACCGCGCTCGGCTGCGGCTCGGTGATCGCGGCATCGTGCAACAGGAGGATGCCGCCTTCGAGATCGTCGCATCTCATCAGGCGCGCGGTCGTCTCCGCGCATGCCTGGCGTATCTCGGCCTCGGATTGCAGCCGGCCGGCGATCTGGTAGTCGGCAATGGCATGGCTCCACCAGGCGAACTGGACGTCGGGGTGGAAGCGCCGCATGGCGCGGTGGATCGCCGCCGATTTGAGGCCGGCATTGTAGGGGAGACGCAGCAAGTAAGTGGCGGGTGTCGGGCGATGGCGCGCGAGCAGCGCCTCGGTGCGGGCCATCGCGGCGACCGCAGCGTCGGCTTCTCCCGCGCGATAGAGGTGATGGTCCCAGCCATGGGCATAGACCGCGTGGCCGGCGGCGACGAGGGCCGCGATCAGCTCGGGATGCTGCTCGACCCGCACGCCGCAGACGAAGAAGGTCGCATGCGCGCCGGCCTGTTCGAGCGCCGACATCAGATGCGGCGTGCTTTCCGGATCCGGCCCGTCATCGAAGGTGATGGCGATCGCGCCGGGTTCATCGATGCGGCGGGTGACCGGGGACCATTGGCCGAGCGAGAGCCGGAAGGGGATCATTCGGCGCGCGCCACTTCCGCGCGGGGCTTCGGCGCGCGATCGCCGAGCGCCGCGCGATAGGCCGCGAGCAGCGGTGCGACGGAGTAATTCCACGCCAGCACTTCCCGCACCCGCGCGTAACCAAAGGCGCCCAGCCGCTTGCGCCGTTCGGGGTCGTCCAGCAAGGCGACGATGCCTTGCGCCAATGCGCGCTCGTCGTTGGCGGTCACGAACATGCCGGCTTCGCCCGCCGAAACCCGAGTCTCGTGCAGGTCATAGGAGAGCACCGGCAGGCCGAAGAACATGTATTCGATCACCTTGTTCATCGTGCTCTGGTCCGACCACGCGTTCTTCGGGTCCGGATCGATGCCGATATCTGCGGTCGAGAGCACGCGGCAGAGATCTTCGTCGCTGACCCGTCCGGTGAAGGTGCAGAGCTCGTCCACGCCGATCTCGACCGCGTAATCGGCGATCGCCTTCTGGTGCGGCCCGCCGCCCATGAAGATGCAATGGACGTCGCCGCGCTTCAGCTCGTCGCGCAGGATCTTGACCGCGCGCACCAGGTGATCGACCCCGTCCTGCTTGCAGATCTCGCCGAGATAGGCGATCAGGAAGGGCTTGCCCTTCCGCCATTTCGCATCCGGCTCATAGACCTTGAAGCGCGATAGGTCGGGGCCGGAGCGCACGATGAACACGTCCTCCGGCCGCTTGCCGCCGCGCTCGACGGCGATGCGCTTGTGGCTTTCATTGGTGGTGATGACGATCTGCGCCGCCTTGAAGGTCATGCGCTCCAGGAACAGCAGCGCCTTGAACAGCGCACCGCCTTTCTCCCGCGTCGCCGGGCGCTCGAATTTCACCGCGAACATCTCCGGCGAGAGGTCGTGGTGGTCGAAGATGAACCGCTTGCCGAAGACCCGCCAGAACCAGGCGAGGGGGAAATAGGTCTCGGGCGGATTGCAGACATGGAGAATGTCGAAGCCGCGGCCGAAGAGCTGCACCTTCAGGCTCATCAGCGACGTGGCCAGGAAGCACCAGAGAAACTCCAGCACGAAACCGATCTTGCCCTGGGCGTCGATCGGCAGCGGATAGCGGAAGATCTCGATATCCTCCAGCGTCTCGCGGGCGCGGGTGAAGCCGCGCATCTGCGGGCAGATCACGCTCACCCGATAGCCGTTCTTGGCGAGGGTCGTGGCTTCGAGCCAGACTCGCCGGTCGAACGGCACGGGGAGATTCTGGACCACGATCAGCACGCGGTTGCGCTCACGCATGCGAAGCTCCCGCTCCGCCGGCGCCGCTCAGCAGCCTGGTTTCCAAACGATCTCCGGAAGACATCTCACCCGACCCGATCAGGACATGGCTCGGCATTTTCTCACCGAACTCCGGCGAAAACCAGCCGAGCGGTGGCCGCTCCTCACCGCGATGAAGACTCCATGACAGCTGGCGGGGCAGATCGATGACCGCGCTTCCGTCCGTCCAATTCAACACCACCCGCTGCTCCTCGATCCTCACGGCGACGGATGGGTGCAGGTGATAGGCGAGCCGTACCGGCACCGTTGCCGCAGCCTCGATCCAATCGGTCACGGTGAGGGCCCGCTTCTCTTTGTCCAGGAGAAACCGCCGGAAATGCGTGGCCTTTGCCTCCAGGCGGCGATAGCCGTCATGGGCGACGGTGAGCTCGGCCGCGCCATCGCCCTCGATGCCGCTCGCGGATTCCACCCAGCTCGTCGGCTGGGTCGACCACAGAAAAGGCCCGGCCTGCACCGCCTGGTCCGCGCCGCCGATCTCCAGCGTATTATGCGCGCGCGTCGAGCGGAAATAGCGCCGCCATTCCGGCTCGCCCTGATAGCAATAGGTCCCGGGATCGATCAGCACCGCCTGGCCTCCGAGCGAAAGCTCGAAGGAAAGCGCATCGGCATGGCCGTGCGCCGCGGTGGCGAGAAAGCCATGCGGCCCATGATCCACCCGGATCGAGATCGCATCGTCTGCCGTCCGGAGAAACGTGACGCCCGCGTCCTCGAAGCGGTCGGGCCGCTTTGCCGGCCGGAGATCGCCGCCGCGCCGGTTGCCCGCGAGCGGCGCCGCCATCCCGGCGAGGAGACAGCGCTCAGCTTGCGGCCACCAGTCTCGCGCCCCGAGCACGCGGGCCGCGAGGTCCAAAAGCGGCGCCCAGGGCCCGGTCTCCGGCGCATCGACCAGCAGCGCGAAAGCATCGTCGCCATCGCCTTGGCGCGGCGGCTGTAAGCCGGGTCCGAGATTGGCGGCGAGCGCATCGGCCATCCGCGTCATCACATGCCAGAAATCGTCGGAGAGCGGCCTGTCATTGGCCTCGCCCTCGATCGCCACCAGCAGCAGCAGGCCGAGGACATAGCCGTGATAGCCGAAGGCAAGCTCGCGGTTGAGACCGTCGGGGAAGGTCTGGTTCAGCGCCTCCTGCTCGAGAATCCCGGCAGCGAGTGCGGCGAAAGACTCTTGCTGCGGAGTCCCGGAAAAGGCGGTCGCGGCGATGAAGAGACCGGCTGCTTCGGCGATCAGATGGTTGTTGGCCGAGGAGCCGCGGCTGTGCAGCACTGCAATCCAGCGCTCATGGCCCTCGAGCTGCAGCAGGAAATCGGGATTGCGCTCGAACAGTGCGGCAACCCCCGGCCAGCCGCCCAGCAGGCGCCGCGTCCAGGTAAAAGCGATCAGCCGCATCCCGAGCTCGATCCCACTCAGCCAATGGATGCCGCGAAGCGGCGGGTTCGCCCGCCACCAGGATTTGAGATGCGCCGCCGCGCGTTGCGCGAAGCGCTCGTCCCCGGACAGCCGGTAGGCGGCGGCGAGCACCGTCACATGATGCAGCCGCGACGGCTCCCAGACATATTTTACGGTGCCGACCCGGGCGGGATCGCGATACGGCACGGCGAAGCAGTATTGCGCCGGATCCGAGCGGATTCCGCTGCGGATGTCGCGGTGCCAATCGGGATTCTCGGGGCTGGTGTCGAAGTTATGGCCGAACACCCGCCAGCGGCCCGCCAGGATGTCCTCGGCGCAAGCCAGCAAGCGCCGCGCCGCAGGGGTATCGACCTTATCCAGCGCCGGCAGCGCAGCACCGCTCCAGGCGATGGTGCCGAGCGGCGGTGCTCTCCACCGGCCGAGGCGCCAGGCTTGCTGAATGAGCGCCGTGCGCGCCCGCCATCCGACCTCCGCGACCGACATGCGGCGCAGGCGGCGGAGATACCAGCCGAAATCCACCCCTTGGTCCCCGTCTTTAAGCGGCGCGTGCTATTTGGCCGCCAAGGGTTTCAGGTCGGGCAAGGCGGCGACCACCGGCACGCTGAAGATGCGCTCAGCGCCCTCGACCGTGATGATCGTGTTGCCGAAGGCCAGCGAGAGCAGCGTGATGAGCCCGGCGATCAGCGCGCCGATCGCGATGCCGGCGATGGCGAACATGGTCTTCTTCGGGAAGACCGGACGCGGCTCCAGGCGCGGCGCATCGATGATCGAGACGCTGGAAATCTTCGCCTGGTCCATGTTCTGGGCAAGCCGCGTCTGCTCCAGGTTGGTGCGCAGGTTCTGCAGATCGGCGCTCAGGCTATCGATCTGGCGCTGCAGATTGTTGACCTCGAGCTCGCTCTCCTGCAGCCGTTTGAGCTGATCGTCGAAGTTCGCGATCTGCGTCTTGTAGCCGTCGATCTGGGTGTTGATCGGCGTCAGCTCCGATTCCGCCGTCAACAGCTGCTGGTCGATCGAGGCGAGCAGCGGGTTGGCACCGGTCTTCACCTTGGCGCCCGACGACTTTGCCTGCTGCACGAACTGTTCGGCCTGGGCGATCTGCGAGCGCAGCTGGACCAGCGCCGGCGCCGTCGGTTGATAGCGCTGCAGCATCTCCTGCTCCTTCTGGCGGAGCGCCATCAGCTGCTGCACCGCATCGTTCGCCCCCTGCGACGAGGGATCGGTCTCGCTTTCGATCGCGGCGGTCTTCGGCGTGTTGGCGCGGCTCTTCTTCAGGAAGGCGACCTGCTGCTCCAGCGCGCTGCTCTTGATCTCGGCGTCGTGCAGCAGGGTCTGGACCGCCGCGCGCTGCTGGATCAGGCTCGCCCGCTGCTCGGGAATGGAGAACGCCCCGGTCGCGTTCTGGTATTCGATCCGCTTGGCGTCGAGAGCTTCGAGATCCTTCTGCTTCGCGGCGATCTGCGCCTCGATCGGTTCGGTCTGGCCGGAGCTATAGGCGGTGACGTGGCGCGCCTGGAAATCGGCGAGCAGCACGTCGAGGACCTTGGTCGCGATGGCGGAGTCTTCGCTCTTGAAGCCGACATTGACCACATTGGAGAGATCGATCTGATCGACCTCGATCTGCTGGCCGAAGCGGGTGACCGCGCGTTCCAGCGCCACATCTTCCGGCGCCGCGGCAAGGTCGGGATAGAGGCTCCCGACCGAGAGCTTCTTCAGCGTCGACTCGGCAAGATCCTTGCTGTTCAGGATCTCGATCTCCGACTTCACCACTTCCGACATGGTCGAGGAGGGCAGGGCGAACTCGTTCTGCCCCATATTCGCCGTCGGCATGAACTCGCGGCCCGGCTTGATCAACAGCTTGGCGTCCGCCTGGTAGACCTTCGGGAAAACGAAGGCCAGGACGATGGCGATCACCGGCGGCACGATCAGGGCGACCGCGATCCACCGCACATTGCGGAAGACCGCCGCCAGCAATTCCCGGACCGAAGGCAAGGTGCTCAAGCTGATCTCCTGCGAAACTGTCTTTGGCGCTTCTTTGTACCCGGTTTGCCACAGATCTCTTAACGAAAATGCCCTGCATCCCAGCCGGAGGCCGTCTCGGAATTTTCAATATTCTGGCGATAGCACCGCAGGAACGGTTCGCCTCATCCGTGTGTTTCCGGTCGAGAAATACGCCGGCGGGGGGCCGAGTTCTCGTGGAATGCCTACCCTACCGTGGTCGTTTTCGTGATGGGAGACACAGGGAGACCGATTCCGTGATGCAATACATTATGGTATGCGTAGATTGGCCCGATGCGGATCAATCTTGGATTGGTCGCAATCGACTCAATCGTTGATGAGGCGGTAGTCATTTCACGCAGTCGCGCGGCCGAGATTTCATGCCGAAGACAAGCCGCCAGGGGGCTTCGGTGCAGTGGGTAAGGGGAGTTGGTTGCAATGGAGGGGTCGTTCCTTCAGGCGACGCAGAGACGTGCCATGGCTGACGCGGTGCAGGGTCCAGCGTCGCGGCTCCATATCGAGCCACCCATTCTCGGCCTGCTGTTCCTGACCCTCGACACCGGATTGTTCGCGCTTCCCGGGCTCCTGATCGCGAACTCCTATGGCCTTCTGGCCGCCGAGAGCGCGGCGACCATGCAGACCGGCCTGGCGCTCTGCCTCGCCACTGCCTTTTTCTTTGCTGCGGCCCGCGCGTTCGACATCCATGACGGGCTGAAGATCATGCGCCGATCCATGCCGGCGCAGATCGTGCTGAGCCTGGTCTGCGTCGCGGGCCCGGTCGCCGCTTTGCTGCTGATCTGCCGGGTGCTGACCGGGAATGCGCCCGCGGCGCAGCCGGTGATGGCCTGGCTGCTCGCCTGGCTGGCCTGGAGCGGCGGCAGCGCGCTCACGATGCAGATTCTGGCCCGCCCCGTGGTGCAGCGCTGGCGGCAGGCGAGCCTTGCCGGCCACCGCGTCGCCATCGTCGGCTCGGGCGAGCCGGCGCAGCGCCTGGTGAACTGGCTGGAAGCCAATGCCCGCGATGTGGTGCAGGTGGTCGGCGTGTTCGACGACCGCCGCGGCCGCGGACCCGACCGCGTCGGTCTCTCGCATCTGATCTGCGGCACCACGGGCGATCTTATCGAATATTACCGCCATGCGCCGCTGGACAAGATCATCATCGCCCTGCCGCATCATGCCGAGGAACGGCTGCTCTCGATCCTGCAGCGGCTGAAGCAACTGCCGGTCGATATCTCGCTCGCGCCGGATCTGGTCGGTTTCCGCGTGCCGGATTCCGCCACCGCGGAAATGGCCGGCCTGCAGATGCGCTCGCTGGCGCAACGTCCGCTCCGCGCCTCGCAACGCTATATCAAGGACATCATCGATCGCGGGCTGGCTGCGCTGCTTCTGCTGCTGCTGGCGCCGCTCCTCCTGATCGTGGCACTCGGCGTGAAGCTCTCGGGCCCCGGCCGGGTCTTCTTCCGACAGGAGCGCCATGGCCTCGGCAACCGGGTCTTCCATGTGCTGAAGTTCCGCACCATGCGGACCGAGATGCACGATTTCGGCGGCGGGCGGCAGACCGAGCGCAACGATCCCCGCGTGACGCCGTTCGGCGCACTGCTGCGCCGCACCAGTCTCGACGAGCTGCCGCAGCTCATCAACGTCCTCAGGGGCGAGATGTCGATGGTCGGGCCGCGGCCGCTGCCGCTGCAGATGCGGGTCGATGACCGGTTGAACTACGAGATCGTTGCCGAATACAGCTTCCGCCATCGGGTGAAGCCGGGGATCACCGGTCTGGCGCAGGTGAAGGGCCATCGCGGCGCGGTCAGCACGGAAGAAGCGCTGCGGTCCCGCATCGCCTGTGATCTCTATTACATCGACCACTGGTCGCTCTGGCTCGACCTGAAGATCCTCGCTATGACCGGCGGAGTCTGCGTTCTCGGGAAGAATGCCTTCTAGATAGTACGGCGGCGCGCTGTGGGGGTGCGCCGCGCTCTAACTCGCTTTTCGGGGTTGAAATGCGTATCTCGGTCTTTGGCATCGGCTATGTCGGTGCCGTGTCGGCGGCTTGCCTGGCGGCCGACGGCCATGACGTCGTGGCGGTCGATACCAATCCGCTGAAGGCCAAGATGATCAACGACGGCGTGGCGCCGATCGTCGAGACCGGCCTCGCCGAGCTGGTGCGCGAAGGCGTGCGCGGCAGCAAGCTGCGCGCCACCACCGACGCCGCCGAAGGCGTGCTGGGCAGCGACTGCTCGCTGATCTGCGTCGGCACGCCGAGCCTCGGCAACGGCAATCTCGATCTCACCCAGGTGGAGCGGGTCTGCGAAAGCATCGGCGCCGCCCTGGCGCGCAAGAACGATTTCCACGTGGTCGTCGTGCGCTCGACCATGCTGCCCGGATCGATGGCCGAGGTCGTGCGGCCGGCGCTGGAGCGGAGCTCAGGCAAGAAGACCGATGCCGATTTTGGCCTCGCGATCTTCCCAGAGTTCCTGCGCGAGGGCTCGGCGATCCGCGACTATCGCGAGGCGGGCGCCGTCATCATCGGCGTCTCCGACCCGAAGTCCGAGCGGATCCTGCGCGCGCTCAACCAGGGCATCCCAGGCCAGCTTCACGTCACCGACCTCGCCACCGCCGAGGCGATCAAATACACCAACAATGCCTGGCACGCGACCAAGGTGGTCTTCGCGAATGAGATCGGCGCCTTCTGCAAGGCGCATGGCATCGACAGCCACAAGGTGATGGAGATCGTCTGCGCCGACCGCAGGCTCAACATCTCCACCGCCTATCTCAAGCCCGGCTTCGCCTATGGCGGCTCCTGCCTGCCGAAGGACCTGCGGGCCTTGCGCTACCGCGCGCGCGGCCGCGATCTCAACCTGCCGATGCTGAATGCGCTGTCGGAATCGAACGAGCTCAGCATCCGCAACGTCGCCGAGATGGTGATGAATGCCGGCAGCCGGAAGGTCGGGTTGATCGGCCTCTCCTTCAAGGCGGGCACCGACGATCTGCGCGAGAGCCCGGCCGTCGGTCTTGCCGAGCAGCTGTTCGGCAAGGGCTACGATTTGAAGATCTTCGACGCCAATGTGAACTACTCGAAGCTGATGGGCTCGAACCTGAGCTACATCCAACAGCACATCCCGCATCTCTCGGAACGCCTGACCGACGACTTGAATGCGGTCGCGGCCCATGGCGACACGGTCGTCGTCACCCATTCCGATCTCGGCGGCGCGCCGTTCCCGGCCTTGCGCCCGGAGCAGACCGTCATCGACCTCGTGCGGCTGCCGGCCGCGGCCCAGTCGGGCGGACGCTACGTCGGGCTCTGCTGGTAGCTCCGAGGCTCTAAAGCCCCCGGGTCGCGAGGCTCAAGCCCGGAATCGGCCCGACCTTGCTGCCGCTCAGGTCGATGTCGCGCCGATGGGCGTCCTGGAAATCGGCGCCGCGCAGATCCGCCTTGCTGAAATTGGCGCGCGTCAGGTTGGCACCGCGGAAACTGGCGGCGATCAGCAGCGCGGATTTCAACTGCGCACCGGCCAGCAGCGCGCCGGAGAGATCGGCGAGACAAAGGTTGCGGCCGGAGAGATCCGCGGCGGTCAGGTCGACACAGGAGAAGTCGGCCCGGGCGCCGTCGCTGCCCTCGCTCTTCACCCAGATCGCGTGATCGCTGACCATCCGGGCCACTTGCTCGGGCTTAAGCCGGCGGAACTCAGGGCCTTTCATGCGCAGCACGTCCAGCCGGTCGCTCATGTCGCCGGCGATGATTGCGCCGGAGAAATCGGTGTCGGCCATATGCGCGCCGGCGACCACGGCATCGCTGATCTCGGCATGGGAGAAATTGGCGCCGCGGAGATCCGCCGCCATCAGGTTGGTGGCGGTGAGGAGCGCGCCGGAGAAATCGGCGTTGCGCATCTTGGCTTCGCTGAAATTCACCCGGGTGAGGTTGGCGCCCTTGAACGAGCTCCCGCTCTCGTCGCCGGAATCGGCATCGCGCCGCAGATCGACCCGGTCCAGCACCGCATCGACCAGCTGCGCATCCAGGAAGGAAGCGCCGCGGAGATCGGCGCGGGCGAAGTCGGCGGCGGTCAGGTCGGCCTTGTCGAACTTGGCGCTGCGCAGGATGGCGCCGGTGAACTTCGCGCCGCGCGCCTCGATCGAGGCGAAATCGCATTCGATGAAGATCGCATCGGTGAAATTCATGTGGCTGAAGTCGAGCCCGACGAGATTGCAGCGGCGCAGCATCGCGCGGCGGCCGCCCTGGCGGCCCGCAACATAGGCGGAATGGAATTGATAGAGGCGGCGCAGGGCATCCTGCGAGAGCCGGACATCCGCGACTTCATTGGGATGCGGCTTGGGCGATCTGGACATTCTGGGTGCGTAGGGTGATCTGAACCGGCGCGCACTATCCCCGCCGCGGCCGGACAATTCAAGTATAGTATAAATGACTATTGTACATGTGAAAAAATGTACAATGGAGGCTCCGATAAATCAGCTCAAATGCGCGACAAAACGATCTGGTCGGCAAGCGCCTCTCCGTTTAGAGTCCCATCCATGTTCGAAGCTGGCGGCGGTCTTAGGAAAGCGCGCAACAAATACGCCGTCGAGGTGGAGCTCGACGACGGCAAGGTGCAAATTCTTTTCGTCTTCGTGTCGCCCGGCACGCGGGTGATCGACATGCTGAACGACGAACGGGATTTTATGCCGTTCGAGACCAGCGACGGCTCGATCATCATCTATCGGAAAAGTGCCTTGAAGCGCTTGAGCCCGCTCTTCGCCGCCGAGCGGATGGCGAGCCGCGATCCCTATGACATCATCGACGTCTCGCACAAGGCGAGCGACCAGGAGATCCACGAGGCCTATCGCAAGGCGATGACCTCCGTGCATCCCGACCACATCCAGGCCCTGGGCCTGCCCCAGGAGTTCATCGAACTCGCCACCAAGCGCGCCATGGCGATCAACGACGCCTATGACCGCATCAAGCGCGACCGCGGGCTCGGCCGCTAGGCGCTCTCTTTCCACCCGCAAGCCTGGAGCGCCGCCCGCATATGCGGCGGTACCGGCGCCTCGGCGGCAACCGGCGGCTTCTTCGGATAGAGCTTGAACGAGACAGCGCGCGAGAGCAGATGCAGCGGCCGTTCGCCCGGAGTCTTGTCGCCGTATTGCGGGTCGCCGAGCAGCGGCGCGCCCAACGCGGCGAGGTGCACCCGGATCTGATGCGTCCGTCCGGTCTTCGGATGGCATTCGATCCAGGCCAGTCTCGCGCCGGAGGGCCCGTTGCCGGTGCCGAGCACGCGATATTCGGTAATCGCGACCTGGCCTTCCGGGTCGATCGCCATCTTCCAGCCGCCGGTCCGGTTGGTGATCTTCTTCAGCGGCCGATCGATGACGCCTTCTGCTTCAACGGGCACACCCGAGGTCACCGCCCAATAGGTCTTCTCGACCGCGCCGCCCTGGAACAGCTTGCCCAAACGCGAGAGCGCCTTGCGATGCCGGCCGAGCACCAGGCAGCCGCTGGTGTCGCGATCCAGGCGATGCGCCAGCCCCGGCGGATGCGGCAGGCCGAAGCGCAGGGCGTCCAGATGCTTTTCCAGATTGTCGCCGCCGCCAGGCCCGGCATGGACCGGCAGGCCGGCGGGCTTGTCGATGATCAGGCAGAGCCCGTCGCGATAAAGCAGGCGGGCGAGCAGGTCCTCGGCGCGCATTCCGACTCCCCAAATGAAACGGGCGGCCGCCGGATGGCGACCGCCCGTTCGAAGCGCTCAGTCGGGCTTAGACCGCCTTCAGATTGACCGCAGCCGTCTTGCCACGCTCGGTCGCGAGGTCATAGCTGACCTTCTGGCCTTCGGCCAAACCGCTCATGCCGGCCCGCTCGACGGCGGTCACATGCACGAACACGTCGCTGGATCCGTCGGAGGGGCGGATGAACCCGAAACCCTTCACGGAATTGAACCACTTCACAGTACCCTGAGCCATAACGGCCTCCTCAAGCTTGAAACAACCGCGCGACGCCCGCGCGGTCCACACACAAACAACCAGTGTTGGGAAGCTTGAAGAACCACCGGCGAGGACCGCCGGGCCGCCAAGACCAGCCAAAACGTCGATTGCAGCGGCATCTGTGAGGGTTTCCCCGGTTTCTGTCAAGCCGGGGCCTTGGGGTCTCCGGCCGGGATTCAGGTCTGAAATCCTGGAATCGGACCTTGCATCAATCTGTTGTCTGCCTGGAACAGCGCGCATGGCTGGCGCATTGACGCGCCGGATTTGGTTAAATTAGTGTTTCACCACAAAGACGCGGATCCATCTTGGGGATGATGGTGAAATGTTCGGAACCCTGCTGAAGCATGGCCTGAAAAAGGGCCGGATCCACCTGATCGATCACCGCGGCCGCAAGACCTCCTATGGGTCGGGCGACCCGGAGGTGACGTTGCGCCTGAAAGACGCGCGGATCGGCTGGGAGATCGGCCTCAACCCGTTCCTTAAGGTCGGCGAGGCCTATATGGACGGAAGGCTGATCATCGAGCAGGGCACGCTCTATGACCTGATGGATATCGGCCTCGCCAACACCAACGAATTGAGCGGCGCCTGGACCCAGGCGCTCACCAATGGCCTCAACCGGATCCTGCGCTGGTGGCACCAGACCAACCCGGTCGGCCGTGCCCGCGAGAACGTCGCCCATCACTACGATCTCTCGCGCAAGCTGTTCTCGCTCTTCCTCGACGAGAGCATGCAGTATTCCTGCGCGTATTGGCCGAAGCTCAACATCACCCTCGGCGAGGCGCAGCAGGCGAAGATGCGCCACATCGCCTCGAAGCTCCTCTTGGAGCCGGGGCAGATGGTGCTGGACATCGGCTGCGGCTGGGGTGCGCTCGGCATCTACCTCGCGAAGACCGCCGGCGTGAAGGTGATCGGTGTCACCCTCTCCAAGGAGCAGCTCGAAGTCGCGCAGCAGCGTGCCAAGGATGCCGGGCTCGAAGGCCAGGTCGAGTTCCGCCTGCAGGACTATCGCGAAGTCCCGGAGCGTTTCGACCGCATCGTCTCGGTCGGCATGTTCGAGCATGTCGGCATCAAGCACTATCCGGAGTTCTTCCAGCAGGTAGAAAAGCTGCTGAAGCCCGCCGGCGCCGCCTTGCTGCATGCGATCGGCCGCCGCGATGGCCCGGGCTACACCAATCCCTGGCTTAGGAAGTACATCTTCCCCGGCGGCTACAGCCCGGCGCTTTCGGAAGTGCTGCCCTGGATCGAGAAGACCGGGCTCTGGGTCACCGATATCGAAGTGCTGCGCCTGCACTACGCCGAGACCCTGAAGGCCTGGCGCGCGAATTTCGAGAAGAGCCGGGCGGAAATCGCCAAGCTCTACGACGAGCGCTTCTGCCGGATGTGGGAGTTCTACCTGATCGGCAGCGAGCTCTCCTTCCGCTACGACTACAATATGGTGTTCCAGATCCAGATGGCGCGCGGCATCAACACCGTGCCAATCACCAGGGACTACATGTTCGACTGGGAGCGCAGCGAAGCCGCCCGCGACTTCCCGCCGGTGCCCTGGAAAGAAGGCCGCGCGGCGGAGTAGGGACAAATCGCTTTCAATGTTATTTAGGGGGGCCGGGAACCGGCCCCCTTTTTTGCAAGCGGAGCTCCTATGCAGACGAAGGTCGTGGCGGTTCCAGGGCGGGAGATCACGGATTGGGCGAGTTTCCACGCCGTCTTCCAGCGGATCTTCGGCTTTCCCGACTTCTACGGTCGCAACATGAATGCCTGGATCGATTGCATGACCGACCTCGATGCACCGGAGGGCGGCATGGTGCAGATATCGGTTGCCATCGGTGAGTTGGTCGCGATCCGGCTCGACGACGCCGCAGACTTCCGGCGCCGCTGTCCGGAGTTATTCGACGATCTGGTCGAATGCACGTCCTTCGTGAACTTCCGCCGGATAGAAGTGGGCGAGCTACCAGTCCTGACCCTGATGTTTTGCGATCACTTTCGGTAGTGGGCAGCGCTAGCTAGAACGCCTCAGCCGGCAGCGCCATCAAGGTCGCCTTGCCTGCGGTCAGCATGGTGAACAGGCTGTTGGTCTCCGGCAGGATGCGCGCCATGAAGAAGCGCGCGGCCGCGAGCTTGGCCTCGTAGAACGCAGCCTCGCTGCCGCCCTTCTTCTCCAGCGCGATCTCGGCCATGCGGCACCACATATAGCCGAGCGCCGTCAGCGCGAAGAGCCGCAGGTAATCCGTGGCGGCGGCGCCGGCTTCTTCCGGATCGGCCATGCCGGCCTGCGCCAGCCAGGCGGTCGCCTGCTGCAGCTTGGCAAAGGCTTTCGCGGTCGGCAGAACGAACTCCTGCATCTCCGGCTTTTCGCTGGCGACCCCGATGAACTCGGAGACCGGGTGGAAGAAACGCCGCGCGAGGCGCCCGACACCGGTGCCGAGCTTGCGCCCGACGAGGTCCAGCGCCTGGATACCGTTGGTGCCTTCGTAGATCTGGGTGATGCGGGCGTCGCGGACCAGCTGCTCCATGCCCCATTCACGGATATAGCCATGGCCGCCGAACACCTGCACGCCGAGATTGGCGGCGTCGAAGCCGTGATCGGTGAGGAAGGCCTTCACGATCGGCGTCAAGAGTGCCACGAGATCGTCGGCGGCCGCGCGGCGCTCGGGATCGGGATGATGCGCCGCAATGTCGAGCTCCATGCCCATCCAGTAGGAGAGCGCGCGCGAAGCCTCGGTGAGGGCCCGCATCTTCAAAAGCATGCGGCGCACGTCGGGGTGGACGATGATCGGATCGGCCGGCTTCTCCGGAAACTTGGCACCGGCAAGCGCGCGCATCTGCAGCCGGTCCTTGGCATAGGTGACGGCGCCCTGATAGGCGGCTTCGGCGATGCCGAGCCCCTGCATGCCGACGGCGAGGCGCGCGGTGTTCATCATGGTGAACATGGCCGACATGCCCTTGTTGGGCTTGCCGACCAGCCAGGCTTGCGCACCGTCGAAATTGATCACGCAGGTCGAAGATGCCTTGATCCCCATCTTCTTCTCGATCGAGCCGCAGGCGACCTTGTTGCGCGGGCCGACCTCGCCATCCGCGGTCGGCAGGAATTTCGGACAGACGAAGAGCGAGATGCCCCGGATCCCCGCCGGCGCATCCGGCAGGCGCGCGAGCACGAGGTGGATGATGTTCGAGGTCAAGTCATGCTCGCCGGCCGAGATGAAGATCTTGGTGCCGAAGAGCTTGTACGAGCCGTCGACATTGGCCTCCGCACGGGTCTTGCAGAGGCCCAGATCGGTGCCGCATTGCGGCTCAGTCAGGCACATCGTGCCGGACCATTCGCCCGAGACCAGCTTCGGCAGGTAGAGCGCCTTCTGCGCGTCGTCCCCATGCGCGTGAATTGCGTTGTAATTGCCGTTGGAAAGCCCGGGATACATGCCGAAGGAGAGATTGGCCGAGCAGATCATCTCCTCGACCGCGAAGTTGATCAGCTTCGGCAGCCCTTGCCCGCCGTATTCGGGATCGCAGGGCAGGCCGGGCCAGCCGGATTCGACGAACTTTGCATAGGCTTCCTTGAAGCCCTTCGGCACCGTCACCACGCCGTTCTCGAAATGGCAGCCCTCTTCGTCGCCGGAATGATTCAGCGGCTGCAGCTCTTCCTCGCAGAACTGCCCGGCCGCTTCGAGAATCGCGTCGATCGTCTCCGGCGTCGCCTCGGCGTAGGCCGGCACGGTGTTCGAGAGCGAATCGGCCTTCAGCAGCTCGTAGAGGATGAACTTGATCTCGCGGAGCGGCGCTTTGTAGGCGGGCATGTGTTCAATTCCGCAGTTCTAATTTCTAAGGGGCTTGCCGGTGGTGAGCATGTGTTCCATGCGGGCGAGGGTCGGGCCGGTGCGGAGCAGCGCCATGAACGCCTTCTTCTCCAGCTTCTGCACCTGGTCCTCGGTGACGACGCCGGTGAAATCCGTGGCGCCGCCGGAGAGCACCTCGGCCAGCGCGTCGGACACCGTCACGTCATGCGGCAGCGCCTTGCCTTGCAGGCGGAAGCCATCGACCGCAAGCTGCAGCGCCGTGCGGCCGGTGGGACCGGGCAGGCGCAGCTCCTTCGGCTCCGGCGCCTTGTAGCCCGCCGCCAGCAGTTCCAGCGCACGCGCCTTCGCATCGAACAGCAGCCGGTCGCGATTCATGGTGATCCCGTCGCTCGGGCGCAGCAGCTTGAGCTCCTTCGCCTCAGCCGCGGATTTCGCGACCTTCGCCAGCGAGATGGTTTCGAACGCGGCGGCCACCGGCGGCATCGGACCCTTCGGGTCTTTCGGCCCCGGTTGATTGCGCAGCAGCAGCTCCTTGCAGCCACCCCAACCCGGAATGAGGCCGACGCCGACCTCGACCAGCCCCATATAGGTCTCGGCATGAGCGATGACCGCCGCGCAATGCAGCAGGATCTCGCAGCCGCCACCGAGCGCCATGCCGCTCGGCGCGCCGATGACCGGGAAAGGCGCGAACTTCACCGCCTTGTAGGCGGCCTGGCCCTGGCCGATCAGGTCTTCGATCGTGGGCCACATGGCGATATTGGCGGCAAAGAGGGCGAGGCCGATATTGGCGCCGACCGAGAAGTTCTCACCCTCGTTGTGGACCACCAGCGCCTTCATGTTCTTGCCGACATGGGCGACCGACTTCTTCACCATGTCGAGCGTGTCGGGATCGATCGCGTTCATCTTGCTGTGGAACTCGAGACAGGCGACGCCGTCGCCGATATCCCACAAGCTGGCCGAGCCGTTCTTCAGGATCGGCTTCGAGGCACGCTTGATATCGGCAAGCAGCAACACGCCCTCGGCGCGTTTCAGCGCATGATAGGCGCCATCGGTGCCGAGATATTGCAGCTGCCCATTCTCGGTCTTGTAGAATCCGCCTTTCTCCGCCGCCAGTTTCAGCAGGGGCGGCACCACCATCTTCTCGGCGGCAAGCTTCTCAACGAACCAGGCGGCGCCGAGCTGGTCGATCATCTCGAACGGCCCGCGCTTCCAGTTGAAGCCGGTGCGCATCGCAAGATCGACATTGGCGATGTCATCGGAAATCTCCGGCACCAGCGATGCGGCATAGCTCAGCAGTTTCGACAGCACCGCCCAGGCATATTGCCCGCCCTTGTCCTTGTGCGTGACCAGGGCCCTGAGGCCCCCTTTCGCCGCATCCGCGGATTCCAGGCGCGCCTTGTCGGAGACATGGTACTCGCCGGTCTTGAGGTCGATCGATTCCTTGACCTTGTCTGCGCCATTGCGCTGCAGGCGATAGAAACCGCCTTTGCCTTTGCGCCCGGTATAGCCGTCCTTGATCATCCTCTCCATCAAGGGGAAGTCGCGGCGCACGGTCTGATAGGCGTCGTCGGGCTTCAGCGCGGCGCGCATCGAGGCATCGACATGGGGCTGGAGATCGAGGCCGACGAGATCGAGCAAGCCGAAGATACCGGTCTTCGGCGCGCCGATCGGGCGGCCCATGATCGCATCCGCCTCCTCGACGGTGAGGCCGAGATCCAGCGCCGCATTGACCGCAGCCTGCATCCAGAAGACGCCGATCCGGTTGGCGACGAAGCCCGGCGTGTCCTTGGCGGCGATGATCGCCTTACCCAGGCGCCGGTCGCCGAAATCGCTGACGGCGGCCAGGGCTTCAGCCCGCGTCTTCGGCCCGCCCAGCACTTCGAGGAGCCGCATATAGCGGGGCGGGTTGAAGAAATGGGTGATGACGAAATCGCGCTGCAGGCTTTCCGGCTCGTCCTTGACCAAGGTGTGCAGCGGAATGGTCGAGGTATTGGACGAGACGACCGAGCCTTTCTTCCGGAACGGCTCGATCTTGCGATAGAGGTTCTGCTTGACGTCGAGCTTCTCGATCACAGCTTCGACGATCCAGTCCACGTCCTCCAGCTTCTCGAGATCGTCCTCGATATTGCCCGGCGTGATCAGCTTCGCCGCTGCTTTCGACATCAGCGGGGCAGGATCTGCCTTCAGCAGCTTGTCGATGGCACCCTTGGCGATGGCGCTGCGATCGGTAGCGTCCTTCGGGACGATATCGAGCAGCAGCACCGGCACGCCGGCATTGGCGATCTGCGCGGCAATGCCGCTGCCCATCAGCCCGGCGCCGATGACGGCGGCGCGTTCGATGGTCATGGGTTGGCTCCCGCGTCTATCCACTCTCGGTCGTCATGCCAAGCTTTAGGCTTGGCATCCACGAGTTTGCCGCCACGAAACTCGTGGATGCCAAGGCCAAGCCTTGGCATGACGGCGGAGTGGGGTGGGAACGCCGGGCGAGCCCGGTGACAGCGAATCATCACACCGCCTCCAGGATGGTGGCGATGCCCTGGCCGCCGCCGATGCATTGGGTCGAGAGCGCGAACTGCTTGCCCTCGCGCTTCAGGAGCGCCGCCGCCTTGCCGGTGATGCGGGCACCCGTGGCACCCAGCGGATGGCCGAGCGCGATCGCGCCGCCATCGAGATTGACCTTCTTGGGGTCGATCTTGAGATCGCGCATGCAGGCCAGGGCCTGCGAGGCAAACGCCTCGTTCAGCTCGATCACATCCACATTGTCGATGCTGAGCCCGGCGCGTTTCAGCGCCTTCTGCGTGGCGGCGACCGGGCCGATGCCCATGATCTCCGGCGCGCAGCCGGCGACCGCAACGCTCTTCACCTTGGCGAGGGTTTTGAGCCCATGCGCCTTGGCGTAATCCGCAGAGACGACCAGGCAGGCGGCGGCGCCATCGGTCAGCGGCGAGGCCGTGCCGGCGGTCACGACGCCATGCTCGTCGAAAGCCGGCTTCAATCCGGCCAAGGCCTCGAGCGTCGTACCCTCGCGGATGCAGCCGTCACTGGTGACGGCATCCTTGCCGTTCTGGATCGGCGTGATTTCGTCCTTGAGCTTGCCGGCCTGGCGCGCGGCGGTCGCCTTCGCCTGGCTCTCGACCGCGAAAGCCTCCTGCTCGGCGCGCGAGATGCCGTATTTCTTCGCGACATTCTCCGCCGTCGTGCCCATGGAGATATAGGCGGCAGGCAGCCGATCGTTCAGTGCCGGATTGGGCATCGGGTTGAAGCCCATCATCGGCACCCGTGTCATGCTCTCGACGCCGGCGCAGATGATAACGTCGCCGGCCCCGAGCGCAATGGCACCGGCCGCCGAGTGGATCGCCTGCATCGAGGAGCCGCAGAAGCGGTTGATGGTGGCGCCGGCGACCGATTGCGGCAGATCGGCGATGAGCCCGATCAACCGCGCGACATTGAGCCCCTGCTCGCCTTCGGGGAAGGCACAGCCCAGCAGCAGGTCTTCGATCTCCTTCGCGTCGATCCCAGTCTTGGCAATCAGCGCTTTGACCACGGCGGCGGTGAGGTCGTCGGGACGGACTCTCGTCAATTCGCCCTTGTTGGCGAAATGGAACGGCGACCGGACATAGCCGGCGATGACGGCCTCTTTCATGCGGTGTTCTCCTTGAGTGCCGCTGCGGCCGCGGCTTCGTCGATCAGGATCTTCTTCTGGATCTTGCCGACGGCGGTCTTCGGCAGATCGGCTCGGAACTCATATTGGGTCGGCATCTCGATCTTGGAGAGCTTGTGCTCGAGAAAATGCGCCAGCTGCTCTTCGCTCAGGGCCGCATCGGCCTTGAGTGCCACGATCGCCTTCACGGTCTGGCCGCGATAGGGATCGGGCACGCCGATGACGGCGCATTCGCGGACCGCCGGATGCTGGTAGATCGCCTCCTCGACCAGGCGCGGATAGACCTTGAAGCCGGAGCAGTTGATCATCTCCTTCAGGCGGTCGGTGATGAAGACATAGCCGTCCTCATCGATATGACCGACATCGCCGGTATGGAGCCGCCCGTCGATGATGACCTCGGCGGTTGCATCGGGGCGGTTCCAATAACCCATCATCACCTGCGGCCCGCGGAAGCAGATCTCGCCGGTCTCGCCGGGTTGGAGCAGCGTGGTCCGGTCCTCGAGCGAGACGATCTCGCAGATCGTGCCCGGCACCGGCAGGCCGATCGAGCCCGGGCGCGATCCTGTCTCCGGCGGGTTGATGCACACGACCGGCGAGGTCTCGCTCAAGCCATAGCCTTCCAGGAGATGCGCCCCGGTCTTCGCCTGGAACGCCTTGGCGACCTCGCGCGGCAAGGGCGCGCCGCCGGAGATGCACACTTTAAGCGAAGAGAGATCGAATTTCTCCGCGCCCGGCGTGTTCAGCAGCGCGTTGAACAGCGTCGGCACGCCGGCCATCGCATTCGGATGCTTGCGCGCGATCAGGCGCAGCAGCTTCAGCGCATCGAATCGTGGCTCCAGCAGCATGCAGGCACCGAAGGCGAGGCTCAGATTCATCACGCAGGTCATGGCGAAGGCATGGAACAGCGGCAGCACGCCGACGATCCGGGTCTCCGGACTGTCCATCATATGGAACCAGCGCCGGATCTGCTCGGCGTTGATGGTGATGTTGGCATGGCTCAGCGCGGCGCCCTTCGGCACGCCGGTGGTGCCGCCGGTATATTGCAGCAGGGCCAGCGTGGTGGTCGGCTCGATCAGCGGCAGCTCGATCGCACCGTCATTGTCGAGCAGATGCTTGGCGGCGATGCAGCGCTTGTCCTCCGGCATATGCGCGATCGACTTCCGCATCACGATCGGGAACAGCAGGTTCTGCGGGAAGGGCAGTTGCTCGGCCATCGGGCAGACGACGACATGCTTCAAGCGCGTGGTCCCGAGCTGCGCGGTGATCTTCGGCAGCAGGATGCCGAGATCCAGCGTCACCATGAAGTCGGTCTCGGAATCCTCGATCTGGCGTGCGATCTCGGGCTCGACATAGAGCGGGTTGAAATTGACGATGACGCCGCCGGCCTTGAGCCCGGCATAATAGAAGATGACGAACCACGGGCAGTTCGGCAGGAACAGCCCGAGTTTCATGCCCGGCCGGAATCCGGCATCGATCAGCCCCTTGGCGGCGCGGTCGCTGAGCGCCTTCACTTCGGCATAGGTGAAGCGCTTGTCCTGGAAATCGATACAGTCATGGTCGGGATAGCGCGCCGCAGAATCTTCCAGCAGCGCAAAGACCGGCTTGCCATGGAGCGGCGCTGCCCAATCCACTTCGGACGGGTAGTGCTTCAGCCAAGGATAGGACGGCGCGGCGGAATCCATCGGGCCTCCGTGTTCCGCCGTCCAACTCTCCCCCGGGAGCGATGGCGGAAGGCCAAGTGTCCCATCCTGGTCAGGTGAAGGCAAATTAATGGTTAATGCGCTTTGCCGACGTCATCTGAGACTGGCGCCGACACAGCCCGCGAAGCTGATGCCGGCGAAGGTCATATTCTCGAAAACTTCGAGGGCGCCGGCCTGCTTCAGCCGGCGGACGAGGCCCGGGCTCTCATCAGCGACCACCAGCACGTTCTCGAACCAGGATGCCGAGACCAGCTTCGCACCTGCAGCAGCGCTCGCCGCCACAGACTCGGCGCTGTCGGTGCCCAAGGGGAAGAGCACGATCACCGTGCCGCCGGCTTCCGAAGGCAGAGCGGCGGCTTCGAACAGCAAAGCGAGGCCGATCAGCCAGATCCCGGCGATCCAGGCCAGCAGCTTCAGAGCAAGGCGGTGATCGGCGGTTTCAGGCACCTTGCGCCACGAGCTTTGCCGGCCGTTCCACGATCGGCCAATGCACGATGGCCGAGAAGACGCCGAGACCGACGCTGATCCACCAGACCGGCGTATAGGAGCCGAAGGCGTCGAACGCCCAGCCGCCGAGCCAGACGCCGATGAAGGCGCCGATCTGGTGGCTGAAGAAGACCACGCCGAACAGCATCGACATGTAGCGCGGGCCGAACATCAAGGCGACCAGACCGGAGGTCGGCGGGACGGTCGATAGCCAGAGCAAGCCCATGGCGGCGGAGAAGGCGAGCACGCTCGCCGTCGAGACCGGGGTGAGCACGAAAACTGCGATCGCCGCTGCACGGCCGAGATAGATCGCACTGAGCAGGTTCTTCTTGCTGCCGCGCCCGGCCAGCACGCCGGCGGCATAGGCGCCGACCGTGTTGAACAACCCGACGAAGCCGATCGCCCAGGCGCCGACCGAGGCGCTCAAGCCGAAGCCGGCGATATAGGCCGGCATATGCACCTGGATGAAGGCGAGATGGAAGCCGCAGACGAAGAAGCCGGCGATCAGCAGCCAGTAGCTCTTATGCGCCGCCGCCTCGCGCAAGGCGGCGCCCAGGCTCTGCGTCTGTTGCCGCGCGGCGGCCTCGCTCCGGCTCTTCAGGGCGAAGGCGATCGGGATCATCGGCAGGGCGGCGACGCCGAGCAGGACCAAGGCCACCTGCCAGCCCCAGGCGGCGATGAAGCCCTGGCCGATCGGCGCGAACAGGAACTGCCCGAGCGAGCCCGCGGCGGTGGCGATGCCGGAAGCCCAGGCGCGGCGTTCCGGCGGCAGCATCCGGCCGAAGACTCCGAGCACGATGAACATCGAGGCACCGGAAAGGCCGAGCCCGGTCATCACGCCCAGTGTCAGATGCAGCGCGACCGGTCCTTCGACCACGGCGCCGAGCACGATCCCCGCTGCATACAGCAAAGCGCCGGCGGCGAGCACCCGCCCGCTGCCACAGCGATCGGCGATGGCGCCCGCGAATGGCTGGCCCAGGCCCCACATCAGGTTCTGGATGGCGAGCGCGAGCGCAAAGGTCTCGCGGCTCCAGCCATGGGTCCGGAGCATCGGATCCTGGAACAGGCCGA
>Ga0209257_1000749_pt1 | contig 49070 bp, 50 predicted proteins | sample AraplaCvi_mCL_r2_FD_184277 | JGI IMG/M metagenome (GOLD analysis project Ga0209257, IMG submission 184277) | Arabidopsis root microbial communities from North Carolina, USA - plate scrape MF_Cvi_mCL_r2 (SPAdes) (version 2) | ecosystem: Host-associated > Plants > Roots > Endosphere | place: USA...
GCCGGTGGACAAGGAGGTCGCGGCGGCGGTGGAGCGGACGGCGAAGCTGCTGCAATCGCATGGGCATGAGGTCTGGGAGGAAGCGCCCGAGTTCGACGGCGAGGAAGCCAGCCTGAAGATGCTGGACGTCTGGTTCTTCGGCTTTGCCGACAATCTCGATGCGGTCGGCGCCAAGCTCGGGCGCAAGGTCGGGCCGGACACCCTGGAGCCGATCACGCTGAAGATCTACGAGCATTCCAAAGGCATCACGCCGAAACGCTTCCTGGAGAGCCATGCCGCGATCAACACGCTGCGGCGCAAGCTCGGCAAGCTGATGGCAAAATGCGACGTCTGGATCTCCCCCACCACGGCGCATGTCGCCGAGCCGCACGGGCTCTACAACCAGGGCCGCGAAGGCGTGTCGGCGGAGGAGTTCCTGGTTACCGCCGACCGGCCGCTGCAATTCACCTTCCAGCACAATGTCATGGGGACGCCGGCCATCTCGCTGCCCCTGGCGATGCATTCGAGCGGCTTGCCGATCGGCGTGCAGCTCGGCGCCAATCCGGCGCAGGAGCATATCCTGCTGCAGCTCGCCGCCCTCCTGGAGCAGGAGATGCCGTGGAAGGATCGGGTGCCGCCACTCCATGTGACGCGCGCGTAGCCCTAACGGCCGCACCGGCGCTGAACCACGCCCAACCATGGATTTCCGGGAACAAAACTGGTACGATCTTCTTTGGCGATGAAACCCTGATGGCCGGGACGATTTGCGGGCCAACGCAGACAGGACGCAGACGGACGCGGACAGGCAGCACGCAGACCGGACGCATACGGGCGGAACACGGACAGGCGGAACACGGACAGGCGGAACACGGACAGGACACGGACGGGCGGAACACGGACAGGACACGGACGAAATCAGCAATCGCTGTTGCCCACCGCAACCAATTGCTCGCGTATTTTCAAAGACTTGAGTACATTTTCTCGCTTCGGAACCGGTCGATGCGTCCGTGTAATCGATCGAAGCGGCGGGGCCGAGCCGGCTTCCAGATCCAAGCAAGCCTGAGGTTTAGGGAATGAAGCTTTCCGAATACGCGTCCTATGACGCGATCGGTCTCGCGGGGCTGGTGCAAAAGCGCCAGGTCAGCCCGAAGGAGCTGGCACAGACCGCAGCCGAAGCGATTGCCGCATTGAACCCAAAGATCAATGCCGTGGTCGAGCTCTATGCCGACCGCATCGAGACGCTGGACGAAGCGACGCTGCCGAATGGCCCGTTCCACGGCGTGCCGTTCCTGATCAAGGACATCGTTGGGCATCTCGATGGGCGCAAGGTCGAGTTCGGCAGCCGGCTCTGCGCCGGCATGGTGACACGCGACGGCGACACCAATGTCGGACGCCTGTTCAAGGAAGCCGGGCTCAACATCATCGGCCGCAGCGCCGCGCCGGAATATTCGATGTCCGGCACGACCGAGAACGCGCTCTACGGCAATACGTCGACGCCCTGGCGCGCCGGCTACAGCGCGGGCGGCTCGACCGGCGGCGGTGGTGCCGCCGTCGCTTCCGGCATGGTACCGATGGCCCATGGCTCGGATATCGCGGGCTCGATCCGCATTCCGGCGAGCTTGTGCGGCGGTGTCGGGCTGAAACCGTCCCGCGGCCGCGTCTCGCCCGGCCCGAAGATCGACGAAGGCGGCTGGGGCCTGGCCGTCAATTTCGCGCAGACCAAGTCCATCCGCGACACCGCCACCCTGCTCGACTGCATGGCGGTGCCGCAGCCCGGCGATCCCTTTGTCATTCCGAAGCCGGAGGACTCTTACGCCAGCCTCATTCGCTGCGATCCGCCGAGGCTGCGGATCGGCTGGTCGGCGAAACCGCTGAACGACCGGCCCGTCGATCCGGAGATCGCCGCCGCGGTCGAGCGCACCGCGAAGGCATTGGCGTCGCTCGGCCATGAAGTCGAGGAGGATCATCCGGATTATGACGGCGAGGCCGCGGCGCAAAGCATGCTCGACGTCTGGTTCTTCGATTTCCCCAAGCGCATCGCTTCCTATGCCGCCGCAACCGGCCGACAGCCGGGGCCGGATACGCTGGAGCCGGTGACCTTGAAGATCTACGAATACGCGAAGACCATCACCGCGACGCAGTTCCTCACATCGCATGCGAGTTTGAACACGATCCGCCGCAAGCTCGGCCCCTACTTCCAGCGCCACGACCTCTGGCTCTCGCCGACCACAGCCGCCGTCGCCGAGCCCTGGGGCAACTACAATCTCGGCCGGACCGATCTCTCGCCGCAAGGCTACATGGCGCACATCTTCCGCCAGGTCCAATTCTGCTTCCCGCACAACGTCATGGGCACGCCGGCGATCTCACTCCCGCTGGCGATGCATTCGAGCGGGCTGCCGATCGGCGTGCAGCTCGGCGCTCGGCCAAGCGAAGAGCATCTGGTCCTGCAGGTGGCGGCGCAGTTGGAGACAGAGTGCGGGTGGGCGCAATGGATAGCCCCGCTCGCGGTGCAATGAGGAGTCAATGAAGCCGAAATTTTGGGAAGCAAGGGGCCGATGGGGCGCCTGCATCCTGGCCTGCGCCTATCTTCTGGCCGCCTGCCAGACGAAGTACGAAGGCGCAAGCGTCAGCCGCTTCGATCACTACGCATCGGGGCCTTACAGTTATTCAATCTTTGCCAAGCTGGATTTTTACAGCGAGAATCCTCGCACCAAAGCAGAGAAAATCATGCACGCTGCCTGTCCGCAGGGTTCTCCCGTCCTGCTGGATGCTCAGACAACCCAGATCTCGAGCAGTAAGACCTTCGTCATCGCGTTCTTCACCTGCAAACAACTGATTCCCGGAGCGGAATGATGATGCTCACCATCCACCATCTCGGCCGCTCGCAATCGGAGCGGATCGTCTGGCTCTGCGAGGAGCTCAGCATTCCCTATGAACTAAAGCGCTATGACCGGCGCACCGATAACAAGCTGGCGCCGCCGGAATACAAGGCGCTGCATCCGATGGGAATTGCGCCGGTGATGAGCGACGGGGATCTTGTGCTGGGCGAGTCCGGGGCGATCGTTGAATACATCCTGCAGACTTATGGCGGCGGGCGCCTCGTCCTCAAGCGTGGGGATCGAGGGTTTTCCGACTATCTCTACTGGTTCCATTTCGCCAATGGGACCTTGCAGGCGACCGTCGGGCGGGTGATGGCGCTGGAGCGGGTCGATCCTTCCGAGAAGAATGTGCCGCTGCAGGCGGCGAACGACCGGTTCCGGCTGATGCTGGTGATGCTGGAGCAGCGGCTCAGTGCGGTGCCTTATCTCGCCGGGGCGGAGTTCACGGCCGCGGATATCATGAGCGTGTTCTCGCTGACGACCATGCGGCTGTTCAAGCCGTTCGATCTTTCCGCCTATCCCAATATCCTCGCCTATCTGCAGCGGATCGGCGCGCGGGACGGCTATCGGCGGGCGATGGCGAAGGCGGAACCAGGGTTCACGCCATTGTTAGGCGCTTAGAGAGGCATCAGCCAGCCGCCTCGGCACCCGCCTGCTGGCGCATCAGGCGCATGATATCGCGCTCGAGCTCGGCATAGCCGTCGAGCTCGAGCACCTCTTCCTTGCGCCGCCAGCGCTTGCCCTGCTTGAAGGCAGGCACGATGTTCGCGGCGACGGTGCCGGGGTGGCGCGACAAGAAGACGATGCGATCGGCCATGAAGATCGATTCCTCGATGTCGTGGGTCACCATCAGGATCGTCTTGCCGGTCTCCTCGGCGATCGAGATCGACAATTCCTGCATGTGCCAGCGGGTCTCCGCATCGAGCGCGCCGAACGGCTCGTCCATCAGCAGGATCTCAGGCTCGTTCGCCAGGGTGCGGGCGATGGCGACGCGCTGCTTCATGCCGCCGGAGAGCACCTTCGGATAGGCATCGGCGAATTTCGTCAGGTGCACGAGGTCGATGAAATGCGCGGCGCGCGCATGCCGCTCGGCGGCGGGAACGCCGCGCAGGCGGAGGCCGTATTCGACGTTCTGGCGCACGGTCAGCCAGTCGAACGAGGTATAGGCCTGGAACACCATGCCGCGGTCGCGGCCCGGACCTTCGATCGCGCGGCCGTCGAGCGCGATCGTGCCGCTGGTCGGACGGTCGAGCCCCGCCACCATGCGCAGGATCGTCGACTTGCCGCAGCCCGAGGGACCGAGGAGCACGCAGACTTCGTTGGCGCCGACCTCGAAGGAGACGTCGCGGATCGCCTCGACGGTGCCGCCCTTCGACTCCGGGAAGGTCTTGCCGATGTTCTCCAATTGCAATCTCATCGGGCGCTCTCGTCGATATAGGGGAACAGGAGCCGGTGGGCGATGCGGAACAGCGTGTCGCACAGCAGGCCGAGCATGCCGATCACCACGATGCCGGCCATGATCTCGTCGGTGTGCAGGAAGCGCCGGGCGCGCATCATCATGGCGCCGATGCCGTTGGTCGAGGCGACGATCTCCGCGATCACCAGATAGGTCCAGGAAACCGCCAGCATCTGCCGCATCGCGACGACCACGTTCGGGAGCACGGCGGGCACGATCACTGTCCGGAGCACCTGTCCGCGCGTGCCGCCGAGCGTCATCGCGGTCTCGATGAACTCCGTCCGCACCTGCTTGGTGTAGTCCATCACCAGCACGACCAGGAAGAACACGACGCCGATGAACAAGAGCGCGATCTTCGGCCCTTCGCCGGTGCCGAACCACATGAGAAGCACCGGGATGAAGCTCGGCGCGGGAAGATAGCGCCAGGCCGCCATGAAGGGATTGAAGAAGGCCTCCAGTGCGCGGAACGAACCCATGACGATGCCGAGCGGAACGGCGATCACGGAAGCCATGGCGAAGCTGACCAGGATGCGCAGCACGCTGGCGCCGATGTCGATCCAGAAGTCCAGGGTTGCGAGCAGCCGGCCCAACGTGCCGAGGACTTTGAGCGGCCCTGGCAGCAGCAGTTCGGTGACCAGGCCGGTCGAGACCGCGAGCTGCCAGATCAGGAAGAACAGCACCCAGCAGGCGACGCCCAGCGCAATCGCATTCCGCCGCGAGATCGGCGCGCGAAGGGTGATCCAAGGGCGGCGGCTGTTGGACTGGGACATCAGCAAGTCACCGGCATTGCACTCTCAACTCCGACGTCATGCCGGGACTTGGTCCCGGCATCCACGCCTTTCTATCGTGCGGGCACCTAAGGCGCAGATCCCGGGGCCTAGCCCCGGGATGACGGAAGAGTGTATGGCAACGACAGCCCGCCCTATTCCCTCGCTCTGATTTCCTGCCGGAAGCCGGACTTCACCAGATCGGCCATCAGGCTGCAATCGACGCCCTTGGCCGGGTCGATCTTGGTCTTCATCAGGCCGAGCTTCACCCACCAGTCGTTGATCAGCGCCACGGTGTCGCGCATGCCGTCGCGGGCAATGCCGAGCGGCGGCTCGCCGTCGAGCACGCCACAGGAACGCGCGGCCTCGTCGAAGTCGTAGGTGTAGTTGCCGCCCTTCAGGTCCTTGCCGTTGGTGCCGACCACGGATTCGACGTCACCGACCGGCCATTTCAGGAAGTCGGCATAGACCTTATTGATGCCGGGCGTGTCGTCATGCCAGGCCTGCACCGCCTGGAACAAAGCCTTCAAGGTCGCGACCGCGACCGGCCGGCGCTCGGCGACGAAGGTCTTGTTCATGTAGAGCACGTCCATGAAGATGCCGGTCTTCAGGAATACGGGATCGGCCGAGTTGGCGACGCTCTTCGAGCCCTTCAGCTCCGCCGTCAGCTTCGAGACCCAGGGTTCGTATTCATAGGCGGCGGCGAGATCGCCGGCGACCATGGGCCCGACCGCCTCGTCGGCATTGAGGTTCACCCATTCGACCGAGTCATAGTTGATACCCTGGCTGTCGAGCCAGACACCCATCAGGAGCTGGCCGATATACGCCTGGGGTGCCGCGATCTTCTTCCCCGGCAGGTCCTTCGGCTCGACATTCGGCGCCAGCGCGATCTGGTCGACGCCGTAGGACGGATTGAGGAAGGTCACCATCACCTCGTTGGTGCCCTGCTCGATAGCGATCGGCGTGTACTCGCTGGTGCAATAGAGGACGTCGATCTGGCCGGCGGCGAGCGCAGAATGCGCGCCCACCGGATCGTCGAAGATGGTGTTCTCGATCTCGAGGTCGGGGGCCAGGTTCTTCTGCTGCGCGACTTCCAGGCTGGAATAGCCGGGCCAGGACACACAGAGACCGACCTTCACCTTCTCCGCAGCGAAGGCGCCGGTGCTGAGAGCTGCGAGGGAAGCGGCCATGCAGGCCGCGGCGATCGACTTGTTCATTCTTGCCTCCTTGTTTTCGTTGCGTCGGGTTGACCCCGATCGTTCCGTGGTTGTCCCCTGGAGTTAAGGCATGATGCTGCCGCCGTTCGGGCCGATGCCCTGGCCGGTGAAGTAGCGCCCGCCCGCTCCCGCAAGGAAGGCGGCGAGCGCGCCGATCTCATCCGCCCGGCCGAAGCGGGCGAGCGGAATCTGCAGCTCCTTCGCACGCCATTCCGGGCTCATATGCGCGGCGTCGAGCATGGCGGTGTCGATCGGACCGGGGCAAATCGCGTTGACCAGGATCGCCGGGGCAAACTCCCGGGCCCAGCTCCGGACCAGGCCGAGCACACCGTGCTTCGAGGCGACATAGGCCGAGAACTGCTCGCGGCCGTAATAGGACATGTCCGAGGCGATCAGGATCGCCCGCGCCGGATCGCCGGGCTTCGGACTGGAGGCCTGCATCCAGCGCAGCGCCTCGCGGCCGATCAGGAAACTGCCGCGCAGATTGACCGCGATCACCCGGTCGAAATCGGCGGCCCCGGTTTCCAGCAGCGGCTTCTCCTGGATGATACCGGCGGCATGCACCAGGATGTCGAGCCGGGGATGCTTCGCCTTTGTCGCGGCGAAGAGGGCCAGCACGCTGGCTTCGTCGGCGACATCGACGGCATGGGCGGAGGAACCCGGGATCGCCGCGGCGGTCTCGCGGCAGTCCAGGCAATCGGCGAGGATCAGCGCCGCGCCCTGCTCCGCCAAAGCGCGCGCGCAGGCGGCGCCGATGCCGCGATGGGCGCCGGTCACCAGGGCGACCTTGCCCGTCAGGCTCACGACATCACCTCGCCGCGGTCGATGTTGACGGTCTGGCCGGTCATGTTGGCAGCGGCGTCGCTGGCGAGGAAGAGATAGAGGCCGGCGATATCAGGCGGCTGCATCAGGCCGGGCAGCGATTGGCCGGCCATGATCTCTTCCAGGAGCTGAGCCTCGGGGACGCCGCTGCGCTCGGCCATACGCTTCAACGACAGCATCGACTGGTCGGTCTTGACCCAGCCGGGGGCGACCGCGTTGACGGTGATGCCTTTGGAGCCGAGCTCCAGCGCGAGCGCGCGGGTCATGCCGATGATGGCGTGCTTCGAGCCGCAATAGGCGGAGAACTCGGCGGCGGCGGTGCGGCCCCAGATCGAGGCGGTGAAGATGATGCGTCCGCCCGGTCCCATCTTCGGCAAGGCATCGCGGGTCACGTAATAGCTGCCGAGGATGTTGATCTCGATGATGCGCGCGAAGGTGGCTTCGACCTCCGGTCCTGGCTCGGCGATCGGCGTGATGCGCTCGAGCCCCGCATTGTTGACCAGCACGTCGATGCGGTCGAGCTTTCCCAGCGCCTGCGCCACGGCGGTACGGTCGGCGATGTCGCAGCGGAGCGCCTGCACCGGACGGCCGCATCGCTGTGCGATCTCCCGCGCCGCCGTCTCGATGCCGGCATCATCGGCGAGGATTGCGAGATCTGCCTCCGCCGCGGCGAAGGCTTCGGCGACGCCGCGGCCGATGCCGCGGCTGGCGCCGGTCACCAGCACGCGCTTCCCCCTGAAGTCGTATCGCGCCCCCATCGTGTCCGCTATCCGAACTCCTTGCGCACCGCCGCGGCAATGTCGCGGCAATATTGCTCGACCATCGCCTTGCCCTTCTCCGCCGAAGCACCCTTGGCCGAGGTCAAGGCCCCGCTCGACGGCACCCAGTCGCGGTGCGGCGGCCAGATGTCATAGGGCGGAAACTCGGCCGGCGGATTGTCGGGAATGAGGTCGAGCCGCACCAGATCCGGGTAATAGTGCAGCATCATCGAGGTCTCCATGACCGCGGCATGCTCCAGCGCCACACCGGGGAAGCCGGCGGGGAACACCGTCTGCAGCGTCGCCTCGGTGCAAAAATCCCAGTATTCGAGGCGCATGACCCGCAGCCCGGTATGGCCGCATTCGCGCATCGCGAGATCGATGCCCTCGGTCACGATCCACTGGTTCTCGTAATGGCCGACCACGGCGCAGATCTTGCGCACACCATGGCGCACCAGCTCGCGGATGACGTCGCGCACCATCGCGATCAGGGTCTGGGCGTCGAGGTTGAGCGTCCCGGGGAAATGCGGTCCGCCGCCCGATTTCGGCATCGACTTATAGCCGAAGCTCAAGGTCGGCGCGACGATGCCGCCGACTATCTGCGCCACGTCGCGGCAGAGCGCGGTCGGCAGCAGGCAATCGACCGAGAGCGGCAGATGCGGGCCGTGCTGCTCGGTGGCGCCGCAAGGCAGGAAGACGGTCGGGTTGCTCTTCAGCGCGTCCCGAAATTCCGGCCAGGACATCCGGTCCATCAGGACCTCAGTCATCGATTGCGTCTCCGCGCGGAGGCATCCGCCAGGAGACAGAGAATCTCGAACATCAGCGTCGCGCCGACCAAAGCGGTGTTGCCGGTCTGGTCGAAGGGCGGCGAGACCTCCACCACGTCGCCGCCAATGAGATCGAGGCCCTGGAGCCCGCGCACCAGATGCTGCGCCTCCAAGGTGGTGAGGCCGCCGATTTCCGGCGTGCCCGTGCCCGGCGTGAAGGCAGGATCGATGCCGTCCACGTCGAAGCTGATATAGGTCGGGCCGTCGCCGGCGACGCGCCGCGCTTCCGCAATCGTCTTCTCGACGCCGAGTTTGGCGAACTCTTCCATGTAGATCACGCGCATGCCGCTCTTCTCGGCGAACTCCATGTCGTTGCCGCTGTAGATCGAGCCGCGGATGCCGATCTGCACCGTGCGTTTCGGATCGAGCAGCCCCTCCTCCACCGCACGGCGGAACGGTGTGCCGTGGGTGTACATGTTGTCACCGAAATAGCGGTCGTTGGTATCGGAATGGGCGTCGAAATGGATCATGCCCACCGGCCGCTTGCGGGCGATGGCGCGGAAGATCGGCAGGGTGATGAGATGATCGCCGCCGGCCGAGAGTGGCACGGCACCGGCCGCATGCACCTTGGCGTAGAACCCTTCAATGCGCTTCAGCGCATCCATGAGATCGATGGGATTGACCGGGGCATCGCCGAGATCGGCGACGCGGGCGAGCTCATAAGGCGCGATGCGGCTGACATGGTGCACCTTGCGCATGAAGCTCGACATGTTGCGGATTTCGCGTGGCCCATGCCGGGCGCCGGCCCGGTTGGTGGTGCCGCCGTCCCAGGGCACGCCGATCAGCGCGATGTCCACCTGCGTGGGCTCAGTGATGTAAGGCAGCCGCATGAAGGTTGGGATCGCACCAAAGCGCGGGACGATCGCGGCATCGACCGGCTGCGGGTTGTTATGGCCGCTTTGAGCGGGACCTTGAGGCAGGTTCATGGTCTTACTCCCTGTATTTCCCGATCTTCCCGTGCCGGACCAGTTGCGATAAAGTCGAAATATCGGAAGTAAGCTTCCGGTTTTGCGAAAGTGATCCAAGTGGCCGCGCATCTCGGCAATGTCGATCTGAAGCAGATCCAGGCCTTCGTGACCGTGGTCGAGAGCGGCGGCTTCGGCGCGGCCCAGGCCGTGCTGAACGTCAGCCCGTCTCGGCTCAGCACGCTGATCTCCGATCTCGAGCGGCGGCTCGGCATGCGGCTCTGCCAGCGCGGCCGGGTTGGATTCCGGTTGACCGAGCGCGGCGAGGAGGTCTATCGCGCGGCCCAACGTCTGGCCTCCGGGCTCGAAGCGTTCCGGTCCGACGTGAGCGCGCTGGCCGGGCGGCTGGTCGGCAACCTTGCGATCGGCATGGTGGACAACATCATCTCCAACCCGGCCAACCGCATGCCCAAGGTGATCAACCGCTATGGCGAGCGCGCCAGCGCGGTGCATATCACCATGCATATCGACGCGCCGCAGGAGCTGGAGCGGAAGGTCCTGGACGGCCGCCTGGACCTTGCGATCGGCGCTTTCCACCATGCCCTGCCGGGCATCGCCTATCGCGCGCTGTTCCTGGAGGAGCAGACGCTCTATTGCGGCACCGGCAACGTGCTGTTCGGCCGTGCGCCCGACACCATCTCCAACGAGGACATCCTGGCCGCTCGCTATGCCGGGCGCGGCTATATGGAGGACCGGCGGCCGTTGCGCTTCAGCGCCAGCGCCAGCTCATATTCGATGGAAGGGCTGGCACTGATGATCCTCTCGGGGCGCTTCATCGCCTATCTGCCGAGCCATTACGCGGCGCCCTGGGTCGCGCGCGGCGAGATGCAGCCGATCCGCCCGCGACGGCTTTCCTACCAGTCGCTGTTCGAGGTCGCGGTGAAGAAGGCCGCACCACAGACGCCGGCCCTGCAGGCATTCCTGGAGGATCTCTATGCAGCGCATGCCAAGCCGGCGCGACGCCAGCCGCGAACCTGATCAGACGATCCGATCCAGCAGCTTCTGGAAGTCGCCTTCGCGGGGCGCAGGCTTTGCGCGCATCGCCTGGGAGCTCATTACGTCTTCAAGCAAGGCGCTGGTTAGGAGATGGTCGCGCCATTCGCCGTTGATCTTCAGGTACCCTTTGGCTTCGCCGATCTCGCGGAAGCCGAACTTCTGGAGCAGATGGCGGCTGGGGCGGTTCTCGGGGATGCAGGCGGCGTCGATGCGGTGCAGGCCGAGGCTCTGGAAGGCGTGCGGGAGAAGTGTTCGCACCGCATCTGTCATGTAGCCCTGGTTGGCGTATTCCTCGCCCATCCAATAGCCGAGATTGGCGGCCTGCGCGACGCCGCGACGGACATTGTTGAGGTTGACGCCGCCGATCAGGCGATCGTCGGACTTGCGGAAGATGTGGAAGCCGTAGCCGAGATCGAGCCGCCATTCCTGCAGGATCCGCGCGACCCGGTCGCGGAACACGACGCGCTCCAGCGCGTCCTCTCCCCAGGCGGGCTCCCAGGGCTCCAGGAAGGCGCGGCTTGCCTCGCGCACCGCCACCCAAGGCTTGTAGTCGCTGCGCGACGGCGGCCGGAGCCAGGTGTGCTCGCCGAGGAGCTTGAACCGCGAGAGACCGTCGGAGCGGAAGAGCGGCAGCATCGCGGGTCGATCCTCGGCCTTCGGCTCAGGTGAGGCGGCGCCGAACCGCGTCGAGGCTCGGAACCTGAGCGACCGGACCCAGCGAGGTCAAGGTCGGCGTCGAGGCGAAGATCCGCCTGGCGATGCGCGCCACGTCGGCCGGGCCGACCGCCTCGATCTTCGCCACCACTTCCTCGGCGGGGATCGGGCGATCATAGAGCAGGAGTTGCGAGGCCAGCTGCTCGCAGCGGCTGCTGGTGCCTTCGCGGGACATGAGGGTGCCGGCCTTGAGCTGGGCGGCGGCGCGCTTCACCTCCTCCTCGTTCAACGTATCGGCGACTTTCAGCACCTCGTCGCAGATCACCGGCATCATCTCGGCCGCCTCCTTCTCGCCGGTGCCGGCATAGACGCCGAACAATCCGGCATCGCTGTAGGAGCTGGAGAAGGTGTGGATCGAATAGACCAGCCCGCGCTTCTCGCGCACCTCCTGGAACAGGCGCGAGGACATGCCACCACCAAGCAGCTGCGACAGCACCGCCGCGGCGTAGTAGTCGGGATCGTGATAGCTGACGCCGGAGAAGCCGAGCACGACATTGACCTGCTCGAGGTCGCGATCCTCGCGGTGCTCGCCGCCCTGATAGGCGGCCTGGCGGGTCCCGGGCGCGGGACCGGTCGGCAAGCGGTCGAGCAGGCGCGCGGCGAGATCGACCAGCCGGTCGTGCTCGACCTGACCGGCGGCCGCGACGATCATCTGCTCGGGGCGATAGCGGCTGGCCAGATAGCCGGCGACGACGTCGCGCGGCAGCTTGCCGATGATCTCGGCGCGGCCGAGAGTCGGCCAGCCCATCGGCTGGTCCGGGAAGGCGGCCTCCTGGAAATGGTCGAAGATGATGTCGTCGGGCGTGTCCTCGGCCTGGCCGATCTCCTGCAGTACGACCGCGCGCTCGCGCTCGAGCTCGGCCTCGTCGTAGACCGAGTCCTGGAGGATGTCTGCAAGCACATCGATCGCGAGCGGCATGTCGGGTGCGAGCATCTTCGCGTAATAGGCAGTCTGCTCGCGGCCGGTATAGGCGTTCAGGATCCCGCCGACGGATTCGATCTCCTGGGCGATCTCCAGCGCGTTGCGGCGCTTGGTGCCCTTGAACGCCATGTGCTCGAGCAGATGCGCAACGCCGTTGTGCTCCTCGGTCTCGTGCCGCGTGCCGACGCCGGCCCAGATGCCGAGCGAGACGGTCTCGACGGAATCCATGCGGTCGCTGGCGACGCGCAGACCGTTGGGCAGGGTCGTGACCTGGACGGTGTTGGATGGCTTCTTGGTGACGATGTTCAAATTACTCTGTCCAAAAGTTCGCGTATGAAAGCAACAGCCGCACCTAGTTGCCGCTCCCGCTGCGCCGATGCGCCAACACGTAGTCCTGGATCTTGCCCAGGTCCTTCGGCAGCACGTCGTAGCGTTCACGGCGGGAGAGGAGGTTGCCAAGATGCGGCGGCAGGGTGGGACGCAGGCCGGTCGCCTTCTCCACTGCGTCGGGGAATTTCGCGGGATGCGCGGTGGCGAGGGCGACGACCGGGACGGATTTGTCCTTGCGCATCGCCTCGGCCGCGGCAACGCCGATGGCGGAATGGGGATCGATGAGCTGGCCGGTGCGCTTGTAGAGGTCGCCCATCACCTTCAGCGTACCGGCGTCGTCCAGCTTGTAGGCGGCAAAGAGTTTCTGCACCGCGGGCCAGCCCGCTTTCGGCGCGGCGAACCGGCCGGTCTTGCGGAAGGCGGTCATCGCTTCCGCGAGCTTCGTGCCGTTGCGTTTGAAGAGATCGAACAGCAGGCGTTCCAGGTTGCTGGATATCTGGATGTCCATCGAGGGGCTGAGGCTCGGCACCACGTCGCTGATCTTCATCGCACCCGACTTGAAGAAGCGGGTCAGGATGTCGTTGCGGTTGGAGCCGACGATCAGCTGGCCGATGTCGAGCCCCATCTGCTTCGCCGCATAGCCGGCGAAGACATTGCCAAAATTCCCGGAGGGCACCGAGAAGCTGACCTTGCGGTTGGGCGCACCGAGCGCGACGGCCGCGGTCACGTAATAGACGATCTGGGCCATGACGCGGGCCCAGTTGATCGAGTTGACGGCCGACATGCCGATTCGGTCGCTAAAGGCATGGTCGTTGAAACAGGCCTTCACGATATCCTGGCAGTCGTCGAAGCTGCCGTCGATCGCGATGTTGAAGACGTTGCCGGCATCGATGGTGGTCATCTGGCGGCGCTGCACTTCGGAGACGCGGCCCAGCGGATGCAGGATGAAGATGTCGATCGCGCGCCGGTCGCGGCAGGCCTCCAAGGCCGCCGAGCCGGTGTCGCCCGAGGTCGCGCCGATGATCGTGACACGGCGTCCCTGTTTCTTCAGCACATGGTCATAGAGCCGCCCGACGAGTTGCAGGGCCAGGTCCTTGAAAGCAAGCGTCGGACCGTGGAACAGTTCCTCGATCCAGACCCCCTCGCCCACTTCGACGAGCGGCGTCACCGCTTCGTGCCGGAAGCCCGCATAAGTCTCCGCGACCATGGATTGAAAGGTTTTCTGCGGGATCGTCCCCTTTGAACCCAATGGGCCGATGAAGGGCGCCATGACGGCGGCTGCCACCTCGGCGTAAGGTTTGCCGGCGAAGCCGGCCAAGGTCTTCGGCTTCAGGCTGGGCCAGGATTCCGGCACATAGAGCCCGCCGTCCCGGGCAAGACCGGCCAGGAGAACCGCCTCGAAATCGAGCCGCGGCGCGCCGCCACGGGTACTGATATAGCGCAAAATCCACCTCCAAATCGGTGGCGGTACAGTAGTTTGCGCAGGGGGTGGGAGGCAACCGTCGAGGCGCCGCGGGATGACGGTTTAGTATGAGATTTCGACCGAGCGCTCCCTAAACCAGGCGGCTCGGCGGGAGCCAAAGGGTGGCCGTCGTGCCTTCGCCCACCTGGCTCTTGAGCGTGATGGTGCCGCCGTGCATCTCGGCGAGGCGGCGGGAGATGGCGAGACCGAGCCCGGTTCCCTCGCGCTTCCGGCTGACATCGCTGTCGCTGCCCTGAAAGAAGGGCTCGAAGGCACGTTCGATGGTCTCGACCGACATGCCGCGGCCGGTGTCGGTCACGCTGACGAAGAGGCCGTCGGAATTGGCCGAGGCTTTCAGCTCGACGCGGCCGCCGGTGGGCGTGAATTTGCTCGCGTTGGTGAGGAGATTGAGCACGATCTGGGTCACCGCGCGCTGATCCCCGTTGAGCCCTACAGCGCCGAGCGCGATGTGGGTCACGAATGAGACGTCCTTGCCGTCGATCTCTTGCGAGACCAAGCGCGCGGCGGCGCCGAGCACGGCTGAGACGTCGAACACTTCCTCGATCAACGGGAACTTGCCGGCCTCGATCTTCGACATATCGAGGATGTCGTTGATCATCCGCAGGAGATGCCGGCCGGAGCTTGCGATGTCGGCGACGCATTCCTTCTGCCGGTCGTTGAGATGGCCGTAGGCCTCTCCGTTCAGCACGTCGGCGAAGCCGATGACCGCGTTCATCGGCGTGCGCAGTTCGTGGCTGACGGTGGCGAGGAAACTGGTCTTGGCGCGGTTGGCGGCTTCGGCGGCGTTCTTGGCCTGCTCGATCTCGCGGCGGCTTTCCTCGAGGTCGAGCTCGCGCTGCTTCTGCGCAGAGACGTCGATCAGCATCCCGCGGAGCTCCAGCGAGCCGTCCACCTTGCGATCCACCCGGAAGAGATCGCGCACCCAGATCACCCGGCCGTCGGCATTGACGATCCGGTATTCCCATTCATGGTCTTCGTTCGGGCGAAGCTCGGCCGCAGCGAGGCGCTTCATCCGTTCGCGGTCGTCGGGGTGAATGAAGGTGATCCAGGCGCGCGGCTTCTGCCACTCGGCCATGGAATGGCCGAAAGTCGCGACCGCGCGCTCGCCGACATAGCTATAGTCGAGGAAATGCGGTCCAGCCTTGGCGTAAGGCACGATGCGGCTGCTTTCCATCATCATCTTGAGGCGGCTCTCGCTCTCCAGGATCTCGTCCTGCTGGCGATCCTGCTCGGCGCGGGTGATGGCGACCACCAGCAGGCCGATCAGCACGGCGGCCAGCATGCCGGCGAGTGCGATGCGCTGGCCGTCCTCAGTGAAGCCCGGGAACGGCATGACGCCGAAGCGCGCGGCGCCGACCAATGCCACCGCGATCACCAAGGCGCAGAGGCTGGCGCCGCGGCGTCCATAGGCGATCGCCGCCCAGAAGCCGAACGGCAGGCCGATCACGGCGAGCGTCGAGATGCCCACGGCGAGATTCGGCGTCATCCAGCCGACCATGAACAGCAGCCAGCAGGCCGAACCGGCCAGAGCCGCGATCTCGATCCAGCGCGGGCCGCGGACCCGGGCCTGGGTCACCCAGACCAGCGCCATCGGCACGGTCATGAGCACGGCGGTCGCATCGGCAGTCGCCCAGCCGAACCAGAGCACGACCGGGTGAATGCCGGTCTCAGGACCGATCGCGAGCACGCCGACGATGCCGGATACAGCGGGGATGAGCACGACCGCAAACAGCACGAAGCGCTGCAGATCGTCCTGGGTGCGGAATCGGGGATTAAAGGGCGCAAAGCGCGCGAGAGCGGCATAGGCGAGGACCGCTTCCACCACATCGCCGGTCGCGGCGATCAGCGCGCCCGAAGCACCGCTGCGGGAGATCGCCTCGACCGCGACTGCCAGTGTGATCGCCGCCGGTAGCGCGCGCCAGCCGTAGAGCACGAGCGGCACCAGCGCGACGGCGCCGCACCAGAAGAGGCCGAGCCCGCTGTCATTCCAAGGGAGCAGGCTCGAGGCAACCAGCCGGCTCGCCAGCGCGCCGAACAAGGAAATGGCCGCAGCGTAATAGAGCCGAAGCCGGCTTTCCTCTGAACGGAAGTCGATGGCGAGCTTCGGCATCATGACGTTGCGGCCCCGACTGGCACCTTGCCAAAGGCGTTGCACACGCGGCAAGCCGCTTTGCGTGTAATCTTCAGAGTCTGTGACCATCCCCTCACCTTCCGCCGAATCTGCGGCATCGATGGGTCAGGTATACGACTCTCGCTGTGATTGGACCGTGACCGGGCTAGCGCCTTGTTCAGTTGACGAAATTTCAGGCGGGCAAATAGCGCCGTTGCAGATGCGTCTTGAAGACACCGACATCGAGCGGGCCTCCAGTCGCAGCGGTCACGATCTCCTGCGTCGTCATGCTGGAGCCGCGCTCATGCACGTTGGGCCGGAGCCAGGCCATCAGCGGCGCGAAATCGCCGCGGGCGATCGCGGCGGGAATGTCAGGATTTGCCTTGCATGCCGCTGCATACAGCTGGGCCGCGGTCATGGCACCGAGGCTGTAGCACGGGAAGTAGCCGATCGCGCCGTCGAACCAGTGGATGTCCTGCAGGCAGCCTTCGCGGTCGCTCGGCGGCACGATGCCGAGCAGTTTCTGCATCAGCTCGTTCCAGGCGGCAGGAATGTCGGCGACCTGGAGATCGCCGGCGATCAGCGCTTGCTCCAGGCGATAGCGCAGGATGACATGCGCGGGATAGGTGACCTCATCGGCATCCACGCGGATGAAGCCGGGCTTGACCCGGCTGTACAGCCGCACCAAGTTCTCCGGCGCGAAGGCGGCGTCGTTGCCCGGAAACGTCTCCTTCAGCATCGGCGAGAGAAAGGCGCAGAAGGCGGCACTGCGCGCCGCCTGCATTTCGACCAGCAGCGACTGGCTTTCGTGCAAGGCCATGCCGCGGGCGGAGCCGACCGGCTGCATGCGCCAGTTCTGCGGCAGGCCGCGCTCGTACATCGCATGCCCGGTCTCGTGGATGATACCCATCAGGGCCGAGGCGACGTCGTCTTCCGAATAGCGCGTGGTGATGCGCACGTCGTCCGGCACGCCGCCGCAGAACGGGTGAAGACTGGTGTCGAGCCGGCCGTGCGCGAAGTCGAAACCGATCGTCTGCATCACCCGCTCGCCGAGCGCCTTCTGCTGCTCGACGGGGAATGGGCCCTTGGGCTGAATCGGCGGCGTCTCTTTCGCCTGGCGCTCCAGCACCGCGCCGAGGAACTCCGGCAGGAAGGCAGCGTAGTCGTCGAAGATCGCGTCGATATGCGCCGTGCGATTGCCGGGCTCGTATTCATCCATCAGCGCTTCGTAGGGCGGCAGGCCGAGCTTCTCCGACTTCGCCTGTGCCGCCTCGCGCACCAGGCGAACGATCGCCTCGAGATGCGGCTTCACCATGCCGAAATCGCCGGCCGGGCGGGCCTGACGCCAGACACCCTCGCAGGTGGTCGAGGCCTTGCTCAGCGCCTCGACCAGGTCCGAGCTCAAGGCCGTGGCATGGACATGGGCGCGGCGCATTTCGTGGAGATTGGCGCGCTGCCAAGGATCGAGGCCATTGGCCTGGCCGGTCGCGGCTTCCAGGAGCTCGCCGGTCCTGGGCTCGGTCAGGAGCTGGTGCGAAACCACGCCCAAAGCCGCGAGCTGCTCGCCCCGGGCGCTATGCCCGCCTGCGGGCATCATCGCCGACATGTCCCAGTGCAGCATGCCGGCGGCGTCGCGCAAGGCCGACCAGCGGCGGAAACGTTGCTCCAGGTTCTCGTAGGCGCCGACCGTGTTCTCAGTCACCGCTGCCCTCGCTCGCGTTCCAGTTTCAGGTGATAGATCACATACACCGCGGCCAGCGACAGCGCCAGCAGCGCCCAGGTGACGGCATATTGCAGATGATCGTTGGGCAGATTGATCCGGGTCTGGCCGCCCAGCGGATAGCCGCCGGGATTCGGCGTCTGATCGGCATCGAGATAGAGATCACTGCGGATCGGCAATCCGGATGCCTGCGCCATCTCGACGGGTGCCAGATAGAACCAGACGTTCTTCTGCGGCTCGTTGTCGGGCTGGAAGAAGGTCTTCACCTGCGGCAGACGGATAATGCCGTTGAGCGTCACCGTGCCCGCGACCTGGCCCTGTTGCCGCGTCTGGGGGAGTTTCATGGTCTCCGGGACCCAGCCGCGTTCGATCAGCACGGTCTCGCCCTTATCTGTCGTCAGCGGCGTGACGATCCAGTAGCCGACATTGCCGTTCTGGGAACGGGCGGCGAGGTAGAACTCGTGGGCGTGGTCGAAGCTGCCGGTGACCGAGGCCTTGCGGAACTCGAGCGGGCCGAGATCGGTGCCGGCCGGAGGCAGTTCGACCGGCGCGGCGGTGGTGCGCGCCGTGCGCTCGGCGATCAGCTCTTCCTTCCAATGCAAGCGCTGAACCTGCCAGATCGAAAGACCGATCATGACCATGATGGCCGGCACGGTGAAGACCGTCGGCCAGAAGGTGGGGCGGAAGGGAAGACGCATGGTGTTGCCTAGATAATCAGGATGGGCGGCCGTTCAACCGTCACCCTCGCCCGCGCGGTGATGAAGCTGGAGCGCCATCAGCACGGACTTGGCGGGCCGCATCAGCAGCGCGCCGCCGCCGAGCGTGATCGGGATCAGCAGGACGACAAACAGCCAGTAAGGGGGATTGAAGGTGAACTCGGCCCAAAAGGCGAAACCCATGACGATCGCGCCCCAGATCAGGATCACGAAGGCGATCGGGCCGTCGCCGGTCTCTTCGGCATGGAAGTCGAGGCCGCAGTTCGAGCAGGCCGGCGCGGGCTTCAGGAAACCTTGGAGCAGCTTGCCCTGGCCGCAGCGCGGGCAGACACCCGCGAGGCCGGAAGCGATCGGCGACCGGTAGCCGGGCATGGTCCGGGCTACCGGTCGCCGCGCATGATCAGCCCGCGTAGGGGCCGGGGCCGCTGCCCCAGATGTAGACGAAGCTGAACAGGAACAGCCAGACCACGTCCACGAAATGCCAGTACCACGCTGCCGCCTCGAAGCCGAAGTGATGATCCGGCTTGAAGTGGCCCTTGATCGCGCGCACGAGGCAGACGATCAGGAAAATGGTGCCGACCAGCACATGGAAGCCGTGGAAGCCGGTCGCCATGAAGAAGGTCGAAGTGTAGATGCCATCCTTAAACCCGAACGGCGCATGCATGTACTCGTAGGCCTGGAACGAAGTGAACAGGATGCCGAGCAGCACGGTCAGCGCCAGGCCCTGGATCGTCCCGTTGCGATCGTTGTGCTTCAGCGCGTGGTGCGCCCAGGTCACGGTGCAGCCCGAGGTGAGCAGGATCAGCGTGTTCAGCAGCGGGATCGCATAAGGATCGAGCGGGGTGATCTTGGTCGGCGTCAGCGGGGGCCAGACGCCGCCGCTGGCCTCGCGCGGGAAGATCGAGAAATCGAAGAAGGCCCAGAAGAAGGCGGCGAAGAACATCACCTCGGAGGCGATGAACAACGCCATGCCGTAGCGGAGGCCGATCTGGACGACGGGGTTGTGATGGCCCTGGAACTCGCCCTCCTTCACCACGTCGCGCCACCAGAAGTACATGGTGGCGAAGATCAGCAGGACGCCGGGGACGATGTTGCCGAGGCCGAACTTGTGCCCGAACACCGCAAGGTCGTGCATGTAGAGCACCATGCCGACGGTGAAGAGGCCGCCCGCGAGCGCGCCCACCACCGGCCAGGGGCTGGGATCGACCAAGTGATAAGGATGGTTCGGCTTATGGGCTGCGTCGCTCATGGTCTCCACTCTCTCCCTTCGCGGCCGGTCCCCCTTTGGACCCGACCGGCAGATAAACTCAGTTCACGCTCGGCTTCGAAGCGGGCTCGGCCGCACCGACCTTGGCCGGCTCAGTGGCCGGCTGATCCGCCGCCTTGAAGAAGGTGTAGGACAAGGTCACATCCGACATCCGCTTCAGCAGCTTGTCGTCGGCGAGCGCCGGATCGAGATAGAAGGTCACCGGCATCTCGACCGATTCACCCGGCTTCAGGGTCTGCTCGGTGAAGCAGAAGCACTGGATCTTCACGAAATACGGCCCCCAAGGTTCCGGCGACACGTTGAAGGTCGCAGTCCCGGTGATCGGCTTATCCGAGAGATTCTTCGCCTCGAAGAAGGCGAGATAGGTCTCGCCGACCTTGGCTTCGATCTTGTTCTGCTTCGGATAGAACGCCCAGGGCATTTCCTGGTTGACGTCGCCGGTGAAGGTCACCGTCACGACCCGGTCGATCGCCTTGCCGCGCTGGCCCGCGACGTCGGCGCGGATCGGCGTGCCGTCGTAACCCGTGCGCTCGCAGAAGATACGGTAAAGCGGCACGGCGGCGAAGGTCAGGCCCACCATGAAGGCGAAGACGCCGACCAGGGCCATCACGACATTGAGATTGCGGCGGTTCTTCGGGCTCATGCTCATGCGCCCTGCAGCTTGACGATAGTGATTGCATAGACGATCGCCACGAAGGCGACCAGCGCGAGGGCAACCGCCCAGTTGCGCTGGCGCAGGCGCTTCTTCTTTTCCTCGAGCGCGTTCATGGCAGCACCGACAGGATGCCCGGCGCGCGATCGACGCAAAGCAGCGCGAAATGCAGGAAGAGATAGAGCAGCGAGAAGCCGAACATCCGCTTGGCGTAGCGGAGATCGTCGCTCCGCAGCACGCGGATCGCATGGCCGACGAAGCCGAGGTTGAGCGCGATCGAGCTGGCGCCATAGACCCAGCCGGCAACGCCCAGAAAGACCGGTGCCAGGGTCAGCGGGCAGAGGATCAGGGTGTAGACCAGCATCTGCAGCTTGGTCGAGCGCTGGCCGGCCACGACCGGCATCATCGGCACGCCGGCCTTCGCATAGTCGCCCTCGCGATAGAGCGAGAGCGCCCAGAAATGCGGCGGGGTCCACATGAAGATGATGAGGAAGAGCGCGATTGAGGCAAGGCTGACGTCGCCGGTCACGGCGGCCCAGCCGATCATCGGCGGAAACGCCCCTGAGGCACCGCCGATCACGATGTTCTGCGGCGTCGAGCGCTTCAGCCAGACCGTGTAGACTACGACATAGAAGAAGATGGTGAAGGCGAGCAGCGCCGCCGCGGTCGTGTTGACGGCGATATCCATCAGCATGACCGAGAACAGCGAGAGCACCAGGCCGAAAGCCAGCGCCTGTTCCGGCGTCACAGCACCGCGCGGGATCGGACGATTGCGGGTCCGCGCCATGACGGCGTCGATGTCGCGGTCATACCACATGTTGATGGCACCGGAGGCACCGGCGGCGACCGCGATGCAGAGCACCGCCACCGCGGCGATCACCGGGTGGACATGGCCGGGCGCGACATAGAGGCCGGCGAAACCGGAGAACACCACCAGCGACATCACGCGCGGCTTCAGAAGCGCGATGAAATCGCCGACGGAGGCTCCCTGCTCCGCCACACGAACGGTGGCGGTCTCGGTGGCTATGCCAATTTGCTGTTCAGCCATCTCAGTCAAATCATCATCCCAACGAACCGGCGGCGGGTTCCCCCGCCGCCAAGCTCGGTCAGTGTGCCGCTTCCGGCTTGATCACCGGCAGGTCTTCGAAGGTGTGGAACGGTGGCGGCGACGAAACCGTCCATTCCAGCGTCGTGGCGCCCTCGCCCCACTGGTTCGCACCGACGCGACGGCCGGCGAACTGGGTATAGATCGCCATCACCACGAAGAAGATGGTCGAGGCAAAGGAGATGAAGGCACCGATCGACGAGATGTGGTTCCAGAACGCGAAGGCGTCCGGATAATCCGGATAGCGCCGCGGCATGCCGGCAAGGCCGAGGAAATGCTGCGGGAAGAAGGTCAGGTTCACGCCCACGAAGGTGGTCCAGAAGTGGACGTGACCCGCCCATTCCGGATGCTCGCGGCCCGACATCTTGCCGATCCAGTAATAGTAGCCGGCGAAGATCGAGAACACGGCGCCGAGCGAGAGCACGTAGTGGAAGTGCGCGACGACGTAATAGGTGTCGTGCAGCGCCACGTCCACGCCGGCATTCGCCAGGACCACGCCGGTGACGCCACCGACGGTGAACAGGAAGATGAAGCCCAAGGCCCAGACCATCGGCACGCGGAAGGTGATCGAGCCGCCCCACATCGTCGCGATCCAGGAGAAGATCTTGATGCCGGTCGGCACCGCGATGACCATGGTCGCCGCGGTGAAATAGGCGCGGGTATCGACGTCGAGGCCGGCCATGTACATGTGGTGGGCCCAGACGACGAAGCCGACGAAGCCGATCGCGACCATCGCGTAGGCCATCCCGAGATAGCCGAATACCGGCTTCTTCGAGAAGGTTGACACGATCTGGCTGATCATGCCGAAGCCCGGGAGAATGAGGATGTAGACCTCCGGGTGGCCGAAGAACCAGAACAGGTGCTGGAACAGGATCGGATCGCCGCCGCCGGCGGGATCAAAGAAGTGGCTGCCGAAGTTGCGGTCGGTCAGCAGCATGGTGATGGCGCCGCCGAAAACGGGGAGCGACAGCAGCAGCAGGAAGGCGGTGACCAGCACCGACCACACGAACAGCGGCATCCGATGCAAGGTCATGCCCGGCGCGCGCATATTGAAGATGGTGGTGATGAAGTTGATAGCGCCGAGGATCGACGAAGCGCCGGCCAAATGCATGGAGAAGATCGCCATGTCGACCGCGATGCCCTGCTGCGTCGCAAGCGGCGGATAAAGCGTCCAGCCGGTGCCGGCACCGCCATCGACGAAGGCCGAGCCGATCAGTAGGCCGAAGGACGGGATCAGCAGCCAGAAGCTGATGTTGTTCATGCGCGGGAAGGCCATGTCCGGTGCGCCGATCATCAGCGGCACGAACCAGTTGCCGAACCCGCCGATCATCGCCGGCATGACCGTGAAGAAGATCATGATGAGCGCATGGGCGGTGATCACGACGTTCCAATATTGCTGGTTCGGATCGCCGTCGGTGCCGAACATGCCGAGCTGGATGCCCGGCTCCATGAGCTCGGCGCGCATGAATACCGAGAACAGGCCACCGATGCAGCCCGCCACGATCGCGAAGATAAGGTACATCGTGCCGATGTCCTTATGGTTCGTCGAATAGAGGTAGCGGAGAATCCCGGTCGGGTGATGACCGTGATCGTGACTGTCGTGGGCGTGTGTGGTCGAGACGGGGCTCATGGCAGGGTGTCCCTCAAACTACCGGCGAATCAATTCGCCGTCTGAACTGCGGTGGCGGAAGCGAGCTGGCTCGATCCGTCGGTGCTGGTCGGCGCGGCCGAAGCGGCGGGCGCTTCCACTTTATCGAACTTGCCCTGGGCTTCCTTCACCCAGGCGTCGAACTCTTCCTGGCTGACGGCGCGGACCTTGATCGGCATGTAGGCGTGCTGGATGCCGCAAAGCTCGGAGCACTGTCCGTAATAGATGCCGGGCTTCTCGATGTTGAACCAGCTCTCGTTGATGCGCCCCGGCACCGCGTCGTGCTTCACGCCGAAGCTCGGGATGGTCCAGGAGTGGATCACGTCGTCCGAGGTGATCTGGATGCGGATGTTCTTGCCGACCGGCAGGACGACCTCCTCGTCGGTGTCGAGCAGGCGGATGACATTCTTCTCCTTTGCGACGGCGGCCTCGGCGGTGACCATGCGCGCGTCGAAGGTGAAGTTGCCGTTATCCGGGTAGACGTAGGACCAATACCATTGATGGCCGACCGCCTTGATCGTCATGTCGGGCTTCGGGATCTCGAGCTGGTTATACAGCAGACGAAAGGATGGGATCGCGATCAGCACGAGGATCAGTACCGGAATACCGGTCCAGGCGACCTCGAGCAGAGTGTTGTGCGTGACCTTCGACGGCACCGGATTACGCTTGGCGTTGAAGCGGAAGATCACATAGAGCAGCAGCAGCATGACGAAGACGGCGATCACGAAGATGATCGGCGTCAGGATCGCGTTGTGGATCCAGTCGAGTTCGTCGGCGAGCGCGGTGACGGGCGGCTGCAATCCAATCTGCTCGGGCTTCGGCTCGCCGATCACCTCTTGGGCGACGGCAGCCCCGGACCCGACCAGCGGCCAGCTCAGGACTCCGAGCACCCCGGCAGCTTGTGCAAGAAGACGCTTCAACGACATATCGATCCACCCCGTCCTGTCAGCTCCGCAAGACCCAAAGGCCCGTCCCGCCGACGTGTGCGAATGACCGGAGACGGACCGATCGGCCCTTCCGGCATCAGAATTGGCTCACTTTACAAGGCTTTGGATGGAGCGCCGCTGGCTTGCGTCCGACCCCCATCGAAAGCGTGCCGACCCTACATGGGCGATCTCGATAACTCAAGCATTTCGGGGCCTTGCACGCCTTAAGCAGGAGGGCATTGCGGCATATCAATCGGATTCTGCGACGATCCGCCGCAATAAAGGTAAATGCCCTCCGGAAATGCGGTTGGTGGCGGCCCGGGATCACTTATATTGCCTAAAGAGCACCCGCGTTTCCGGAGGATTCCATGTCGAATTTGATCGAGGCGGACCGCCTGTTCTTCGAACGGGCCGGGCTGGACCGGAGCCGAATCGAGCGTACGGTCGCCGATTCGCTGAATGGCGCCGACGACGGCGAACTCTATCTGGAATACGCCCAGTCGGAGGCACTCTCCTACGACGACGGCAAGCTGAAGAGCGCCAGCTTCGACACGACGCAAGGATTCGGGTTGCGGGCGGTGAGTGGCGAGAGCCAAGGTTATGCCCATGCCAGCGAGCTTTCGGAGGCGGCAATCAGGCGCGCGGCCGAGACCGTGAAGGCGGTTCATGCCGGCCATGGCGGCAAGATGGATGTCGGCCCGGTCGGCACCAACAAGCAGCTCTACAAGCCCGACAACCCGATTGCCTTGGTCCCGTTCGAGAACAAGGTGAAGGTCCTGCAGGAGATCGACGCTTATGCCCGGGGCAAGGATCCGCGGGTCAAGCAGGTCATGGCTTCCGTCTCGGCCTCCTGGCAGGCGATCGAGATTCTGCGCGGCGACGGGGCCCGCACCGCCGATATCCGCCCGCTGGTCCGGCTCAACGTAACGGTGATGGTCGAGGCCAACGGCAAGATGGAAACCGGCAGCCATGGCTCCGGCGGCCGCATCGGCTATGAGACCCTGCTCGAACCCGAGCATTGGAAGGCCAGCGTCGATGAGGCGCTGCGCCAGGCGCTGGTGAACCTCGATTCGGTCCCCGCCCCCGCCGGCGAGATGCAGGTCGTGCTCGGGCCCGGCTGGCCCGGCATCCTGCTGCACGAGGCGATCGGCCACGGCCTCGAAGGCGACTTCAATCGCAAGAAGACGTCGGCGTTTGCGGGCCTGATGGGCCAGCGGATCGCCGCCAAGGGCGTCACCGTGGTCGATGACGGCACCATCGGCCAGCGCCGCGGCTCGCTCACCATCGACGACGAGGGCACGCCCACCCAGTGCACCACCATGATCGAGGACGGCATCCTGGTCGGCTATATCCAGGACCGGCAGAATGCGCGGCTCATGGGCATGAAGCCGACCGGCAACGGGCGGCGCCAGAGCTTCGCCCACAGCCCGATGCCGCGCATGACCAACACGATCATGATGAACGGCCCGCACGATCCTAAGGAGATCATTTCCTCGGTGAAGAAGGGTCTTTATGCCGTCAATTTCGGCGGCGGCCAGGTCGATATCACCTCCGGCAAATTCGTGTTCTCGGCGGCCGAGGCCTACCTGATCGAGGACGGCAAGGTTGGCCCGGCGGTCAAGGGTGCCACCCTGATCGGCAACGGCCCCGACGTGCTGACCAAGGTCGAACTGATCGGCAACGACATGATGCTGGACCCGGGGATCGGTACCTGCGGGAAGGAAGGCCAGGGCGTCCCGGTCGGCGTCGGCCAGCCGACCATGCTGATCGGCGGCTTGACGGTAGGCGGTACGGGGGCGTAACCCCAGGGTCTACCGCAGTTCCATCGCAATCCGGAGCTTAAGGGGGGTCGGTGACCTCGCAGCGTTTCGGCCGTCCCTCTTGAGCCCGTCCATGCCCTTTACCGTCGCCATCGTCGGCCGACCCAATGTCGGCAAATCCACCTTGTTCAACCGGCTGGTCGGCAAGAAGCTCGCCATTGTCGATAATCAGCCGGGCGTCACACGCGACCGCCGGGTCGGCGAGGGTCATCTCGGCGACCTCGATTTCGCGGTGATCGACACCGCGGGACTCGAGGATACGTTCGACGACAGCCTGGAATCCCGGATGCGCGAGCAGACCGAGGCGGCGGTCAAGGAGGCCGACGTCGCGCTGCTGGTGATCGACGGAAGAGTCGGCGTGACGCCGCTGGACGAGCATTTCGCGCGCCGGCTCCGGAAGAGCAAGACGCCGATCCTGCTGGTCGCGAACAAGAGCGAGACCAAGCAGAGCGAGGTCAATGCCAGCGAGGCCTATCGTCTCGGCCTCGGCGATCCCATTCCGATCTCGGCCGAGCATGGGCAAGGCCTCTCCCTGCTCTACGATGCATTGCGCGAAATCGCGGACAAGGCCGGCGCCGTTCCGGTGGAGGCCGAGTTCGGCGATGCCGAGCTCGACGCCCTGCCGGACGACGAAGCCGAGGCGCCGAAGCATCTGCAGATGGCGATCATCGGCCGACCCAATGTCGGCAAATCGACGCTGGTCAATACGTTGCTCGGCCGCGAGCGGCTGCTGACCGGGCCGGAAGCGGGCATCACGCGGGATTCGATCGCGATCGACTGGTCCTGGAAAGGCACGCCGATCCGCCTGATCGACACCGCCGGCCTCAGGCGCCGTTCGAAGGTCGTGGACAAGGTCGAGCGTCTGTCCAGCGCCGACACCGACCGTGCCCTCACCTATGCCCATGTCGCCGTCCTGGTGCTCGATGCCAACGACATGCTGGAGAAGCAGGACCTCACCATCGCGCGGCACATCGTCGATGAAGGCCGCGCGCTGGTAATCGCCGCCAACAAATGGGACGCGGTCGAGAACAAGACCGAGGCGATGAAGAAGCTGCGCGACCGCGTCGACTATTCGCTGCCGCAGGTCAAAGGCGTGCCGGTGGTGACGATCTCCGGCATGACCGGGCGCAATCTCGAGAAGCTGATGTCGGAAGTCTTGCGGATGTATGGGCTCTGGAACAAGCGGGTCCCGACCGCGCGGCTCAACCGTTGGCTGGAAGGCACCACCCAGGCGCATCCGCCGCCGTTGGTCTCCGGCAAGCGGATCAAGATCCGCTACATGACCCAGATAAAGACAAGGCCGCCGACCTTCGCGCTGTTCGCCCAGAAGGGCGAGGAGCTGCCGGATGCCTATCACCGCTATCTCATGAACGGCATCCGCGAGAGCTTCGATCTCGAAGGCGTGCCGCTCAGGCTCTATCTCCGGAAGGGCGTGAACCCCTTCGATAAGAAGGACGACTGAACGAGAACCTGTCTGGGCCGAAGGGGATCCGATGTCCGATACCGAGGCTACACCGCTGCCGCCGGAGCCGCGCGCTCCCCTCGCGACCGGCGACTATCGCGATCCGGGGACATTGACACAGTGGGTGAAGCTCCTGCTCGTCCTCTCGCTGCTGCTCGATGTGATCGGCGCCGGATCCGGCATCATGGAGCTCGACCTGCTTTATGGATTCTCCAACGGCACGGTCGAGGGCGACATCGATGCCTTGGCGAATGCCAACGACACGCGCCAGCAGGCGATCGGCGTTGCCCAGCTCCTGCTCTTCATCGTGACCGGCATCGCGTTCCTGGTCTGGATCGCGCGCGCGAACAAGAACGCACGTGCCTTGGGTGCCAAGGACATGCGCTTCACCCCTGGTTGGTCGATCGGCTGGTTCTTCGTCCCCATCATGAGCCTCTGGAAGCCGTTCCAGGTGATGCGGGAGATCTGGCAGGCGAGCGCACAGCCCGCCAACTGGCAGGCGGTGCCGACCCCATCGCTCATCGGCTGGTGGTGGGCGGTCTATATCATCAACCTGTTCCTGGGGCAGATCGCGTTCCGGATGGCGGGCTCCGCCGATGGGCTGGACAGCGCGATCGCCGCCTCGACCGTCACTTTCGCATCAGATCTTTCCAGCATCGTGCTGGACGTGCTCGCCTTCTTCCTCATCACCCGGATCGCCGCCCATCAGACCTGGCAGGCGCGGGCCGTCGAGGTGTTCTGACGCGGATCCGAAGGGATCGGGCCGGTCCGATCCGTGACGGCCGTCAATTGGCCCCGTTTGGGAGTTCTGCTAGCTTCCGGCCGCCAAAAGGGGCCAGAACCTGTCGCCATGTCCAGTCCATCCGCCGATCGGCCGCTGAAAGTCGCGGTCCTCGTTACCCTCGAACGCGGGCCCGCCGCCGGCGGCCACGTAAAGAGCTGGGAGCGCATTGCGGAGGCTGCGGCGAAGCGGCCGGATCTCATCGAGCTCGATCTCCACTTCCTGGGATCCGAGCGGAAGACCGAGCCGGCGGCACCCAATGTCCGCTTTCATACCCACCGTCCGACGCTCGGCACCCGCGCGCTGATGTTCCTGGAACAGGGCGCCGGCCATACCGACCTGGCCCCGTTTCACCCGGGGATCTGGGCGGCGCTAAAGGGTGCCGACGTGGTGCATGCCACGGACTTCTTCAGCTTCGGCAAGACCGCGATCGCATTTGGGAGAAGGACCGGCTGCGGCCTCGCCGCTTCGGTCCAGACCGACGTGCCACGTTTCACACTGGTCTATGCCGGCGGAATCATGCGCCGCATGTTCGGCCCGGTGATCGGCAGCTGGCTATTCGTGAAGGTGTGGCGCCTTCCCGAGCGCATCGCGCAGCGCCAGCAGCGCAGCATCGACCGCCGGCTGGCGCTCTGCGACCGTATCCTGCTCTCCAAGCCCGAGGACCGGGACCGGTTGGCCAAGTCCTCACGGCACGTCCGGTTATTCAGGCGCGGAATCAATCGCGCCAAATTCAATCCGGCTCATCGCGACCGCACCCGTCTGCTCGAACGTTTCGGCATACCAGCCGACCGCGTGGTACTGGTCTTCGTCGGCCGCGTGGATGCCAGCAAAGGTGCGCCGCTCATGGCCCAGGCGGCTAAATGCCTGATTGAACAGGGGCTTAATATCCATGTCCTGGTCGCGGGCGAAGGCCATGAACGCGGCGCGATCGCCGCTCTGCTGGGCGACCGGGCCTCGCTGCCGGGGAACCTGCCACAGAGCGAATTGGCCTGGATTTATGCCAGCGCCGATGTATTTGTCTTCCCGTCCACGACCGAGGTCTCGCCCAACGTCGTCTTGGAGGCGAAGGCCAGCGGCCTGCCCGTGGTCGTCGCCGCCGAGCATGGCGGCGGTCAGTTCGTGGCCCGCTCCGGCGAGGACGGTATCGTCCTCGAAGAGATGGACGCGGCAGCCTGGGCGGCAGCGATGCGGCCACTGGTCATCGACGAGACGCGCCGCGCCGAGATCGGTGGCAACGGCCGCCGTTGGATCGAGCGGGAGTGGCCGGACTGGAGCGAGGTCTTGGAACGGGACTTGTTGGCCGCCTGGAACGAGGCGGTGCTGAATGGAAGGTATCGGCATGTCGATCACGCGCGCCGTTGGGCAAGCAGTTGACGTTCTTCGCCTGCTCCCGATTGGCGGCCCGAGCTGCTGCAACATCGCGGTCACCAACGTCTGCAACGCGACCTGCGATTTCTGCAATTACGCCAAGGACAAGGATTTCGTCACTGAGAAAAAGTGGCTGGATCCCGAGCGCCTGAGCCGCGCGCTCGACATCCTGCACAGCCGCGGCATCCGCTACATCACCTTCTCCGGTGGCGAGCCGATGCTGCATCCGAAGATGTACGAGATGATTTCGGCCGTCGCCTTTCGCGGCATGCGGCCAGCGATGGTGACCAATGGCTCGGCCTTGACCGAGAAGAATGTGCGCGCCCTGGCCGAAGCCGGGCTGAAGACGCTGTTCATCTCGATCGATTCCCCTGAAGCCGAGAAGCACGAGAAGAACCGCGGCCTGCCCGGCGTGTTCGAGAAGATCCGCAACGGCAATGCGCTGTTGCGCGAGCTTGGGATCAAGACCGTCGCCTCCTGCACCATTAACCGGCTGATCGGCGATTTCGAGACTTTGTTTGCGAGCCTCGACGATCTCGGTTTCTCGACGGTCACCTTCACCTATCCGAAAAAGGAGCTCAATTCCGGCTCGCTGGTCTTCTCCTCGTCCTCGTTGATCGACTTCTCCGACATGGAATTGGCGGACGTGCTGGAGCTGCTGCGCTCGAAGAAAGAGAAGTTCGGCATTCTCAACCCCGCGGAATCGCTTTCCGAGATGGTGCGGTTCCTGAAGAAAGAGAAGCAGGAGTTCGAGTGCTATGGCGGCTACAAGTACTTTGCGCTCGACGTGAACTTCAACATCTACCGCTGCGACTTCTGGCACGAGCCCATGGGCACGATCGAGGAGTTCGCCCATGCCGAGTTCGTGCGCGACGGCTGCACCAAGTGCATGTCGGTCTGCTATCGCGATTCCAGCGTGTTCCTGAACCTGCCGGTGGCGATCGGCGATGCGATCAAGCATACCAAGCGCGGCCGCATCGACAAAGCGGCCATGGCGCTGGCCCAGCCCAGCGTGCGCAAGTCCGCGCGCTCGCTGATGAACGAGTGGAAGACGCTGAAGCGGCTGGCGCGGACCTAAAGCGCTAACGTGCGTGACGATGCCGCCGGTACCTGGGCCGTTCGAGCACGGCCCAGGTGACCAGCCCCGGCAGGCAGACGCCCAGTTCTCGCGCCCGCTTCACCAGCGCCAGAGCCAGCGCGACATGGCCGGGGACGCCGGCCCAGCCGCAGAGCAGAAGTAGAGCGCCTTCCTGGATGCCGAGGCCGGCCGGCAGCAGAAAGCCCACCGTCCGCGCGGCGCTCAACAGGCCCTCGATCATCACGGCATCGAGCAGGCCGATATCCTGGCCCATCAGCTTCAGTGCGATATAGACCTCGCCGGCGCGGCAGACCCAGGCGACGAGATGCACTGCCGTGGCAGAAGCCACGAGCGGGATTCGACCGTAAAGCGAAGCAAGACGCAGCCAGAGCGGATGCTCCTGGCTTTCGTCTGCGACCAGACGCGCGAGGCCGAAGCGCGCGGCGAGCGCGGTGCCGCCTTTGATCGCACCCTGATGCTGCGCGGCGATCAGCAGCACGAGGGGCAGGACCGAGACCACGACACCGCCCGCGACTCTCGCAATCGCATTCTCATTGAGCTGCCAGAGATGCCAGAGGCCGGGCAGCGTGAACAGAGCTTGCGCCAGCAGGGCGATGGTCATATCCACGATCACCGTGGCCGCGGCATCCATGCCGCCGGCCGGCTTCCCTTCCCGGCGCAGCGCATGAAAAAGCAGCCGCGCACGGGCAAGCTCGCCGCCGACCTGCGCCACTGGCAGAAGTCCGTTGACGCTCTCGCCGACCCAGCGCGCGATCACCGTGATGCCGAGCGTCGGCCGGAGCCCGGGAGTGAACAGCAATCGCCAGGCGGCACCCGCGATCGTCAGCGAGACGAAACGCCAGAGGACGATGACGGCGAGGCCCCAGCCGAGCAGGGTGACGGCCTGCCACACCTCGTCCCAGTCGTGGCGCGTGAAAATGAAGACGCAGGCCGCGATCCCGAGGGCGGCGCCGATGAGGACGCGCAGACGCAACGCTAGCTCAAATAGCCGTGCTGGTCGAACCAGGTGACGGCATCGGCGATTGCGACCTTGGCCGGGCGCGGCTTGTAGCCCAGGGCCTGGATCGCATGGTCGCTGGAGAAGAACATGTGCTTGCGCGCAAGCCGGACCCCGTCTTGCGTCACGAAGGGTTCGCGCCCGGTCAGCCGCGCCCAGAGCTCGGCCAGGAAGGCGATCGGCATCACCACATCGTGCGGCAGTCGCCATTTCGGCGCCGGGCGATGCACGGTCTCCGCCACCGCAGCGAGGATCTCGGCGAGTGTTAGATTCTCGGCCCCGAGAATGTACTGGCCGCCGATCGCACCGCGGTCCATTGCGAGCAGATGGCCCTGAGCTACGTCATCGACATGGACGACATTGAGGCCGGTATCGACAAAGGCCGGCATGCGTCCGCGCGCGGCCTCGACCACGATCTTGCCGGTCGGCGTCGGCTTCACATCGCGCGGTCCGATCGGCGTCGAGGGGTGCACGATCACCGCCGGCAGCCCGTGCTCCGCTACCATGCACTTCACCAGCGCCTCGGCGGCGTATTTCGACTGCTTGTAGGGGCTGATGATGTCGCCTTCTTTCACCGGCGTCTCTTCATTGGCCGGCTGGTCGTCGCTTTGCGGCAAGCCGAGGGTCGCAACGCTGCTGGTATAGACGATGCGCCTGACGCCCGCATTGCCGGCCGCCTCCATCACATTGCGCGTGCCGTCGACATTGGCGCTGAACATCTCATCCGGCTGCGGCACCCAGAGGCGGTAATCGGCGGCGACGTGGAACACCATGTCGCAACCCCTGATCGCGCGATCGAGCGAGGCCCGGTCGCGCAAGTCGCCGACCTCAAGATCGATGTCGAGGTCTTCCAGGTTGCGTCGATCGCTGCTCGGCCGCACGAGAGCGCGCACCGCCTCGCCGCGCTCGAGCAGGGCCCGCACCACCGCGGAGCCGACGAATCCGGATGCACCCGTGACAAGAGCGGTCATCTCAAAGACGCCCCGCCCGCAGCCTGATGAAATGACGAATCCCTGCCGTCACCACAAACGCCCCTTGGTCCCTCGCACCCCAGTGGATAGATACATCATCTCAGCCGCCAAGCTAACCCTTGATCCGCCCCGAATCGCGAGCACCGCCCGGAATATAGGCGGTCCGGGCATCATTCAGATGCCGGAAGGCTGACGAAAACGTAACAGCGCGTAACAGCCCCTTCGGATTTACAGCATTTCCAAGGGCTTCGCGCGGTTCGGCGGCGGAAAGTCGCGGTCGATTTCCGCCAGGTCCTCTGCCGTCAACGTGAGCTCGCCGGCCGCGGCATTCTCCCGCACCCCTTCGAGGCGGCTTGTCTTCGGCACCGCGAAGACGCTTTCGTGACGCAGGCACCAGGCCAGCATCACCTGTCCGACGGTCGCCTGATGCCGCGCGGCCACCTGCTTCAAGGCGGTGGATTTCGGCAGGCGGCCCTGGGCCAATGGCGAATAGGCCATGATCGGAATCCGCCGCTCCGTCTGGAACGGGATGAGATCGAAATCGATGCCGCGCGTAGCGACGTTGTAGAGGACCTGGTTGGTCTGAACCTGGCTTCCACCTCGGAGCGCCAGCCATTCCTTCATGTCGTTCACGTCGAAATTGCTGACGCCGAAGCTCCGGATCTTTCCCGTCTGCTGGAGATCGTGGAACCCCGCCAAGGTCTCGGCCAGCGGCGATCCGCCGCGCCAATGCAGCAGATAGAGATCGATGCGGTCGGTCTTCAGGCGCTTCAGCGAGCGCTCGCCCGCAGTGACCACGCCTTTGCGCGAAGCGTTGGAGGGCAGCACCTTGGTCACCAGGAAAACCTGATCGCGCTTGCCGGCGATCGCCTCGGCGACCACTTCCTCCGATTTGCCGTCGGCATACATCTCGGCGGTGTCGATTAAGCCCATGCCGAGATCGAGCCCGAGTTGCAGAGCCTTGACCTCGTCGGCGCGCTTCGAAGCCTGCTCGCCCATGCGCCAGGTGCCTTGGCCCAGCACGGGAATTTCGTCTCCCATCGGAAGTCGGAGTTTGCGCATCCGTTCGCCCCTTCTTGATTTGGCGCAGCAATCTAGCGGGCGCGGAACCAGGCCGCTATAGTGCCCGCCCATGAGCATATTCTTCATGATCTTGGGCGGCCTGTTCGCCCTTCTCACCCTCGGCACTCTCCTGACCGGCGTGGTCGGCATGGGCAAGGGCGGTGCCTTCAACGACAAATACGGCAACAAGCTGATGCGCTACCGCGTGATCTTCCAGGGTCTCGCCGTCGGCTGCTTCGTCATCGGCCTGTTGTTGCGCTGACGGATGGTCCAGCTCACCCGCATCTACACCAAGGGCGGCGACAAGGGCACGACCTCGCTCGGCACCGGCAAGCGCGTGCCGAAGCACGATCCGCGCGTCGCCGCCTATGGCACGGTCGATGAAGCCAATGCGGCGATCGGCATCGCACGGCTCCATGCTGAGGGCGAGCTCGGCGCGATGCTCGCACGGATCCAGAACGATCTCTTCGACCTCGGTGCCGATCTCTGCCGGCCGGACATCGAGAATCAAGAAGGGCTGCGCATCGTCGAGACGCAGGTCGAGCGGCTGGAGCGCGAGATCGACGCAATGAACGCCAAGCTCGCGCCGCTCAATTCCTTCGTGCTCCCGGGCGGCACCGCGGCCGCGGCCCACCTCCACCAGGCGCGCACCATCGTCCGCCGTGCGGAACGCGAGATGACCGCCCTGGCCGAGCGCGAGCCGGTCAATCCGGCGGCGATCCGCTATGTGAACCGGCTTTCCGATCATCTCTTCGTCGCCGCGCGTGCCGCCAACGACTGGGGCCGGCGCGACGTGCTCTGGCAGCCGGGCGCGAACCGCTAGGTCAAATCTTAACAGGCTGTTAAGGTTCGGGGCGCAGGCTTGTCAGGTATCCCATCGCCGCAAGGTGGCGTCATGCTCGAAGGAAAAGGACTTTTCGCCCTCGCGGCCCGCAGTGCCGCCTATGCGTCGCTCCTGCAGAACAAGGGCGCGGCGCATCTGAGCAATGTCTTCGAGCGCCGCGAGAAGCCATCCGGCTTCGCCGGCACCAGTCTTGGCGCCCTCACGGTCGATGCCAGCACCACAATCCGAGCCATGTTCCAGGCAGCTTGGGACAAGCTGCATGAGGACGAGAAATTCATCTCCGACGACATGATCAAGCGTCTGGAGAAGGCTTCGAAATCCGACAACAAGGAGATCGCCGCCGAGCGGCTACGCCAGGCCAAGGCGAAGCTGCGCGCATTGCGGCTGCAAGCGCAGATCGCGGCGGCCAGCGGTGATACCAAGACATTGAAACGCATCGCCCAGGAAGCCGCGCGGGCGGCCCGCGAAGTCGCGGGTGCCGCGCGCGGGCTGGCCGGCAGCATCGTCTCTGGTGCGACGGAAGGCTCGGCCAGCGGCAGCGCGCCGCTTGCGGCGGCGGGCGGCGAGAGCGCAGCGACAGAACCAGGTGCAACGGCCGTGCTGCCGACGAACGCCGACGGCGATCTCTTCGCTGCAGGTCGCGAAGAGTTGCGCACGCTCGGCGACGAGACGCGCGCGGCGATCGCTCAGGCCAAGGGGCTGATCGCTTTCGCCGCGCAGGCAGCGCGCATGCATCGCCGCCAGCGTCCCGATCCCGGCGAGGATTCCGATTACCGCGCCTTGCAGCAATCGGTCGCCGAGTCCGGCCAGGATCTCGAGAGCACGCTTAGCGACGCCTACGCCTCCCTGCAGACCGGAGTCGATCCCGGCGGCCTCTCGTCGGTCCAGACGACCACTCTACTGGTCCAGGTGTCGACCGAAGTCACGGTCACGGCGAATATCGTCATCTGACCATTTCAGTTGGCGAATCAGCCGCTTAAACCGGCGCTCCCGGGCGTCGGAAAGACCCTTGGGCCCACGTTGACACATGTCTGTCGCATCCCTATTGTGCAGCCGCGAAATAAGCGGGCCGGGCCTAGAGCCCCGCCGAAAATGACCCCTTTTCGTGAGATCCGAGCAGCAAGATGAAAGTCCTGGTCGCGGTTAAGCGGGTGGTCGACGCCAACGTGAAGGTGCGCGTGAAACCGGACGGCACCGGCGTCGAGACCCAGAACGTCAAGATGTCGATGAACCCCTTCTGCGAGATCGCAGTCGAGGAAGCCGTGCGCCTCAAGGAAGCCGGCAAAGCGACCGAGATCGTCGCCGTCTCGCTCGGCGGTGCGCAATGCGCGGAGACGATCCGCACCGCGCTTGCCATGGGGGCCGATCGTGGCATCCATGTGCAGACCGACGTCGAGCTGCAGCCGCTCGCGGTCGCAAAGCTGTTGAAAGCCGTGGTCGATAAGGAACAGCCGGGCCTCGCCATTCTAGGCAAGCAGGCCATCGACGACGACAGCAACCAGACCGGCCAGATGCTCTCGGCTCTGCTGGGCTGGCCGCAGGCGACCTATGCCTCGAAGCTCACGATCAACGGCGACAACACCGCCAACGTCACCCGCGAAGTCGATGGCGGTCTCGAGACCGTGCAGGTGAAGGTGCCATTCGTGATGACCACCGATCTGCGCCTGAACGAGCCGCGCTACGCCTCGCTGCCGAACATCATGAAGGCGAAGAAGAAGCCGATCGAGCAGCTGACCCCGGAAGCGCTCGGCGTCGATCCGGCGCCGCGGCTGAAGACCCTGAAGGTGGTCGAGCCCGCGAAACGTTCCGCCGGCGTGAAGGTCAAGTCCGCCGCCGAGCTGGTCGAGAAGCTGCGCAACGAAGCTAAGGTCATCTGAGCTCGCATCGCGCGCTGAAAAAAATCTCCTATCTGGGATGAAGATCCATGAGTGTTCTGATCATTGCCGAGCATGACAACGCGACCCTGAAGCCCGCGACGCTCCATACCGTGACCGCGGCGCAGAAGATTGGCGGCGAGATCCATATCCTGATCGCCGGCCAGGGCGTCGATGGCGCAGCCGCCGCGGCCGCGAAGGTCGCCGGTGTCGCCAAGGTGCTGAAGGCCGACGATGCCGCCTATGCCCATCAGCTGGCCGAAAACGTGGCGAAGCTCATCGTCGCCCTAGCCCCGACCTACTCCCATGTCCTCGCCGCGGCAACGGTCAACGGCAAGAATTTCATGCCGCGCGCGGCCGCGCTCCTGGACGTGCAGCAGATCTCCGAGATCTCCGGCGTCGAGAGCGCCGACACTTTCGTGCGCCCGACCTATGCCGGCAACGCCATGACCACGGTGCAGTCCTCGGACAAGATCAAGATCATCACCGTGCGCGCCACGGCCTTCGATCTCGCCCCCGCTGAAGGCGGCTCCGCCACGGTCGAGAATGCCGCCGCCGCGGGCGATGCCGGCCTCTCCAAGTTCATCGGCCAGGAAGTGCAGAAGACCGAGCGTCCGGAGCTGACCTCGGCCCGCGTCGTCGTTTCCGGCGGCCGCGGCATGCAGTCCGGCGACAATTTCAAGCTGCTGGAAGCCGTGGCCGACAAGCTCGGCGCCGCGGTCGGCGCCTCGCGCGCCGCGGTCGATGCCGGCTTTGTGCCCAACGACTACCAGGTCGGTCAGACTGGCAAGATCGTCGCCCCCGAGCTCTATATCGCCGTCGGCATCTCCGGCGCGATCCAGCATCTGGCGGGCATGAAGGACAGCAAGGTGATCGTCGCCATAAACAAGGACGAAGACGCCCCGATCTTCCAGGTCGCGGATTACGGACTGGTGGCCGACCTTTTCACGGCGGTCCCCGAACTCACCCAGGCGCTCGAGAAGAAATAAGAGCGGGCCGCCGGGCTATCGAAAGGCAGAGGTTATGATCGAGAAAGTTGGTGTGATCGGCGCAGGCGCCATGGGCAATGGCATCGCCCATGTCTGCGCCCTGGCCCATATGGACGTGACGCTGGTCGACATCAACGAAGCCCAGCTCGACAAGGCGCTCGACACGATCCACCACAATATGGACCGGCAGATCAAGCGCCAGCTCATCACCGACGCCGACCGGGATGCCGCGCTGAAGCGGATCCAGGTCTCTAAGGATTACGAGGCGCTGAAGAACAGCGACATCGTGATCGAGGCCGCGACCGAGAAGGAAGAGATCAAGAAAGAGATCATGAAGAAGGTCTCGCCGCTCCTGAAGCCGAGCGCGATGATCGCGTCCAACACTTCCTCGATCTCGATCACCCGTCTTGCCGCCGCGACCGACCGGCCGTCGAAGTTCATCGGCATCCATTTCATGAATCCGGTGCCGGTGATGCAGCTCGTAGAGCTGATCCGCGGCCTCGCCACCGACGACGAGACCTTCACCGCCGCCAAGGCCCTGGCCGAGAAGCTTGGCAAGACCACGGCGACGGCCGAAGACTTCCCCGCCTTCATCGTGAACCGCATCCTGCTGCCGATGATCAACGAGGCGATCTACACGCTCTATGAGGGCGTCGGCTCGGTCGATTCAATCGACACCGCGATGCGCCTCGGCGCCAACCACCCGATGGGCCCGCTGGAGCTCGCCGACTTCATCGGCCTCGACGTCTGCCTCTCGGTGATGCAGGTTCTCTATGACGGTCTGGCCGACAGCAAGTACCGCCCCTGCCCGCTGCTGGTGAAGTATGTCGAAGCCGGCTGGCTCGGCAAGAAGACCAAGCGCGGCTTCTACGACTACAGCACCGAGATCCCCACGCCGACGCGGTAAGGCCAGCCAAGCTCGGTCGAGGTCGACGGCTGCGCTAGTTCTTCTCGCCGGCGAGCGCGTCCGGCCAGTCGTCCAGTTCGAGGACGGTCACGACCTTGATGCCGCCGCGGCCGTCCGGCGCGATCAAGGCGGCCTCGCCTTTGCCGAGGTCGAGCCCGGTCAGTTCGTGGAGCTGATAGTCGTTACCGACGAGGATCGTATTGGTGCCGTCGGTCGGCGTCTGCAGCAGCAGCGCACGCACGAACGCAATGTCGAAGATGCGCGGATCGACCTCGGCCTTGCCGAAGGCGAGCTCGGCCGTGTCCCGCGTGCGGCACTGGGCGTTGGCGTAGACCTTGCCGACCGGTATGTTGAGCGCACGCCAGAGCCGGCCCAGCTCGCGCGCCTGCTCGCGCCCTTTCGGAGTCAAATTCCGCTGCGTGCTGCAATCGAGATATTCGTGCGGCGTGGAGGCCGCCGACAGATTCTCCTTCGGTCCGGCGAACCGGTCGGCGTGGCGCATGTAGATCACTTGGTTGCCGCGCTGGAGCGCTACGATGGCCCAGTGTTCCCGATACTCGTTCACGGCGTAGGCGGTTCCAAAGCCCAGCCCCGCGACGACGACCAAACCGACGATCCAGAAGAGAGCGGGTTGGCCGACAAGTATCTTGCTGGAGAATTGCGCGGTGATGCTGCGATAGCCGCTGACCGCCCCGTTGACGGTGTCGAACAGGCCCTTGCCGGAAAGCTCGCCCTGCATACGACGCTGGAGATACAGGCCGACCATGGTGAGTGTCAATCCGACGAAATAAAGCTGCAGATAGATGAAGGCGGAGAAATCGACGAGCTCACCGATCGAAACATGCCCGATCGCGCCGATTTGATGATCGGCGAGATCCAGGATGGTCGTCGCGCATTGCGCGACGAAGCCGCCGATCAGCAATTGGAGCGGGAGCCGGTGCACCGGCTCCGACCACAGCGCCGCGGCGAGAGCGACGGGCAGGACGAGCAGCAGGCCGAGATCGTCAAGATCGTCCAGACCGGCGTTGTCCAGCGCGGTCTCCAGCGGGACATTGAGAAACTGGAGGATCGCGAGGAGCGAGAACAGCACCGCGATCGCCACCCAGCCCCGGCGCGCCGAAGGCCGCTCGACCCCGAGATAGATCCGATGCAGGCTGAGGAGCACCATCAATCCGGCAATGAACCCGTTGATGTGCCCGAGATACCAGCTGTCAGTATCGACCTTGCTCCACAGGACAGATGCGGTCAGCCCGCTGGTCCCGAGCACGACCGCCGCCATGAGATCGATGACAATGTTGGGATTGGGAAGTGGAACCGCGTTTCTCAAGCAAATCCCATAGGTTCAGCGCCTTAACGGCACGACCATAGCAGGAATCAGCGTAACGGGCGACTGTCTTGGGGAAAGGGGGCTCGCCGGTGCCGGGGATTCGGGCTCAGCGGCTCACATCCTGTCGGCTGCTTCCCGCCAATCGTCCAACTCGAGCACGGCAATGATCTTGACCCCGCCGCGGCCATCCGGCGCAACCAAGGCTGCTGCGCCTCGATCGAGCTCCTGGCCCGTCAGTTCATAGAACTGCGCGTCATTGCCGACGATAATCGTGTTGGTGCCGTCGGTGGGCGTCTGCAACAACAGCGTGCGTACGAAGCCGGGGTCGAAAATGCGCGGATCGATCTCGGCCTTGCCGAAGGCGAGCTGCGCGGTATCTCGAGTGCGGCACTGTGCGTTGGCGTAGACTTTGCCGACCGGAATCTTGAGCGTCCGCCAGAACTTGCCGAGTTCAACCGCCTGCTGGCGCCCCTTCGGGGTCAGGTTCCGCTGCGTGCTGCAGTCGAAATAATCCGCCGGCGCGGATGTCGCCGAGAGGTTCTCCTTCGCCCCGGAGAATCGATCGGTGTGGCGTAGGTAGAGCACTTGGTTGCCGCCAACGAGCGCCGCAATCGCGCGGCCCTCGCCATACTCTTCCACGGCAAAGGCCGTAGCACAGCCCAGCCCCGTGATGACGATCAAGCCCAGGACCCAACACAGGAATGGCCGTACGTGACGAGACGGTCTGGAGAGCTGATTTTTCAGACGTATGGAAAGCACGCTGGTCACCCGCAGTCAAAAAGGAGCGCGGCCTGTATATCCACTGCACGCGTCCCTGTCGATATCAGCAATGTGACGCTTATCACACTGCTATCCCCTTGTTCGAGCACGGATTTAATTCCGGCTGAGGGCGCGATGGCGCCCACCCCGCTAAGCCTGGAACGTGCGGCATGGGAGCTCCTTGATCTCGGAGGGACATACACCGCTTTAAGCGGGAGGTTTTCCATGAAGATGAACGCATTACAGGTGGCGGGCGCCCTCTTGCTGACAGTCTTGGCCGCCAGTGCGACGGGACCGGCCTTCGCTCAATCCCGGGTTTATCCCGAGGGTATGAACTGCGCCCTCCTGCCGACCCAGGACCAGCAGACCTCGTGTCAGGCCCAAGCCCCATCCGCCGAATGGCGCGGACCTCACCAGCAGAGCCCGATTCCGCACCCCACGATCAACAATCGCGCCTATCAGCAGCAGAGCCCGTATTACCCGCCGGCCAATGCGCCGGGCGGCATTCACCAAGTGAAGCCGATCCAGCCGAGGGTCGGCGGCCCGACACCGTAGTCTAGGCCGGCGCGCGGCTGAGCAGCCTGTCCAGCACGCGCAAGAGATCGCGCGGCCGGAAGGGTTTGGTGAGCGTGGCATCGGCGCCGAGTTGCTTGGCCAGCGCCGGCTGGCCGCCCGACATGACGATGATCGGCACCGGCTTCGCCCGCTTGCGCAAGGCGTTGATCAAGACAAAACCGTCCGAACCGCCCATGTACATATCGGTCACCACCGCCGCGACGCGGTGGCTTTCGAACAGCGCGAGCGCCTCTTCGCCCGAGGCGGCGGTCAAGGTCTCGTAGCCGACATCGGTCAGAGTGTCGGCCAAGCTCTCGCGAATCAGCAGTTCATCGTCCACGATGAGGATCAGGGGCCGGAGCACAGTGTCGTCCAAGGGCGCCTCGGGATTCGGTCTGCGATCCCTCCTCCCTTAAGCGAAACAGGCCGTCCGCAGGATGATCCAGATCAAAGCCGGGAAAAATGCGGGGGATCACTGCCGGCCCGATCGGCTAGGCTCTGGCCATGACCGGCATCGCCTATGCCCTGCTCTCGGCCGTCCTGTTCGGCGTCAGCGCACCGCTGGCGAAGCTGCTGCTGGGCGCGATCTCCCCGTGGCTGCTGGCCGGGCTGCTTTATCTCGGCTCCGGGCTCGGACTTGGCCTGGTGCGGCTCCTCCGCCGCTCCAATGAAGCGGGCCTGGGCTGGCGCGATCTGCCCTGGTTCGGCCTGGCGGTGCTCGCAGGCGGTGTCGTCGGGCCGGTGCTGCTGGTCTTCGGCTTGGCCCGAACCACCGCCGCCGAGGCCTCGCTGCTGCTCAATCTCGAAAGCGTGCTGACGCTCGCGCTCGCCTGGATCGTCTTCAAGGAGAATGTGGACCGACGTCTGTTGGTCGGCGCGGCGGCGATCGTCGCCGGCGCCGTCGTGCTCTCCTGGCCGAAGGAAACCGCGCTCGGCCTGAGCTTAGGCCCGGTGCTGATCGCCGGCGCTTGCCTCGCCTGGGCCATCGACAACAACTTCACCCGCAAGGTTTCGGCCGCCGATCCAATGCAGATCGCGATGGCGAAGGGCCTGGTGGCCGGCATCGTCAATGTCACGATCGCATTGGCGCTCGGCGCGCCACTGCCCGAACCCGCGGCGATCGCCGGGGCCGGGCTGCTCGGCTTCTTCAGCTATGGCGTCTCGCTCACCCTGTTCGTGCTCGCGCTGCGCCATCTCGGCACCGCAAGGACCGGCGCCTATTACGCACTGGCACCGTTCATCGGCGCCGGCTTCGCGATCCTGTTCCTCGGCGAGCCGATCAGTCTCGCCTTCATCGCCGGCGGCCTGCTGATGGCGATCGGACTTTGGCTGCATTTGAGCGAGCGGCATCTGCATACCCATGAGCATGAGCCGCTGGAGCACGAGCACGTCCATGTGCATGACGCGCATCACCAGCACACCCATGCACCCGGCCTGCCGCCGGAGCCGCACGTCCATCCGCACCGGCACCGGCGGCTGATCCATCGCCACCCGCATTATCCCGACCTGCATCACCGGCATACGCATTAGCTAGCGCCTCAGCGGCGCAGATATTTCCGGTCGAGCTCTTGGATCGTGCTCTCGCCGTTTACCGGATCGATGCGACGCAGAATGGCATCGAGCTTGGCTTCCTTGCGATCATCGCCTTCCTTCGACTGCGGCGAGCCGGCATAGAGAAAGAGCGCCAGCCCGCCGACCTGCCAGAGCAGCTGAAGGAATTCGGACTGCCAGTTTTCGAAGGTGTCCCGCAGCATCTCAAACCAGGTAGTCGCCACCAGCGGTGGCGCATTGTGGAGCTGCTGCTCATCCGCATAGCTCATCCAGCCGAACAGCCAATGACCCGACACCGAGAGGAGAAAGAGGATGAGCGTAATCCACGCGTAACCATAAGCCTTCAGCACCATTGCCTGCTCCGATCCCACATTCGTTTCGGAGTGAACACGGCGTTCCGCGGTATGTTCCGCGGCATCGCGTGCCGGCGGCGTGGGTTCAGGCGTCCGGTTGTCGCGAGATCAGCAGCTTGTCGATGCGCCTGCCATCCATATCGACGACTTCCAGCGTGAAGGCGCCGATCGCAATCTTCTCACCGGTCTTCGGCAGGTGCCCCAAATGGTGCAGCACCAGGCCCGCCACTGTGGTGTAGCTCTTGCCCGACCAGTCATACGCGCCGACCGCGCGCTCCGCATCGGCCACGCGGACGCGGCCGTCGATCAGCCAGGACCCGTCGTCGCGGTGGACGACGTTGGCGCCTGTGTCGCTGGCTTCCAGGAGCTGGCCGGTAACCGCGGAAATGACGTCGCTCGGCGTCACCACGCCTTCGACCGTCCCGTACTCGTCCAGCACCACGGCAAGATGCGAGGGCGCATTGCGGAACAGCTCCAGCAGGCGCAGTGCGGTGGTGCCCTCGTGGATGGTCAGCACTTGCACGCAAGCGGATTCGAGGTCGATGGCCTTGCCACCGGCGAGCTGACTTACAAGGTCGCGCATCCGCACCATGCCGACGATATCGTCCAGCTCCTCGCCGCAGAGCAGCAGGCGGGAATGGCGTGCGGTCGAGAGCCGCTCGCGCAATTCCTCGCGATCGGTCTGGTTCGAAAGCCATTCGATATCGGGGCGCGGTGTCATGATCGCGCGCACCGAAAGATCCGCCAGCTGGAACACGCCTTCCAGCATATGGCGCTCCGCCGGCTCGATCTCGCCCTGTTCGGCGCCTTCGGCGATCATCGTCTTCACCTCTTCCGAGGTGACGCCCTGCTTGTCCTTGCTGCCGCCCAGCAGATTGACCAAGACCTCGGTCGAGCGCTGCAGCAGCCAGACTGCCGGGGTACCCATTTTCGCCAGCAGCGCGATCGGCCGGCTGACCACGACCGCGATGCTTTCGGCGTGGTTCATGGCGATCCGCTTCGGCACCAACTCGCCGACCACCAGCGAGAGATAGGTGATGATCGAGACCACCAGCACCAGGGCGAAATCATCGCCGGCATCGCCGATCTCCGGAATCTCGGCGCGCAGGTATGCGGCCAGCGGCTCGGCCAGCGTGGTGCCGCTATAGGCGCCGGCGATGATGCCGATCAGCGTGATGCCGATCTGCACCGCCGAAAGGAACTCGGTCGGATCTTCGGAGAGGCGCAGCGCGACCTTGGCACCGCGGCTCCCGGTCTCGCTCAGCTTCTGCAGTCGCGGCCGTCGCGCGGAGACGATCGCGAGTTCGGACATAGCAAAGAAGGCGTTCAGCAAGATCAGCAGAAGAACGATGCCGCATTCGAGGGCAAGGGTCACAGAGACATCCATGGGCCGTTGCAGGGAATCGGCATCAGAGAATGGTCCGCTTCAGCAAGCGGATCGCTTCATCGCTGTACCAATCGACCGGCGCATCGACCCGGACCAGGGCAAAGCCGTTGGCGTCGATCAGCAAGGAGACGGGGATCGACTTGATCGCCAGGGCTTTCGCGAAGACGTTCTTCGGATCGAGATAGGGTTTCAGCGAATCCCAGCGCCGGTTCGCCAGGAAATCCCGCACCTTGTTGGGATTCGGCTCATCGACCGCCACGGCCACCACCGCCAAAGTCCCCTGCGTATTCTTCTGGAGCTGGTTGAGTTGCGGCATTTCAACGAGGCAGGGTGCGCACCACTTGGCCCAGATGTTGAGGATGACGGGCTGGCCCTTGAAATCGGAGATCCGCACCGTCTTGCCGTCCACATCCTGGAAGGCGTAGTCCCCCATCTGCATCGGCGGGTCCATGGGCTTGAACCCGTCCGGCAAGTCGCCCGCCGCGATGCCGGCGGGTGCCGGTTGCGAAGACCGCGACTGCCAATACCAGAAACCGCCGACACCGAGCGCCAGGATGACGACGATCAGAAGCGGTAGGAAGATGCGCGTGCTCGGCAGGGCCATCGTGGTTACGAAGCGTCGCCCTTGAGGTAATGCGCGAGCAGCGCCTTCGCCTCAGTCGAATCCCACCGGGCGGCGCCTTCGATCCGCCCGATGATCCTGCCCTCGCGGTCGAGCAAGATGGTGACCGGCAGGCTCTTGGCATGGAAGGCTTCGAGCAGATCGCCGCGGGTGTCGTTGTAGAGCGCCAGGTTCTTGATTCCGGCCCGGCGGTAGAACGGCGCCGATTTCTTGATCCCCTGCCGGTCGGTGGAGACCGCGACCACGGCCAGGTCCTTGCCGCCCATTTCCGACTGCAGATGGTCGAGGGCCGGCATCTCGGCGATGCAGGGTGGGCACCAGGTCGCCCAGAAATTCAGCACAACGACCTTGCCCTTGAAGGAATCAAGGCTGACCGGCTGGCCGAGCTTGTCCTGAAAATTGGGCGTCGCGATTTGCTCCGGCGGGTCGATCGGGCTAAAGTCGCCGGCCATTCCGGCAAATTTGGGCGGTTCCGCCGCGCCGGCCGTCGTCCCCATGAGGGCGATGGCGACGAAGGCGGAAAGTTGGACAAACCGTCCGAGGGCAGAACGAGTTAAGATCGGGACCATGACGCGACAGAATCCTTCCAAGCAGGCCGCAGCAGGAGCGGATGAGGCGGCAACCCGCATGTGGGGCGGGCGTTTCGCCGCCGGACCCTCGGCCGTGATGCAGGAGATTAACGCGTCCATCGACGTCGATAAAAGGCTTTATCGCGAGGATATTGCGGGCTCGTTGGCGCATGCGGCGATGCTGGCGGAGCGCGGGATCATTTCGAAGGAAGACGGCGCGGCGATCGCCCAGGGCCTCGAGGATATCCGCAAAGAGATCGAGGCCGGCAACTTCACCTTCGATGCGGCGCTGGAGGATATCCACACCAATATCGAGGTGCGGCTGAAGGCCTTGATCGGCGAGCCCGCAGGAAGGCTCCACACCGCCCGCTCGCGCAACGACCAGGTGGCGACCGATTTCAAGCTCTGGGTGCGGCGCGCCTGCGACGAGCTCACCGTCGACCTCAAGGACCTGATCTCTGCCTTGATCGATCGTGCGGAAGAGCATGCCGCGACGCTGATGCCCGGGTTCACCCATCTGCAACCGGCGCAGCCGACCACCTTCGGCCATCACCTCCTCGCTTATGTCGAGATGTTCGGCCGCGATCTCTCGCGTCTCGCCGATGGACGGAGCCGGCTGAACGAATCTCCACTCGGCGCGGCGGCACTCTGCGGCACATCCTTTCCGATCGACCGTCACCAGACGGCCAAGGCCTTGGGCTTCGACCGGCCGACCGCGAACTCGCTCGATTCCGTCTCCGACCGCGACTTCGCGCTGGAATATCTTTCGGCGCTCTCGATCATCGCGATCCATCTCTCGCGCTTCGCCGAGGAAATGGTGCTCTGGACCAGCGACGGCTTCCGCTTCGTCTCCTTGAGCGACGCCTTCACCACCGGTTCCTCGATCATGCCGCAGAAGCGCAATCCCGATGCGGCCGAGCTGGTGCGCGCCAAGGCCGGCCAGGTGATCGGATCGCTGACGCAGTTGCTAATCGTGATGAAGGGGCTGCCGCTCACCTACGGCAAGGACATGCAGGACGACAAGGCGCCGACCTTCGCCGCGACCGACACGATCCGCCTCGGCCTCGCCGCGACCGCCGGCATGGTGCGCGACATGAAGGCCAATCCGACGCGGATGCGGGCCGCGACCGAGGCCGGATTCATCACCGCGACCGATCTCGCCGACTGGCTGGTCCGCGAGCTCGGCCTTCCCTTCCGCAGCGCCCATCACGTCACCGGCGAGCTGGTGCGCCTGGCGGAATCCAAGGAGACCGCCTTGGAGAAGCTGAGCCTCGACGAGATGCGCTCGGTCGATTCCCGGATCACCGAGGACGTCTATTCGGTGCTGACTCCCGAACACTCGGCGGCCAGCCGCACCAGCTTCGGCGGCACCGCGCCGGAAAACGTGCGCAAGGCCGCGGCAGCGGCACGGGAGCGTTTCCTATGACCCGACACGGCATCGTGACGCTCCTGCTGGCACTCGCCGTTGCGAGCGCGCTGGTCGCCTGCGGCAAGAAGGGCGATCCGACCCTGCCCGACGGGCAGAAGGACAACTACCCCGCCACCTACCCGCAATCCACCGGTCCTCAGACCGGCGTCTTCAGCGCTTGAGATCATGAATCCATTTCATCACCGGAACGGCGAACTCTACGCCGAGAACGTCCCGCTGCGCCGTATCGCCGAGGAAGTCGGGACGCCCTGCTACGTCTATTCCACCGCCGCGATCACCGAGCGCTATGAGCGCTATGCGAAGAGCCTCTCCGGCTTGAATGCACGGATCTATTATTCGGTAAAGGCCAATTCCAGTCAGGCGGTGATCGCCACCCTGGGCAAGCTCGGCGCCGGTGCCGACATCGTTTCCGTCGGCGAGATGTATCGCGCCCTGAAGGCCGGCATCGCGGCGAAGGACATCGTCTTCGCCGGCGTCGGCAAGACCAGCGACGAGATGGTCGCCGCCTTGAAAGCCGGCATCCATCAATTCAACGTCGAATCCCGCGGCGAATTGCGGACCCTGAACGAGGTGGCGCTCAGTCTCGGCAAGCGCGCGCCGACCGTGCTGCGCATCAACCCCGATGTCGATGCCAAGACCCATGCCAAGATCTCGACCGGCAAGTCGGAGAACAAGTTCGGCATAGACATCGCCCATGCGCCGGAAATCTATGCCGAGGCGGCGAAGCTGCCGGGGATCGAGATCATCGGGCTCGCCTGCCATATCGGCTCGCAGCTCCTCGACATCGCGCCTTATCGCGCGGCTTTCGGCAAGCTCGCCGAGCTCACGCGCCAGCTTCGCGGCGCGGGCCTCACCGTCAGCCGGATCGATCTCGGCGGCGGGATCGGCGTCTCCTATCGCGGCGAGAAGACCATCTCGACCGACGACTATACGAACGCGGTCATGGAGACTGTGGGCAACCTCGGCGTCCAGCTCGAGATCGAGCCCGGGCGCAGCATCGTCGCCGAGGCCGGCCTGCTGCTCGCTCAGGTGATCAATGTGAAGGAAGGCGTCAGTCGCAAATTCGTGATCGTCGATGCGGCGATGAACGATCTTATCCGCCCGGCGCTTTACGACGCCTATCACGAGATCCTGCCCTTGAAGGCACCCGACATTGACGCCCCCGTCGAGCGGGTCGATGTCGTGGGCCCGATCTGCGAAAGCGGCGATCTGTTCGCCGAACAACGGCCGCTGCCGCCGCTTTCCCCGAACGATCTGGTCGCCTTCTGCACCGCGGGAGCCTATGGCGCGGTCATGGCTTCTACCTACAACACGCGGCCGCTCGCTCCGGAGGTCATGGTAAAAGGCGGAGATTTCCAGGTGATCCGGCCCCGCCTCAGTTATGACACTTTGATCGGCCAGGATGTTGTTCCGAGCTGGCTTTAGGCTAAACTCGGCCCATATGTAGGCTTGTTCACTCCGGGGCAGGAGGACAGCCCTTGCAACAAGGGCAGCGGCGTTCCGTTCTCGAGACCCACCAGGCGGCCCAAAGGGTGGCCGGCGACAGCCTGCCTTGGCGAATCCGGAGCTACGTCTCCGTCGCTTGGTTCTTGCTGTTCCTGGAGCGGCTGCTGCCCGCGCTGCTTCCGGCAGCGCTGGTCGTCGGCGTTTGCGTTTCCATCGCGCTGTTCGGCCTGCCCCGGCTGCTGCCGGCTTGGCCCCAGCTTCTCCTCCTGATCTTGTGTGGATTAGGTTTCTTGGCAGCGCTCTATTACGGCTTCCGCGGGTTCCGGCTGCCGAGCCGGGGCGATGCCGTGCGCCGGGTTGAGACCGATAGCGGCTTCACCCATCGGCCGATTACCCATCTCACCGACGCCCAGGCCTCCAACCTGATCGACGCCGATTCGGTCAGCCTCTGGAGAAGCTATCGCCGGCGCCTGATCGCTTCGATCGGAATCCCATTCCTGAGTTTCCCGCGCGGCACGGTAGCGGCAAAGGATCCCTACGGCCTGCGCGCCCTGGTCCTGCTGGTGCTGGTCATCAGCATCTTCGTCGCCGGCGACAGCTGGCAGAAGCGGCTGATCCAGGAGACGCATCCCAATT
>Ga0209257_1000750_pt1 | contig 49020 bp, 40 predicted proteins | sample AraplaCvi_mCL_r2_FD_184277 | JGI IMG/M metagenome (GOLD analysis project Ga0209257, IMG submission 184277) | Arabidopsis root microbial communities from North Carolina, USA - plate scrape MF_Cvi_mCL_r2 (SPAdes) (version 2) | ecosystem: Host-associated > Plants > Roots > Endosphere | place: USA...
GACCGCGCGGTAGCATTCGCAGGCGGCGCGCTCAAGGCCGGGGCGGTCCAGGATCTCGACGCGGCCGCGGTGGGTGCGGATCAGGCCGCGCTCCTGCAGGACGCCGGTGACGGCGGTCACGGTGGTGCGCTGGACGCCCAGCATCTCGGCCATCGATTCCTGGGTCAGGTGGACCAGCTTGTCGCCGGCCCGGTCCTGGGTGGCCAGCAGCCAGCGGGCGCAGCGTTCCTCGGTGCGGTGCAGGGCGTTGCAGGCCACCGACTGCATCATCTGCGCAAGCAGGGCGTCGGCGTAGCGCGAGAACAGGTCGCCGAAGCGGGGCGAGCCGGTCTTGGCCGCCTCCAGGTGGCTCGTGGGGATGGCCAGCGCCTCGCCGCCGATCTGCACCATGGCGCGGCCGAACGCCGGCTTGTGGCCCTCGCTGACGATGCCGCCCACCGCGCCTTCGCGGCCGATGGTGGCGGCCTCCACCTCGCGGCCGTCGCGGGTGACGATCAGCAGCGACACCATGGTCCGGTGGCAGGGGAAGTACGTAGTGATCACGTCGTCGCCGGGCTCGAACAGCACCTTGCCGCGCGGCAGGTCCACGAGCTCGAGGTGCGGCTGCAGGACGGCGAAGTCGCGCCCCGACAAAGCGGCCAGCAGGCGATTGGCCCGCCGGACGATCGCGCGCGTCCCGTCCTTGCGGGCGACGGCGATTGCGCTCTTTTCCATAGGTCACGCACCCCGAAAGTTCGACGCTTCCGGAAACGCTTGGCGGCCTCGCTTGTTGCGTCGGATTACAGACGCTGGCCGGATCAGATCGTCCGGGCGACGACCTCCTTCATGATCTCGCTGGTGCCGCCGTAAATCCGCTGCACGCGGGCGTCGCGCCACAGCCGCGCGATCGGGTATTCGTTCATGTAGCCGGCGCCGCCGTGCAGCTGGAGGCCCGCGTCGCAGATCTCCCATTGCAGTTCGGTGTGGAACAGCTTGGCGGCGGAGGCCTCGGCGGCGGTCAGTTCGCCCTTCAGGTGGCGGGCGATGCACCAGTCCAGGTGCGCCCAGCCGGCCTGCAGCCTGGCCTTGAGGCCGCCCAGCGTGAAGCGGGTGTTCTGGAAATCGAACACCGTCTGGCCGAACGCCTTGCGCTCCTTGGTGAAGGTGACGGTCTCGTCGAAGGCGCGCTGGGCGGCCGCCTGGGCCTGGACGGCGATGCCCAGCCGCTCCTGCGGCAGCTGGGTCATCAGGTAGGCGAAGCCCTTGCCCTCCTCGCCCAGGCAGTTGGTGATCGGCACGCGCACGTCCTCGAAGAACAGCTCCGAGGTGTCGGCCGAGTGCTGCCCGATCTTGTCCAGGTTGCGGCCGCGCTTGAAGCCCTCGCGGGTCGCCTCGACCAGGATCAGCGAGATCCCCTTGGAGCGGGCGTTGGGGTCGGTCTTGGCGACGACGACGATCAGGTCGGCGTTCTGGCCGTTGGTGATGTAGGTCTTGGAGCCGTTGACCACGTATTCGTTGCCGTCGCGCCGCGCCGTGGTGCGCACGCCCTGCAGGTCGGAGCCGGCGCCGGGCTCGGTCATGGCGATGGCGGTGATGGCCTCGCCCGAGACCATCTTCGGCAACCATTCCTGCTTCTGCTCTTCCGAGCCGTAGTTGGCGATGTAGTCGGCGACGATGTCGGACTGCAGGGTGATGCCGGCGCTGGAGCCCGCGTAGAACAGCTCCTCGGAGATCACCACGTTGTAGCGGAAGTCGAGGCCCAGGCCGCCGTACTCGGCCGGCACGGTGGGGCAGAGGATGCCCGCCTCGCCGCAGGCCAGCCAGAAGTCGCGGCCGATGATGCCGTCCGCTTCCCAGCGGTCGAGGTTGGGGATCAGCGCCTTGTCGTAGAACTTCCGCACCTGGTCGCGGAACAGGTTCAGGCCCTCGTCGAACGGGGCGCGGGAGTCGGTCTGGATCATGGCGGCCTCTGAGCTTTGTCAGCCAGTTAGCCGGGTGACGCCGCGTCCGCCTAGAGCTTGCCCTGGGCCGCCGTGGCCCGCGCGGCGACGGCGCGCCACTCGTCGGCGTAGTCGCTGTCGGCATAGGCCTCGAAGTACGGGCCGCCGCGGGTGAAGTGGGCGATCCGGGCGTCGGGGTTGAAGCCGTACTCGCCCACCAGCCAGTTCCACTCCAACGGCAGCGCCCCGATCTGGTCCTCGCCCTCCAGCCAGTGGAACTGATGCAGCTGCAGGCCCGAGGCCTCGTTGACGTACTGCGGCGTCAGCGCCCGGCAGCGGGCGTTGTTGAGCAGCATCACGCTGGACCAGTTCTTCTTGGCGTAGCGGGTCTGGGCGTGGTCCAGGAACTTCACCGTGTCGCGGGGCGTGTAGTCGTGCTGGGCGACCATCACGGCGTAGCGGTCGTCGGCGAGCGCGAACAGGTCGGCGATGTCGGCGCGGGCGAGCATGTCGCAGTCCATGAACAGCGACCAGCCGTCATAATTGGACAGCCAGGGCGTCAGGAACCGCGAGAACGAAAACTCGGTGGACTGGGTCGCCGCCGGGTCGCGCCCGAACACGCCCTGGAGGTTCGAGAGGTTGATCGGGGTCAGCCGCACGGGCAGCGAGCTGCGCTCCAGGAGGCTCTGGGCCAGCACGTGGTAGGCCACCACCTCCTGCCGGTCATACCCGATGTAGATGTCCAGTACGCGCGACTGCGCCAAGCCCGTGCTCTCCGCGTGGATCAGGATGAAGCGCCGAGACGGGCCCGGAGCGCGTCGGCCGCCTGGGCGACGACGGGCGCCCAATTCCCCGGCTCGGCCTGGCGGAAGAGCCGCACCGACCGGTACCACGGCATCGTGGAGCCGACGGCTGTGTAGCGCCACTCGGGATTGTGCGGAACCAGCGTCAGGCACGGCTGGCCGATGGCGCCGCAGAGGTGGACCAGCGCCGTCTGCACCGAGACCACCGCGTCCAGTCCGGCGGTGAGCGCGGCCAGCTCCTCGAAGTCGTCGATCTCGCCGGGGGCGAAGGCGCGGATCGGAACGGGCGCGGCGGCCAGTTCGGCGGCCACGTCGCCGTACTGCAGGCTGACGAACTCGCAGTCGGGCAGGTCTAGGATCGGCGCCAGCTGCGTCCAGTCCAGCGAGCGCAGGCTGCGCCGCGTGGTGGGCAGGCCGCCCCGCCACGACAGGCCGATCCGCAGGCGGCGCCTCCGCGGCCCCAGGCGCTCCGCCCAGCGGGCGCGGGCCTCGGGGCGGGGCGCCAGGTAGGGCGTGCCCGGGAACGCCGCCTCGGTGGGCCGGAACAGGCCGCCCAGGCTGCCCATGGCCACGAAGCGGTCGATGGCGGCGAGCGAAATCCGGGCCTGCCGCGGGCCGGCGAAGCTCACGCCCGGGAACGAGGCGGAGAACAGCCCCACGAGGCGTTCGTCGCAGACGCAGGCGACGGCCTTCGCGACGCCAATCAGGTCGGGAATGAGGCTGGCGAACATCACCTCGTCGCCTATCCCTTGCTCACCCAGCAACAGCACCCGTTGGCCGGCCAGGTCGTCCAGGGTCGGCTTCAGCGTCAGGCGCGGCGCCAACTCGCGGGTCACGACGCCGCCCGAGCGGGCCAGGAAGAACGGCAGCCGCCAGCGCGCCTCGTAGTCGTCCCAGCCGCCGAAGTCGCGCGTGGCCAGGCGCACGATCGCCCGGCGGAAAGTGGCGAACAGGTCGCCTGGCCGCAGGGCGATCGCCCGGTCCAGCAGGGCGAGCGCGGCGTCGTAGCGCTGCAGGGCGGCCTGGGCGAGCGCCTCCTTGGTCAGCGCGTCGGCGGCGAGGTCGCCGGTCGTCGGGATGCGCTGGAAGGTCGCCACCGCCTCCTCGAAGCGGGACAGGTTGGCGAGCGCGTCGCCCCGCAGCAGCAGGGCGCGTCCATGCGCTGGCGCGGCGGCCAGGGCCTCGTCGGCCAGCGCCAGGGCCTCGGCGTGCCGTTCGCGCTCGATCAGCAGCATGCCCAGGTTCCAGAGCACCACGTCCTGGCCGGGATGGCGGGCGAGCGCGCCGCGCCAGGCCGCCTCCGCCTCGTCCAGGCGGCCCAGCGCCAGCAGGGCGGAGCCGCGGCTGACCAGGGCCGGGAGGTGGCGGGGATCGCGGCGCAGCACCTCGTCGAGGGCGGCGAGCGCCTCGGCCGGACGGTCCGTGCGGAGCAGGTCGCGGGCGGTCTCGAACCGGGTGTTCAGGTCGGAGGCGCCGGCCATCGGGTCAGGCCGTGCAGGCGGCCAGGATCTCGGCGCGCAGCTCGGGGATGCCCGTGCCCTTCTCGGCGGAGGTGGCAACGACGCGGGGGAAGGCGGCGGGGCGCTTGGCGATCTTGCGAACCGTCTCGGCCGTGACCTGCTGCACGTCGCGCGGCTTCAGCTTGTCGGCCTTGGTCAGCACGATCTGGTAGCTGACGGCGGCCAGGTCGAAGGCCTCCATGGCCTCGAGGTCCACGTCCTTCAGGCCGTGGCGGCTGTCGATCAGCAGATAGGCGCGCTTCAGGTTCGGCCGGCCGCGGAGATAGGCGCGGCCCAGGTTCTGGAACTTGTTCTTCTCGCCGCGGCTGACCTTGGCGAAGCCATAGCCGGGCAGGTCGACGAGGCGCAGGGTGTCGTCCGCCACGAAGAAGTTGATCTCGCGCGTGCGGCCCGGCGCCGTGGAGGCGCGCGCCAGGTGCAGGCGGCCGGTCACCGCGTTGATCAGCGACGACTTGCCGACGTTGGAGCGGCCGGCGAAGGCCACCTCGGGCAGGTCGGCGGGCGGCAGGCCGGTCATCTGCACCGCGCCCATCAGGAAATTGACGGGGTGGGCGAAGAAGACCCGCGCCGCCTCCAGCGCCTCGGCGTCGAAGGGGCCGTCGGCCGCAGCGCCTGGAGGGCCTTCGCTCACCCGACCGCCTTGCCGCGATTGGCGATCCTGCCGATCAGCTTGTCGATGGGATTGTCCACCTTGAAGCGCCGCATGATCACGTACTGCTGGATGGCCGTCAGGCAGTTCGACCACGTGTAGTAGACGAGCAGGCCGACCGCGAACTGCGCCATGATGAAGGTGAACAGGATCGGCATCAGCTGGAAGATCCGCTGCTGCATCGGATCGGGCGCGGGCGGGCTCATCGAGGTGGTGAGCCAGGTGGTGAAGCCATAGAGGATCGGCAGGACGCCGATGTGCAGGCTGGTCCCCAGGACGGCGCCGATGAACGGCGCGCCGGCCGGATCCCACGGGATCGCGCCGAACAGGTTCCAGACGGTGGTGGGGTCGCGCGCCGACAGGTCCTTGATGTAGCCGATGAACGGCGCGTGCCGCATGTCGATCTCGAGCTGCAGCGTCTTGAAGAGGGCGAAGAAGACCGGGATCTGCAGGAAGATCGGCAGGCAGCCGGCCAGCGGGTTGACCTTCTCTCGCTGGTAGAGGGCGAGGAGTTCCTGCTGCTGCTTGGCCGGGTCGTCCTTGTACTTCTTGCGCAGCTCCTCCATCGCGGGCTGCACCTTCTTCATCTTCGTCATCGACTCGTACTGCTTGTTCGCGAGCGGGAAGAAGATCGCGCGCACGACGACGGTCAGGATGAGGATGGCGACACCGAAGTTGCCGACATAGCTGTAGATCCAGGACAGGAACTGGAAGATCGGCCGGGTGATGAACCAGAGCATGCCCCAGTCGATCGCCTCGTCCAGGTGGGCGACGCCCAGCTTCTCCTGGTAGTCCTTCAGGACCGGGACCTGCTTGGCGCCCGCGAAGACGCGGGTGGTGTGGGTGATCTGGCGGCCGGCGGCGATGGCCTTGGCCTGGCCCACATAGTTGGCGTCCAGCAGGTTCAGGCCGGGCGTCTTGGTCAGACGGTACTGGCCCTGGATCTGTTCCTTCTGGTCCGGGATCACCGCGGTCAGCCAGTAGTGGTCGGACATGCCGATCCAGCCGCCGGTAGAGGTGTAGGCCGGGCTGGTGCCGTCCTTTTGCCACTTGGCGTACTTGATCGGGCGGCGCTTCTCGATCCAGCCCATGCCGCCTTCATGCACGACGCCGTTCTTGCCGAGCGTCGGCGGGACGCCCTGGCGCTGCACCGAGCCGAAGGGCGCCAGGGTGACGGGTTGAGCCGTCGTATTGGCCACGGTGTCGGTCACCGTGAACATGTACTTGTCGTCCACCGAGACGACGCGGGTGAAGGTCAGGCCCTGGCCGTTGGCGTAGGTGAGGGTCACCGGCTGGCCGGGGGCCAGGACCGAGCCGCTGGCGAGCGTCCAGACGGTCTGGGGACCCGGCAGGCCGGGGATGTTGGCGCCGGCCCAGCCGATCTCGGCGAACTGGGCGTACTGCGCGCCCTCGGGGCGCAGCAGTTCGACCGGCGGCGAATCCTTGTCCAGGGTCTCGCGGTATTTCACCAGGTAGAGGTCGTCGATCCGAGCGCCCTTCAGCGACAGCGAGCCGTTCAGAGACGGCGTGGCGATCGGCACGCGCGGGGCCGCCGCGATAGCGGCCTGGCGGGTGACGGCCGCCGGGACCTGCGGGGCCAGCGGCCCGGCCACGCCCGTGGTGCTGGTGGCGGCGGGCGGCGCCTGGCGGGCGCGCTCCTCCGCCTGGCGCTTGGCCTGCGGGTCGATGACGAACACCTGGTAGACCAGGAGCAGGAGGGCCGCGCACACGAAGAAGATGATCGTGTTGCGGGTGTTGTCGTCTCTCATGAGCGGGGACGCAGGTTTCCGTCGGAAGGAGAAGGGGCGGGGCCGTCTACAATCTGGGGGCCCGCGCGTTCGGCGGCGAGCCTTAACAGCGCGCTTTTCACATCGTCAAGCAAACGGACCCAGGGGCGCTTTAGCACGCCGCCGCGGGCGATGATCACATAGTCGACGCCCGGGCTGGCGAATTCCGGCAGGACGGCGCGCGCGGCTTCGCGCATCCGGCGCTTCGCGCGGTTGCGTTCGACGGCGCCGCCGATGCGCTTGGTGGCCGTGAAGCCGACGCGGACGAGGGATTGGGCGTCGCCGCGCGGGCGCGCCTGAACGACGACGGCCCCCTTCGCGCACGAGGGGGCCTGGGCGCAGGCGAGGAACTCGCTGCGCTTCGTCAACTTCTGGATCATTGGGGTGGGGTCCGTCACCCGGACACCCTAGGGCAATGCCTGAGCTTAGGCGCTCAGACGCTTGCGGCCCTTGGCGCGGCGGCGCGCCAGGATCTTCTGACCATTCTTCGTGGACATGCGAAGACGGAAGCCGTGACGGCGCGCGCGCACGAGGCGGGACGGTTGGAAAGTGCGCTTCACGAGGAAAGCTCCGGGGTCGAAAATCGAGCGGCGGTGGATAGTGGAAGGGCGGGGACGTGTCAACCACCCGCCGGGTCGAGAAGCCGAGGTCCGGCGCCTTCCCGGCCCAGGGCGTCTTCCGGGTTGCGTAAAGGACACGCGCCCAGGGACAGGCACCCACAGCCGATGCAGTCGCCCAGCTGGTCGCGCAACCGGGTCAGCCGCTGGATGCGGGCGTCCAGGTCGGCCTTCCACGCCGCCGACAGCGCCGCCCAGTCGTCGCGGGACGGCGGCCGGTCCTGGGGCAGGTGGGCCAGGGCCTCGGCGATGTCGGCCAGGGGTACGCCGGCGCGCTGGGCCACCTTGATGATCGCCACCCGCCGCAGGACGCCGCGCGGATAGCGCCGTTGGTTGCCGGCGCTGCGCCAGCCGCGGATCAGGCCCTTGGCCTCGTAGAAATGGATCGTCGAGACGGCGACGCCGCTGCGGGCGGCCACCTCGCCCACGGAAAGCTCGCCGGACGAAAGTGAAACGGAGCGCTTGACCTCAACCATGCTTGAGGTTCTAGCGAGAGGGCTCCCGCAAGCCAAGGAGCTCTCATGTCGTCCTCCCGAGACACCCACGTCGTCCAGATCACGATCTTCACCCCGAACGCCGGGCAGCTGGACGAGTTCGTGAAGCGCCAGGTCGCCGGCGTGCCGGCCTTCGGGGACATCCCCGGCTGGCGCGGCACCAAGCTCTACCGCGCGCTGGACGGCGGGAACGCCGTGATGGTCACCCACTTCGACAGCGTCGAGGACCAGAAGCGCTTCGCCGCCACCGCCGCCTTCGCCGCTCACCGCGAGACCCTGCTGCCGCTGCTGGAGAGCGCCTCGGGCGGCCCGTACGAGCTGGTCTATGAGCGTGCGCCCTCGGGCGCGCCGCAGCCGGCCTAGTCCGCCAGCGTCAGGACCACCGGTCCGTGCCGGGTGGCGACCAGGGTGTGCTCGTACTGCACCGTGGGCTGGCCGCCCGGCGGGCGCAGGGTCCAGCCGTCGCCGGTCTCCTCGACCCAGTCGGCGCCCAGGGACAGGAACGGCTCCAGGGTGAAGACCAGGCCCTCGACGATCCGCCGCCGCTCGCGCGGCTCGTGCCAGGTGGGGATCTCGGTGGGCTCCTCGTGCAGCGAGGCCCCGACCCCATGGCTGGCGAGGTTCTTCACGAGGCTGTAGCCGTTCCGCCGCGCGAAGGCCTCGATCTGCCGGCCCGGTTCGCCCAGCGGCGCGCCCGGCTTCACGGCGCGGATGCCGGTCCACAGCGCCCGGCGGCCGTCGCGGCAGAGGCGCTCGACGCGCTTCGTCGCCGGCGGCACCGCGAAGCTGGCCCCGGTGTCGCCGAAGAAGCCGTCCAGCTCGGCCGAGACGTCGATGTTGATCAGGTCGCCGGCGGCCACCTTGCGGTCGTCGGGAATGCCGTGGGCGACGTCGGGGCCCACCGAGATGCAGGTGGCGCCCGGGAAGTTGTAGGTCAGCTCCGGCGCCGAGCGGCCGCCCTCCGTCTCCAGCATGCGCCGGCCGATCTGGTCCAGCTCGCGGGTGGTGATCCCCGGCTCCAGCGCCTCGCCCATGGCCTTCAGCGTCCGCGCCACCAGCCGCCCCGCGGCCTTCAGCTTCTCGAGCTCTTCTTCGCTGCCGATGGTCATCCTTGGCCTTTCAAAACATTCGTGCAAGCCGCGCGATCCCTAAAGATCCGGCCGGATGATCGTCTTGCCCACTACCTTGCGCTGAGCCAGCGTCTCGAAGGCGTCGCGCCAGTCGTCGAGGGGATATTCGGCGTCGACGCGGGGCTTCACCAGGCCGTCCTCGGCCAGCTTCCAGATCGCCTCGTTGTTTTCGCGGCCCTTCTCGGGGAACTGGCGGCCGTATTCGCCGGCGCGCACGCCGTGCATCGAGAAGCCCTTGATCAGGGCGATGTTCACCGGCAGCACCGGCAGCCGACCCGAGGTGAAGCCGATGGCGAGGATGCGGCCGCCGAAGGCGATGCAGCGGATCGACTCGTCGAAGACGTCGCCGCCGACGGGGTCGTAGATCACGTCCGCGCCACGCCCGCCGGTCAGCTCCTTGACCCGCTCGCGGAAGCCCCGGGTGACGTTCACGGTCGCGTCAACGGCGTATTCCTTCTCGATGACGGCCAGCTTCTCGTCGGAAGCGGAGGCGGCGATCACCTTGCAGCCCATCATCTTGGCGTAGTCGACGGCGGCCAGGCCGACGCCGCCCGCGGCGCCGTGCACAAGCACCCACTCGCCGGGCTGGGCGTCGGCGGCGCGCTTCAGGGCCACATGGGCGGTGAGGTAGGCTACCGGGTAGCCGGCGGCCTCGGCGAAGCTCAGGCGGTCGGGCTTCTTCCGAAGGGTGGCGGCGGGCAGGACGGCGTATTCCGCGAAGCCGCCGCGGCCGCCGGAGACGACCGCATCCCCGACCGAAAGGCCGGTGACGTCCTCGCCCAGCTTGTCGACCTCGCCGGCCAGCTCCAGGCCGCCCACGAAGGGCACGGTCGGCTTGTGCTGGTGCTCGCCGCGGGTCTGCATCAGGTCGGGGAAGTTCACCGCCGCGGCGCGGACCCTGATCCGCACCTCGCCGGGACCGGGCTCGGGCGTCGGGATCTCCTTCACCACGCAGCCGGCGTAGTCCGGGAGCAGTTCCTCGACGACCAGGGCGCGCATCAGCCGACAGGCTCCTCGTAGAGCCCCCGCAGCAGGCCGGCGATCTCGCGACAGGCGGCGTCGGCCGCCGGGATCGCGCCGGTGAAGGCCGTGAAGGCGTGTGAGAGGCTGTCGTAGCAACGGTACCGCACCGTCACGCCAGCGGCGTTCAGCGCCCGGGCGTAGGCCTCGCCCTGGTCCACCAGCGGGTCGAAGCCGGCGGTGGCGATGACGGCGGGGGCGAGGCCCGCGAGGTCTTTCTCCCGCAGCGGCGACAGGCGCACGGCGGCCGGGTCGTCGTCGGCGCCCAGGTAGTGGCCCATGAACCAGTCCATCATCGGCCGGGTCAGCGGGAAGGCGTCGGCGTAGGTGGTCATGGACTCGGTCTGCGAGGCCACGTCCGTGCAGGGATAGACGAGGAGTTGCGCGCGGGGCTGCGGCTCGCCGGCCCGCTTCAGCTCCTGGCAGACGATGGCGGCGAAGTTCCCGCCCATGGAGTCGCCGCCGATGGCGACGTCCCTCGCGCCGTAGCCGGCCGCCTGGTCGCGCGCCCAGCGGTAGGCGGCGAGCACGTCCTCCAGCCCCGCGGGGAAGCGGTGCTCGGGCGCCAGCCGGTAGTCCACCGACAGCACCGGAGCGCGGGTGATGCGGGCCAGCAGGGCGCAGAAGGCGTGGCTGGTGTCGAGCGTGCCGATCACCCCGCCGCCCATGTGGGCCCAGACCATCAGCGGCGCGGCGGAATCCTGGGCCTGAGGGCGGTAGAGGCGGGCGGGGACGTCGCCGGCGGCGCCGGGGACGCTGAGCGGCTCCCAGCGGACGCCGGGCTCCAGGTCGCCGCTGACGGCGGCCAGGGCCTGGATCTCGCCGCGGCGGGCCTCCTGCGGCTCCAGCGTCTCCATGGCCGGCCCCTTGCGGGCCTGGGCGGCCAGGAACTGCAGGCGCGGATCGAGGGTGCGGCCGCCCTTGTAGACGACGCCCCCGCCGGCCATCAGCCGCAGCACGGGGGCGGGGAGGGAGAGGATCGTGCGGGCGAGGAAGCGCTGCGCAGCGGCAGACGCCATCAGCACTTGCCTCCCGGCAGGCCCTTCAGCCCGTTCAGGATCATCTCGGACGCAAAGTCGGCCGCCTTGGCGGTGTCGATCGGCCGACGCATCAGCATCTTGTCGCAGACCTCGCGGGCGATGCCGATGCAGGCGGCGGCCATGTACTCGGTGTCCGACACCGGGCCGCGGCCCTCGTTGATCGCGCTCTCGATGGCGTCTTTCACCTCGGCGAAGACGGCGGCCATCTCGGGGGTCTCGCCGTGGACGTGCGGCTGCATCTCGCCGGCCGGGCGGCGGGCGGCCCAGCTGATGTGCTCGTCGGCCATGAACTCGAAATAGGCCACGATGGCGTCGCGGACGAAGCTCTCCAGCGGCCCGCCCTTGCCGCGCAGGCCCTTCAGAATCGGAGCGAACCGGCGCGCGCCGTCGTCGGCGAGGGCGGCGAACACCTCCTCCTTCGAGCGGTAGTAGTTATAGAAGGTGCCGGCCGCGAGGCCGGTGCGGCGGATGATGTCGCGGACGGTGGCGGCCTCGTAGCCGAGCTCGCCGAACACCTCCCGCGCCGCATCCAGGATCGCCTGGCGGTTCTGGACCTTGGTCTGCTCCCGCTTGCCCACGGGAAGATATGCGACCTGCGACATGCGAAACCCAACGCCCCCGAAAAACGTGACGGGTGTCATATTAGGGCCGCCGGGGGTTTACGCAAACGGAAAGGGCCGGCGCACGTATGGTCCCGTGCGCCGGCCCTCGTTACCAAGGCGCGTATGGTCCCGCGCCCCGATCCTGTTCGAGCGGTCTAGAACTCGGTCCAGTCGTCGGCCGGCTCGGCCAGCGCCGTGTTGCCGGCGGTGGCGAACGACGGCCGGGTCGAGACCCGTTGCACCGGCGCCGGGGCGGCCTGGCCCTGGCTCAGCTGGAAGCGCGACACCAGGCCGAAGAGCTCCTCGGTCTGGTCGGCCAGCATGCGGCTGGCGGCGGTGGTCTCCTCCACCATGGCCGCGTTCTGCTGGGTCACCTGGTCCATCTGGTTCACCGCGGTGTTCACCTCGGCGATGCCGGTGGCCTCTTCCTTGGCCGAGGCGGCGATCTCGCTGACCAGCTTCGAGACCTCGTCCACGTGGGCGACGATCCGGTGCAGCGCCTGGCCGGTCTCGCCGACCAGGTTCACGCCCTCGGCGACCTGGGCCGTCGAGGTGGAGATCAGGCTCTTGATCTGCTTGGCCGATTCCGCCGAGCGCTGAGCCAGGGCCCGGACCTCGGAGGCGACGACCGCGAAGCCCTTGCCCGCGTCGCCCGCGCGTGCGGCCTCGACGCCGGCGTTCAGGGCCAGCAGGTTGGTCTGGAAGGCGATCTCATCGACCACGCCGATGATCTGGCTGATCTCGCGGGCCGAGGCCTCGATGCCGGTCATGGACGCGACGGCGCGGCTGACCACGTCGCCGGAGCGCTCGGCCTCCGATTTGGCGGCGGCCACGGCCTCGCGGCTCTGGGCGGCGCCCTCGGCCGAGCGCTGCACGGTGGCGGTGATCTGGTCGAGCGCCGCGGCGGTCTCTTCCAGGGTCGCGGCCTGACGCTCGGTGCGCTGCGACAGGTCGTCGGCGGCGCTGGAGATCTCGCCGCCGCCCGAACGGATCGCCGAGGTCGACGAGGCGATCGCCGACAGGGCCTTCTCCAGCTTCATGACGGCGTCGTTGAAGTCGTTGCGCAGCTTCTCGTAGGCGCCGGGGAAGCCCTCGTTGAGGCGGACCGTGAGGTCGCCGGCGGCGAGGCGTTCCAGGCCGCCGGCCAGCGAGCCGACCACGCGGGTCTGCTCTTCGGCCGAGGCCTCGGCGGCGGCGGCGGCGTCGCGGCGGGTCGCCTCGGCGGCGGCGCGCTGATCTTCCTGTTCCCCGCGCATGCGCTCCAGGTGCAGCTGGTTGTCGCGGAAGACGGCGAGCGACTTCACGATGGCGCCCAGCTCGTCCTTGCGCTCCAGCTTGTCGAGGTCGACGTCGTTCTCGCCGCGCGACAGGCGCTCGGTGGCGCCGGCGATGCGCTGCACGGCCCGGCGCATGTTCAGCACCAGGAAGACGGCGATGACGCCGGTGATCAGCAGGGTGGCCAGCGAGGCGGCGATGGTCGCCGCCTGGGCCGCCTTGGACCGGTCGGCGGCGGCGGCGGCCTGCTTGTCGGTCTGGGTCTGGGTGGCCGCGACGATCGCCTGCAGGTTGGCGCTCATCTTGGTGTACTGGTCCTCGAAGGGCGCGGCGAAGCCGGCGGCCGAGGCGAAGTCGGCGCTCATCATGGCGACGATCACGTCCAGCGCCTCGCGCGTTTCCTTCAGGTCCTTGAGCAGCTTGTCGTACTGCGGCCGCTGGGCCGGATCGGCGGCGGCGCGGGCGACGCCCACTTCCTTGCTGATCTGGTCCACCTGGCCCAGCAGGGCCTGGCCCTGGGCGCCGATCTTGTCGGCGTCGATCTGGGCGGCCTGGTGGGTGAGCAGCAGGTACAGTTCCCCGTGCACGCCGGTGATGCGTTCCGAGATCTTCTGCATGCGCAGGCTGTTGGGCATGTCCGTCTGGACCACGCGCTCCAGCTCATGCATCTGGTTCTTCTGGATGACGACCGCGCCGGCGGCCATCATGGCCAGCATCAGGAGCGCGAGGGCGGGCGCGAAGCCCACCTTTACCATCAATGGCAGATCATCGAGTCTAAAGCGTTTCATTTGGGCGTCCCCCGAATGTCTACTTCGCTTCGGGCAGACCCCGCGAGCCTGGCTATGCTGAACGAAACTCCCTAACCGATTCTCACTTTTCCCATTTTTGTGGGAAGTTTAGGGTTGATTCACCGCCGGGCGGTATTCCCCCCATTATTGTTTCTCAACAGGAGGTGGGGATGCAGAAGGCTGTCTCTCTTTTCGGTGGTATTGTTCTGAGTGTTGCTCTGGCGGGTGCGGCGAGTGCTGCTTCCTTCCAGGAAAGCATGGCTAAGTGCCTGACGAAGAATGCCAACACGCGCGACGCCGCGACGGTGATGCTTCAGTGCACGGCCAACGGCGGCAAGCTCGACGGTTGCACCGTCCTCTCGGACAGCGCCCCCGGCAAGGGCTTCGACAAGGCCGCCCTGTGCGTGGCTCAAGCCATGCCGATGGGCGACAAGTCGGGCGACGTGAAGATCCCGATGCGCTTCCCGGGCGGCGCGTAAGCACCGATTCTTCCGGAAAGACTATTCGGACTACCCAAAGGCGCCCCTCCCCCGGGGCGTCTTTTTCATTGGGGCCTCAGACCGTGCGTTGGGCGCGGTCCTTTTCGTTCGAGGCCTTGATCGAATTGCGGGCGGCCTCCCATTCCGCGTCGCCCCAGGCCGACAGGCGGGCGAAGCCGCCGCCGCTCTGCAGGTGCGAGCCGCCGTCGATGGCGATCGTCTGGCCGTTCACATAGGCTGAGCCCGGGTCGAGCAGGTAGACGGCCAGGTTGGCCAGTTCGCGCATCTCGCCATTGCGGCCCAGCGGAATGGTCGAGTCCGGCTTCTCGCCGCCGCCCACGGCCGCCGACGGGTTCAGCCGCGCCCAGGCGCCTTCGGTGGGGAAGGGGCCCGGCGCGATGGCGTTCAGCCGGATGCCGCGGCCGCCCCATTCCACCGCCAGCGACTGGGTCATGACGTTCAGGCCCGCCTTCGACATGGCCGACGGCACGGTGAAGGGACCGCCATGCCAGACCCACGTCGTGAGGATCGAGACCACCGAGGCGTGCTTGCCCTCGGCCAGCCAGCGCTTGCCGGCGTCCAGGGTCACGAAGAACGAGCCGCGGAAGACGATGTTGGCGATGGCGTCGAAGCCCTTGGGCGACAGGTCCTCGGTCCGGCTGATGAAGTTGCCGGCGGCGTTGTTGACCAGGCCGGTGAGGGCGCCACCCGCCCAGACCTCGTCCATGGCGTCGTGGATCGCTTCCGGGACGCGGATGTCGCAGGCGATGCCGGTGCAGCGGCCGCCGGCGACGCCACCGTGCGTGTCCGTCAGCTCCTTGGCCGTGGCCTCGATCACGCTGCCGCGCCGGCCCCAGATGTAGACGTGGGCGCCCAGCAGCACGCAGGCCTCGGCCATCACCTTGCCCAGGCCGGTGCCGCCGCCGGTGATCAGGACGCGCTGGCCCTTCATGAGGCCGGGGCGGAACATCAGATCGTCCATCGAGAGCTCGCTCATCGGTGTCCCTTTCCTCGTCGATCGGTTATCTGCGGTTTCCTGACGCAGGGCCAGTCAAGCCCCGGCGGTTCGCCGAGGGGACACGCCGGCCGGTCCGCCCCGCGCCTGCGAAATCACGGAAAACATTAACCTAGTGGAAGGGCCGGGCCCATGAAGTGGCCCAACTTGAGATTGGTTAGGACGAATTTGAGGGAGCCTGGGTTGTGACCGCCGTTGCCTGCCTTCGGGTCGACATTTCTGCGTACAGCGGAACGATGTCGCAGGCTGCGCTCGAGCAGCTCGTCCACAAGTTCGCGGGCGCCTATCTGGAGACCCGGTGGGCCTGGCCGCGCCGCTTCGCGCCGCTGAGCGACGTCAGCTTCCTGCTCACCGATCCCCGCTCCGACGAACTGGACCTCGGCGAACTGCGCCGCCTATCGGACGAGCTGCAGCGGCACCTGTTCGGCACCGCCGACGACGGCGAGGTCGCGCTCCTGGTGTTCGAAGGCACGCATGCGGCCGTGACGGCGTTCGCCGGGCTGGACACCCAGCAGATCGCCGACGCGGTCGCCGACCCGGCGAAGCTGCCCCCTGGCGGGCGGCTGACCCGCATCCTGCCGGAATGCCGCAGCGGCGGGGAGCCGCTGTCGCCACCGCCGGTCCCCGCGGAGGGCGCCGAATGGGCCGTGGCGCCGCCGTCTCTCAAACGTCAGCTGCTGGAGCCGCCGCCCCCGCCGCCGCCCGCCTGGGAGGGCGTGCAGGGCGTCTATTTCATTCCCCGCAGCGTCTTCTACGGCGACGTGGTCATGTACATCCCGCAGAACGCCAAGACCCACCTCAGCGTGGTGGACGGGACCGAGCACATGCCCAAGGAGTCCAGCGGCTTCGACGCGGGCTGCGTGCGCATCGCCGCGCGCCTGCTCTCCGAGCGGCCGAAGGGGTCGCTGATCTTCGTGCCGATCTGCTTCACGAGCCTGGCGCGGCCCTCGCAGCGGGACGCTTACATGGCCCTGCTGGCCGACCTGCCCAAGGACCGGCGCAGCGAACTGGCCGCCACCATCTACGACGTGCCGCGCGATCCCGCCTTCACCGGCCTGCGCCAGGCGAAGGCGCTGCTCGAACCGTACTTCGGGGCCATCGACCTGCGGGTCACCGACCCCGGCTTCGAGATCGAGAAGCTGTCCCTCGAGGCGGTCAACAGCGTCACCCTCGTCCTGCCGGAAGGCGACAACCACATGCGGCTGTCGGCCCTGCGCCGCTTCGCCGAACGGCTCATCCACTACAAGCAGCGGCGCATCTGGCCGGGGGTGACCAACGTCCGCCGGCGGGCGGAGGTGGAGGCGGCCGAGCGGCTGCGCATTCCGTTCGTCACCGGGCCGGGGGTCTGCACGCCAGTGCCCTCGCCGGTGGGCGGCCGCAGCCTGGCCGCCGAGAAGCTGCCAATGTCGCTGGTCGACTGGATGGAGGTGCGCGACCGCTCGCTGCCTCCCGCCGGCGCGGTCAGGCCGGAATCTGGAACTCCGGGTCTACGCGCCGGATGAACTCCATGGCCGCCGCCGGGGCGCGCACCTTCCCCTCGTGGATGACGAAGGCGTAGACGTCCCGCGGCGCCTCGGGCGGACCGGTGCGGTCGACCGGGGTGAAGTCGCCCGGCACATTCCCCACAGCGTATTCCTTGAACCGCCCGGCCCAGAGGTCGAGGTCCTTGGGCGCGTAGCCGGTCTCGATCCGGTCGTCGGCCGAGATCAGGCGCAGGTAGACGAGGTCTCCGGTCACGTCGGGGATCAGCGGATAGTTCTCGTTCTCGGAGGCGCAGATGGTGACGCCGCGGTCGCGGCAGAGGCCCACGAACTTCGGGTCGGCGAAGGTCCCGTTGCGCACCTCGATGACGTGCTGCAGCTTTCCGCCGTTCAACTTCTCCGGCAGCAGGTCGAAGAAGCCGGCGAAGTCGTCGTAGTCGAACTTCTTGGTGGCCATGAACTGCCACAGGATCGGGCCCAGCCGGTCGCCCAGCTCGTCCATCCCCTGGCCCATGAACATCTCGATGGAGGGCTTGGCGTCGGTGAGCTTCTTGCGGTTGACGCAGAACCGCGACGCCTTCACCGCAAATTTGAAGCCCTCGGGGGTCGAGGCCCGCCACTTGGCCCAGCTGTCGGGCTTGAAGCTGGAATAGTAGGTGCCGTTGATCTCGATCGCGGTGAGGTGGCGGCTGGCGTATTCCAGCTCCTTCTTCTGTGAGAGCCCCGGCGGATAGAACACGCCCCGCCACGGCTCGAACGTCCACCCGCCGATCCCGCAGCGAATCTTGCCGGATTGAGCCATCGGACGTCTCCCTCGTTCGGCTTCACAGTTAGCGTCTGCCGCGAACGTTCTCAAGATGTTCCCAACCGCTTCGCGGTCTGTCCCTCCCCACGAAGGGGAGGGAGGGGGCCGCCTATTTCCGCGCCGCCTTGGTCCTGTCGCGCTCGGCCTTGAATTCCGCGCCCTGCTTCCACTCCGGCCAGACGCGGCTGTTGGCCAGTTTCTGGCCGAGGTCGAACAGCAGGGTCCCGTCGGCTTCGAAGCCCTTGGGGTCCCAGTTGGGATCGAACTCGTCGGCGGGCTGGTGGTACTGGTTTGCGGTGTAGGCGGTGCGCTTGGCGACGCCCGCCGCCTTGCCGCCCTCGACCAGGTCCTGGCCGCCGCCGAAGCTGATGGCCGGCACGCCGACCTTGGCGAAGGGGAAGTGGTCCGAGCGGAAGAAGCTGCCCGCCTCGGGGCGCGGATCGGGGCTGTAGTAGCGGTCGTGGGTCTTGCCCACGGCGACGAGCTCGTCCTGCAGGGTCAGCGGCGCATTGCCGGAGGTGGTGAAATCGCGGGCCAGGCCGTTCGGCCCGACGCCGTCCATGTTGATCACGCCCACGGTCGTCGCCAGCGGATAGAGCGGGGAGGAGGCGTAGTACTCCGAGCCCAGGAGGCCCTTCTCCTCGGCGGTCACCGACATGAAGACGACCGTGCGGTCCGGCTTCGGTCCCTTGGCGAAGGCGCGGCCCAGCTCCAGCAGCATCGCGGTGCCGGACGCGTTGTCGAGCGCGCCGTTGTAGATTCGGTCGCCCTTGGCGTCCGGCTGGCCGACACCCAGGTGGTCCCAGTGGGCGGTGTAGAACACGCGCTCGTCCGGGTGCTTCGCGCCCGGGATGGCGCCTACGACGTTGTGCGAGACCACCTTCTGGGCGTCGACGGCGTAGTCGGTGGAGAAGGTCACGCCCTTCAGCTCCACCGGCTTGAACGCGCGGGTGCGGGCCTGCTTTTTGAGGGCGTCGAAGTCGAGACCGGCTGTCTTCATCAGGCCGGCCGCCACGTCGCGCTGCACCCAACCCTCCAGCGGCGCATGCTCGCTGCGGGGATCCTTGCGGATAACGTCGAAGATCTCGTTGGTGTTGGAGTTCTTGACCGTGGCCCAGCCGTACGAGGCCGGCGCCGTCTCGTGGATCACCAGGAAGCCGATCGCGCCCTGGCGTGCGGCCTCCTCGTACTTGTAGGTCCAGCGGCCGTAGTAGGTCATGGCCTTGCCGCCGAAGTCGCCCTCGCCGCCCTCGAAATCGGGATCGTTGACCAGAACCAGGGCCACCTTGCCCTTCAGGTCCACGCCCTTGAAGTCGTCCCAGTCGCGCTCGGGCGCCTTCACGCCGTAGCCCACGAACACCACCGGCGCGTCCTTCACCGTCAGGTGGTCGCCGATCATGGTGGCGCGGATGGCGATCTCCTGGCCCTGGGTCCAGGCCTTGGTCTCGCCGCCGGCCGTGACGCTGACGTTCACCGGGCCCTTGGTGGCCGAGCGGACGAGGGGGACGTCCTGGGTCCAGGCGCGGGTCCCGTCGGCCTGCTTGTCGCCGGCCGGCTGCAGGCCCGCGGCCTTCATCTGCTCGATGAGATAGGCGACGGTCTTCTTCTCACCCTCGCTGGCGGGCGCGCGGCCTTCGAAGGCGTCGGACGACAGCACCTTGATGTCGCCCATGATCCGGCCGACGTCGACCGCCGAGGGCGCGGCCACGGCGGAACTGGAGACGAGGACCGCGACGGCCGCGCTCAGGAGAAGCTTTTGCATCAACTCACTCGATTGGGGGAGGAAAGTTGCGCGACCCTAGAGGCGTCGGGAGCGATCGGCTAGGCCTTGGCGCCGCGGGCCTGGATGAGCGCCGCGATTCCGTCGAGCACCACGCCCAGGCCGAACTTGAAGCGCCAGATCGGGTCGGCGACCACGGCCTTGTCGGCGGCGCGCCAGGCCTCGCCCAGCCGCAGGACGTGGGCGAACTTCTCGGCGTCGAGCTGGGCGGTGAGCGCCGGCTCGGCCATGGCGAACCACTGCTCGTCGGTCATGCCGCTGACCCGCTCGACCTCGCGCGCCTCGCGGGCCTCCAGCAAGGCGCCCACCAGGAAGCTGTGCAGGACGTCGATCACCAGGTCCTTGGTCAGGTCGTCCAGGCCGGTGGCGTCCAGGATGCGCAGCGCCGACTCGTGGCGGGCGACCAGGTTCGGCCCCAGCGGGGGGCGGTGCAGCGCCAGGTCGAGCATCCACGGATGGCGCTCGGTGAGGCGCCAGCGCTCGCAGGCGATGGCGGTGAGCGCCTCGCGCCAGTCCTGCCCCTCCGGCTGGGCGTCGCCCTTTTCGCCCAGCACCCGATCGAACATCAGCCCGACCAACTCGGCCTTGGACGGCACATAGGTGTAGATCGACATCGGGGAGACCCCGAGTTCCTGGGCGATGCGGCGCACCGAGATCGCCTGCAGCCCCTCGGCGTCCGCCACGGCCACGGCGGCGTCCACCACCTGCTCGGCGGAATAGCGCGGCTTGGGCCCGCGCCGGCCCGGCTCGGCCAGACCCCACAGCAGGTCGATGCTGCGCCTTGGGTCTCCCCCGCCTGCGAATTCCCGCGTCATCGTCCCAGCCACATTACAGATAAAACACTTTACATCATACGGAGTTTAAGCGAGACGGCATTCCGTACGGTGACCGTCAGAGTCGCCGGCGGAGGCGATGTCGGGAATATGGGACCCTGCGCAACCGATTGCGCCGGGGATGCAAGTCCTGTTCAACAACAACGCCGGTTCCGAGCCCTGACGACGATGTTCCGCCGCCCTGGCCATTATGCTGTCCTGGCTACCCTCGCGCTCGCCGCCTGCGCCAGCCCGCGCAAGGCGGACTTGAGCCTGCCTGCCGGCTACGAGGCGCCCGCCGGCCCGCCGGCCGGGGCCATCGCCCTCGACACCTGGTGGACCAGCTATGGCGATCCCGAACTGACGTCGCTGGTCGAACAGGCGCTGCTCCGAAATCCCGATATCCGCACGGCCCGCGCGCGCCTCGACGAGGTGAAGGCTCAGCGGACCAGCGCGATCCTGCAGTACCTTCCGCAGGGCGATGCAACGGCGTCCGGCCGGCGCACCGACACGCGGCAGATCGGCGGCTCGGCCGCGAGCATTCCGGGCTTTTCCACCGACGGGGTGTCGAAGCAGTACCAGGCCAACTTCAACGTGAGCTGGGAGCTGGACCCCTGGGGCCGCGCCCTGTTCGCCTACCGGTCGGCCAACGCCGAGGTGGACCGTGTCCGCTTCGCCTACGAGGTCACCCGCGCCCAGCTCGCGGCGGACACGGCCGACGCCTGGTTCCAGGCCCGGGGCTTGGCGATCCAGCTCGCCGACGCCCGCGAAACGACCCGCATCCAGCAGGACCTCTACGACATCGCCGGCAAGCGCGCCGCGGCCGGCCTGGCTGCGACCACCGAGCCCGACCGGATCGCCGGCGACCTCGCCCAGGCCCAGGCCCAGGTGGCCGGGCTGGAGGCGCAGCTCCAGGTGCAGAAGCGGGCGATCCTGATCCTCGCCGGCCGCATCGTCGAACCCACCGCCAACATCGACGCCCCGCCCGAAGTGGGCCAGGCGCCGGCCGTGCCCGCCGCCCTGCCCAGCGACCTGCTGCAGCGCCGCCCCGACGTGCGCCAGGCGCAGGCGGCGGTCCGCTCGGCCGCCGGCCAGCAACGCCTGGCCCAGCTCGCCTTCTTCCCGACCTTCACCTTCAGCCCCGGCCTGGGCTGGTCGCGCATCGAGCAGCCGGGCTTCTCGACCGAGACCCAGAACTGGTCCATCGGCGGCTCGGTCCTGCAGCCGGTGCTGTCGATCCCGCGCCTGCTGTCCGAGCTGAAGGTCCAGAACGCCCGCACCGAACAGGCCGTCACCGCCTATGAGAAGACGGTGCAGACCGCCTTCCAGGAGGCCGAGGGCGCGCTGGTCAACCTGGACGCCGACCGCAAGCGCGTAGCGCTGCTCGCCGCCGGCGAGGTCCGCGCGGCCAAGGCCTACCAGGCCGCCCGCACCGGCTACGCGCGCGGCCTCACCGACCTCAATTCAACCCTCTCGGCCGAGCAGGCCTGGCGCGCCGTGCGCACCCAGCTCACCTCGGCCCAGGTCCAGGCGCTCCGCCGCTCCGTCCAGGCCTACAAGGCCATCGGCGGCGGCTGGCCCGCCCAGGCCTACGCCGCCGCCAAATGAGACGACGCATGAAGCTCGCCAAAGCCCTCCTGCCCCTGGCCGCCGTGCTGGCGCTCGCCGCCTGCAAGAAGCCGCCGGAAAAGGTCTCCGAAAAGGACCAGGCCCGCGCCGTGCGCGTGGTCCGGGTCGAGCCGCGCTCGATCGTCGGCGGCCTGACCGCCTCCGGCGACCTGCTGCCCCGCGAGGAGGCCGCGGTGATGCCCGAGGTCACCGGCTACCGCGTGGCCCGGGTGATGGTCGACGTGGGCGACTATGTCCGCGCCGGCCAGACGCTGGTCCAGCTCGACCCGACCCTGATCGAGGCCCAGGTGGCCCAGGCCCGGGCGCAGGCCGCCCAGGCCGACGACCAGGCCAAGCGCGTCGCCGACCTCGACGGGCAGGGCGTGCTGAGCCAGGAGCAGATCGCCCAGCGGCGCTTCCAGGCCCAGGCCGCCAACGCCCAGCTGCGCAACCTGCTGACCCAGCGCCGCAAGTTGGCGGTCACCGCCCCGGTCTCGGGCCTGATCCTCGAGAAGACCGTGCGCCCCGGCGACCTGTCGGCCGGCGGCAGCACGCCCTGGTTCCGCATGGCCCGCGACGGGCAGGTGGAGCTCTCGGCCGAACTGGGCGAGGGCGACCTGGCCCGTATCCGCGTCGGCCAGACGGCCACCGTCACCCTGCCCAGCGGGGCGGCGGCGCAGGGCCGCGTCCGCCTGATCAGCCCGCAGATCGACCCCCAGACCAAGCTGGGCGCGGTGCGCATCCTGCTGCCCGTTCGCTCCGACATCCGCGCCGGCGGCTTCGCCCGCGCCGTGTTCTCCGACGCCGCCGGCATGGCGCTGGCCGCGCCCGAGACCGCGATCCGCTACGATGCCGATGGCGCCAGCGTGATGACCGTGGCCGCCGACAACCGCGTGAAGCGCATGCCCGTCCAGACCGGCCCGCGCGGCGGCGGCTGGGTCCAGCTCGTCCGCGGCCCGCCCGCGGGCACGCGGATCGTGCAGAACGCCGCGGCCTTCCTGCTGGACAACGACCTGGTCCGCCCGGTCGAGACCCCGGCGCAGGTCGCGTCGGCCGCCCCCGCCAGGAAGCAGTAGCGTCCCATGAGTCACCAGCCCCACGACCCCCCCGGCGGGCTTCGGATCTCGGCCTGGGCGATCCGCAACCCGGTCCCGGTCACCGTGCTGTTCGTCGGCCTCGTGCTGGCCGGCGTGATCGCCTACTTCGGCCTGGCGGTGAAGAACTTCCCCGACGTCCAGTTCCCGGGCGTCTCCGTCACCATCACCCAGAGCGGCGCGGCCCCTGGCGAGATCGAGACCCAGATCACCCGCCAGGTGGAGGACGCCGTCTCGTCCATCCCCAACGTCCGCAACATCCAGTCGACCGTCACCCAGGGCGTCTCGACCACGATGCTGGAGCTGGAGATCGGCGAGGACCTGCAGAAGAAGACCGATGAGGTCCAGACCCGGATCGACCAAATCCGGCCCAACCTGCCGCGCGAGATCGACGAGCCGCTGGTGCAGCGGATCGAGTTCGACAGCCTGCCGATCACCACCTTCGCCGTGTCCGCGCCGGGCATGTCGGACGTCGAGCTGTCCTGGTTCATCGACGACACGCTGTCGCGCGCCCTGCAGGCCGAGAAGGGCGTCGCGCAGATCCGCCGCGTGGGCGGGGTGAACCGCGAAATCAACGTGGTCATCGACCCCGACAAGCTGGCCGCCCGCGGGCTGACCGCGTCGCAGGTCAACAACGCCCTGCGCGCCGCCGACCTGGACGTGCCGGGCGGCCGGGTCGAGGTGGGCGGCCGCGAGCAGACGGTCCGCGTGCTGGGCGCCGCCAATACCCTGGCGCAGCTGCGCGACCTGACCATCCCCACCGGGACCGGCAGCTATGTGAAGCTGGCCGACGTGGCCGAGATCGGCGACGGGGCCGGCGAGGTCCGCGGCTTCGCCCGCCTGAACAGCCGCCCCGTGGTGGGCTTCCAGGTGATGAAGACCCGCGCGGCCTCGGACATCGCCGTCGAGGACGCGGTCCTGGCCCGGCTGGCCAAGCTGGAGAAAGAACATCCGGGGGTGAAGTTCACCCGCATCTTCACCACCGTGCAGGAGACCCGCGACAGCTTCCGCGCCACCCAGCACGTCCTGCTGGAGGGCATGTTGCTGGCGGCGTTCGTGGTCTGGCTGTTCCTGCGCGACTGGCGGGCGACCATGGTCACGGCCTTCGCCATGCCCGTCTCGCTGATCCCGACCTTCTTCGTGATCAACATGTTCGGCTTCTCGCTGAACGTCGTGACCTTGCTGGCCCTGACCCTGGTGATCGGGATCCTGGTCGACGACGCCATCGTCGAGATCGAGAACATCGAGAAGCGGGTGAAGGCCGGCATGCGGCCGTACGAGGCGGCCATGCAGGGCGCCGACGCCATCGGCCTGGCGGTGGTGGCCACCACGGCGGCCATCGTGGTGGTGTTCGCGCCGGTCTCGTTCATGACCGGGATGGTCGGCCAGTTCTTCCGCGAGTTCGGCCTGACCGTCTGCGTGGCGGTGCTGTTCTCGCTGCTGGTGGCGCGCCTGCTGACGCCGCTGATGGCGGCCTACCTGCTGAAGCCGACGACCCACGCCGAGGTCCGCAAGCCGATGCCGGAGTTCTATCGCCGGGCGCTCGTCTGGTCGCTGGACCATCGGATCGTGGCGTCCATCGCCGGGGGCGTGATCTTCATCGGCTCGGTCATGCTGGCGCCGTTGCTGCCCTCGGGCTTCCAGCCGGCCGGCGACCCGGACTACCTGTTCATCAGCATCCAGGGCCCGCCCGGCGCGACGGCCGGCGACATGGAGGACACCGTCCGGCGGGTGACCGCGGCGGTGAAGACCGATCCCTCGGTGACCGACGTCTTCGCCGAGGTCGGCTCGTCGGGCCCGGCCAACCCCTTCGCAGGCGGCGGCGGGGGCGGCGACCTGCGCTCGGCCAGCCTGAACGTCCTGCTGGACCCCAAGCGCAAGGCCAGCGGCGACGAGATCCGCGCGGCGCTGCGGCCCAAGCTGCGGGCGATCCCCGACGCGCGGGTGAACTTCCTCGATTTCCAGGGGTCCGCCGGCTACCAGCAGATCCTCACCAGCGAGGACCCGGGCAAGCTGACCGCCGCCTCCACCGAGCTGGAGCGGCAGATGCGCGGCCTGGACATCCTGGCCGATCCGCGCCCGTCCGTACCGCCCACGGGCCCCGAGTTGGTGATCCGGCCCCGCCATGCCGAGGCCGCGCGGCTGGGCGTCTCGGCCGACGTCATCGCCCAGGCCGCCCGCGTGGCCACCGTCGGCGACATCGACGCCAATGTCGCCAAGCTGACCGCCGGCGAACGCCGCATCCCGATCCGCATCCGCCTGCCCGCCGGCGCCCGCGCAGACCTGGAGCGGATCAAGTCCCTGCGCCTGCCCACGGCCAGCGGCGGCGTGACCACCCTCGAGGCCGTCGCCGACGTCGAGTTCCAGGCTGGCCCCGCGCGGATCGAGCGGCTCAACCGCAAGCGCCAGCAGACGGTCCAGGCCGAACTCAACGGCGTGGAGATGGGCCAGGCGCAGGCGGCGGTGAAGGAGCTGCCGATCATGAAGAAGCTGCCGGCGGGCGTGACCCCGGCCGAGACCGGCCAGCAGGAGGCGCTCACCGAGATGATGCAGTCCTTCGTGATCGCGCTCTTCGCCGGCGTTTCGCTGATCTTCGGCGTGCTGGTCCTCCTGTTCCGATCGTTCTTCAAGCCGGTGGTGATCCTGACCGCCCTGCCGCTGGCAATCGGGGGCGCCTTCCTGGGCCTGCTGGCCTTCAACCTGTCGCTGTCGATCCCGTCGCTGATCGGGTTCCTGATGCTGATGGGCCTGGCGGCGAAGAACTCGATCCTGCTGGTCGAGTACGCCATCGAGCGCGAACGCGAGGGCATGAGCCAGCGCGACGCCCTGATCGAGGCCTGCCGCGAGCGGGCGCGTCCCATCGTCATGACCAGCGTGGCCATGGCCGCGGGCATGCTGCCCACCGCCTTCGCCCTGGAGAAGGGCTCGGAGTTCCGCCAGCCCATGGCCGTGGCGGTGATCGGCGGCCTGATCACCTCGACCATCCTGTCGCTGGTGCTGGTGCCGGTGGTCTACGAGTTCGTGGACGACTTCGAGAACTGGCTGCAGCCGAAGCTGGCCCGCCTGGTGACGCCGCGGGAGCCGCTGCGCCAGGCCGCGCCCGAGGATCGTCTCTAGGCTGTCACCCGAATCCGCGCCTATCTTCAAGCGAGTGGTGTGGAGGCGGGCGCGATGAACCGGATTTCGGGGCGGCAGGCGCTGTCGGCAGGGTTCGGCGTCATCGCCCGCGAGCCGGCGGCGTTCCTGGTCTGGTGCGTTGTCTGCTTTGCGTTGGGCGTCGTGCCGCAGATGCTGACCATCGGCCCCACCCTGGCGATGCTGGGGGCCATGGCCGACGGCGGGGGCGCGAGCAGCCCTGAGGTCCTGGCGGCTCAGGCCCAGGCGATGCGCTACCAGCCGATCATCTACCTCTGCTCGCTGGCGGCGGTGGTGCTGGTGCCAGGCGCCATCTTTCGCGCAGTGCTGTTTCCCGAGGATCGCGGGATCATGTACCTCCGCGTCGGCGCGCGGGAGCTGTGGATGGCGCTGATCGTGATCGTGCTGTTCGTGATGTACTTCATCGCGATCTTCGTCGGGATGATCCCGTTCCTGATCGTCGTCGGGATGGCCGGCTTCATGGCCCGGGATGGCGGCAGTCCGTTGGGTTTGGGCCTGCTGGCCGCCGTCCTGATGCTTGCGCTGATCGGTGTCCTGCTCTGGGGCCTGCTGCGCTTCTCGCTGGCGCCGGTCATGGCCTTTGCGGAGAAGACCTTCCGCCTGACCGAGTCCTGGAGTCTGACCCGTGGCCATGCAGGCAAGATGCTCCTGGTGGCCGTGGCGCTCACGGTCCTCACCCTGCTCGTCGAGGTCGTGATCTTCGGCGTCTTCTTCGCCTGGGCCGGGTCAGTGGTGTCGCTGCCGGCGCTGACCGCCGACCCGCAAGGCGCCCTGACCACCCTGGGCGTCCCGTTCCTCACCGCGGCCGGGATCGCCTTCAGCCTGCTCTCCGGCGCCGCCTACACCGTCTGGGGCGCGACCTGGGCCGACATATATCGACAGTTGGCCGTCAAACCCTCGGACGTCTTCGCCTAGAGCTCCCGGCGGAGCACCTGGGCGAACTGTTCGGGATCGACGTTGCCGCCCGAGAGCACCAGGCCGATGGTGGTCGCGCCGTAGGTGTTGACCTTGCCGGCCAGCAGGGCGGCCAGGGCGGCCGAGCCGCCCGGCTCCACCACCAGCTTCAGCACCGAGAAGGCGTAGCGCATCGCCTCGGCGACCTCGGCGTCTGTGACCACGGCCACATCGGCGACGGTCTTCTGCAGGATCGGGAAGGTGAGCTCGCCGGGGCAGGGGGTCTCCAGGGCGTCGCACAGGGTGCGATGGGTCGGGGTCATCGGTGTCCGCTTGCCCGCCTGCAGCGACTTCAGCGTGTCGTCATAGCCGGCCGGCTCGACGCCGATCAGGGCGGTCTTCGGCGAGAGCGCCTTCACCGCGGTGGCGATGCCGGCCAGCAGGCCGCCGCCGCTGCACGGGACCACGACGGCGCCCAGCTCCGCGCCCCGGGCCTCGGCCTGGCGCACCAGCTCCAGCCCCGCCGTGCCCTGGCCGGCGATGATGTGGGGGTCGTCGAAGGCCGGGACCACGACGGCTCCGCGCTCGGCGGCGATGGCGGCGGCGATCTTCTCGCGGCTCTCGGTGAGGCGGTCGTAGAACTTCACCTCGGCGCCGTAGCTCGCCGTGGCGTCGGCCTTCACCTTCGGCGCGTCGGCCGGCATGACGATCAGGGCGGGTATCCCCAGCAGCTTCGCCGCCAGCGCCACGCCCTGAGCGTGGTTGCCGGACGAGAAGGCCACGACGCCCCGCTTCCGTTCCTCGTCGGTGAGCTGAACCAGCCGGTTGTAGGCGCCGCGGAACTTGAAGGCGCCGACCCGCTGCAGGGTCTCGGGCTTGATCAGGACGCGCAGGCCCGCTCGCTCGTTCAGCGCCGCGCTCTCCAGCAGCGGGGTCTCGACGGCCACGCCCTTGATGCGGGCGGCGGCGGCCTCGATGTCGGCCAGGGACACGGCCAGGTCGCTCATTTGGCGAACACCATGCTGTCGTCGGCGAAGGCCTTGAATTCCAGGGCGTTGCCGGAAGGGTCGAGGAAGAACATCGTCGCCTGTTCGCCGGGCTGGCCCTTGAAGCGGATGTTGGGCTCGATCACGAACGTCGTGCCAGCCGCCTTCAGCTTCTCCGCCAGCGCCTCCCACTGGGGCAGGGTCAGGATCGCGCCGAAGTGGCGGACCGGCACGGCGTGGCCGTCCACCGCATTGGTCGCCTTATGGCCCACCTCGTCCGGCGAGAGGTGGGTCACGATCTGGTGGCCGTAGAAATCGAAGTCGACCCACTCGTCGCTGGACCGGCCCTCCGGGCAGCCCAGTAGGCCGCCGTAGAAGGCGCGGGCCTCGGCCAGGTCACGGACGGGGAAGGCGAGATGGAAGCGCGGGATGTCCATGAGCCGGGGAGATAGCGTGCGAGTCTCTTGAGGGCGAGAGCCACTTCGTCTAGACCGGCGCCGCAAATTGATCTCCGCCTCCTTGCCGAGCACCTGTCGAAGGGCTTGGAGGTGTCTTCCGGGCAGGTCGGGAGATCGTATCCAGATGGCCAATGTGACCGTGATCGGCGCCCAGTGGGGCGACGAGGGCAAGGGCAAGCTCGTTGACTGGCTGAGCAACCGCGCCGACGTGGTCGTGCGGTTCCAGGGCGGCCACAACGCCGGCCACACGCTGGTGGTCGGCAACCAGACCTACAAGCTCAGCCTGCTCCCCTCGGGCGTGGTCCAGGGCAAGCTGTCGATCATCGGCAACGGCGTCGTGGTGGACCCCTGGCACCTGCTGAAGGAGATCGAGACCCTGGGCGGCCAGGGCGTGACGATCACGCCCGATCTGCTGGTCCTGGCCGACAACGCCTGCCTGATCCTGCCGATCCACCGCGACCTGGACCAGGCCCGCGAGGCCGCCGCCCAAAACAAGATCGGCACCACAGGCCGCGGCATCGGCCCGGCCTATGAGGACAAGGTGGGCCGCCGCGCGATCCGCGTCGCCGACCTGGCCGACCGCGAGGCGCTGGAGGCCAAGATCGACCGCCTGCTGGCCCACCACACGCCGCTGCGCCGCGGCCTGGGCCTGCCCGAGGTCGACGCCGCCGCGCTCCTTGCGGAGCTGGAGGCCATGGCCCCCAAGATCCTGCCCTTCGCCCAGCCCGCCTGGCTGAAGCTGGACGGCATCGTGAAATCCGGCAAGCGGGTGCTGTTCGAGGGCGCCCAGGGCGCCCTGCTGGACGTAGACCACGGCACCTATCCCTATGTGACCTCGTCCAACACCGTGGCCGGCCAGGCCGCCGCCGGCTCGGGCCTGGGCCCCAAGGGGCCGGGCTATGTGCTGGGCATCGTCAAGGCCTACACCACCCGTGTGGGCGAGGGCCCGTTCCCCACCGAGCTGTTCGACGACGTCGGCAAGCACCTGGGTACGGTGGGCCGCGAGTTCGGCACAGTGACCGGCCGCTCGCGCCGCTGCGGCTGGTTCGACGCCGCGCTCGTGCGCCAGTCGGTCGCCCTGAACGGCATCAGCGGCATCGCGCTGACCAAGCTGGACGTGCTGGACGGCCTGCCGATCCTCAAGATCTGCACCGGCTACCGCCTGAACGGCGAGGACATCGGTTACCTGCCGGCCGGCTTGAAGGCCCAGAGCCAGCTCGAGCCGGTCTATGAGGAGATGGAGGGCTGGAGCGAGACCACCCAGGGCGCCCGCTCCTGGAAGGACCTGCCGGCCAGCGCGGTGAAGTACGTGCGCCGCATCGAGGAGCTGATCGGCGCGCCCGTGGCCCTGCTGTCCACCAGCCCGCAGCGCGACGACACCATCCTGATGCGCGACCCCTTCCACGACTGAGCCTGCTCGCCGCCCCCGAAGCGGATGGGGCAGGATTGTCGCACCCGGCATCAAGCGATCTTTTACGGGTTGCTGCGCACATGGTCGGCTGAAGGTGAGGAACCCCGGCCCGTGTTCGACGGCGACAAGCGTATCATCGAGAAGATGCAGCCCAAGCTGAAGCGGATCCTGATCGCGGATCCGCAGCCGGCCAGCGCGCGCATGTTCAGCGAACTGATGCGTGACATCGCCAACAGCCACATCTGGATCGCCAGCACCACCGAGCGCGCCCTGAAGATCGCCGAGACCTGCGACCCGCAGGTCATTGTGGTCGAGCTGGGCGACGAGCGCGTGGACGGCCTGGGCGTGACCCGCAAGGTCCGCCGCTCCACCTGGAGCTGCCGCAAGGCCCCGGTGATCACCATCACCGGCTCGGCCACGGCCGGCATGATCCTCGCCGCCCGCGACGCCGGCGTGCATGAGTTCCTGCGCAAGCCCTACAGCATGAAGGACCTGCTGCGCCGGCTGGAGGCCGTCACCCTGCGCGACCGCGACTGGGTGGAGGGCGTGGGCTACATCGGCCCCGACCGCCGCCGGTTCAACTCGGGCGACTACGCCGGCCCGCTGAAGCGCCGCACCGACGGCTCGGAAACGCCCTATCAGCAGAAGATCAACCAGGCGCTGAAGATCATCCGCGCCGCCGTGGCCGCGGCCGAGACCGACCCGCAGCAGGCCATGCGCGCCATGCTGACCCAGGCCACGACGCTACAGGCGGTGGCCACCGACTTCAAGTTGACGCTGGCCGCGTCCGAGTTCTACCGCCACCTGACCAAGGCGGTGAACGCCGGCGCCCGCTTCAGCCGCGATGACGCCGAGCGCTGGGCCAAGCCCATGCTGGCTTTCCTGCCGAAGGACGCCGACGACCGGGGCAGTGACGCCGAGGCGGCCTAGGCGACGGTGATCCAGCCGCCGGTAAGCGTGGACATCGACACCCCCACCAGGATCAACTCCCCGCCGCCCGCCATGCTGATGACGGTGTCGCCGCCCGACTGCGCCACGGTGTAGGTCGTTCCCGCGTCCAGCAGCACCCGATCGCCCTGGGCCCGGCTGAAGTCGGTCACCCGGTCGATCCCCGCATCGCCGAAGCTGTGGAAGACATCCGCGCCCGCGCCGCCGGAGACGGTGTCATTTCCCTTGTCGCCCGAGATGTAGTCGTCGCCGGCCCCGCCGAAGACCAGGTCGTCCTGTTGTCCTCCGCGCACGATGTCGTTTCCGTCGCCGCCGTCGCAGGTGTCGTTCCCCAGGTTGCCGTAGACGAGGTCGTACGCAGCGCCGCCCGACAGGCTGTCGTCATCCTTGCCGCCAACCACCCAGTCTTCGCCCAGGCCGCCGGAGGCGGTGTCATTGCCCATGTTGCCGTTGATGTCGTCGAAGCCGGAGCCGCCGGTGATCCGGTCGTCGCCTTCTTCGCCGCGCAGATAGTTCCCCCCGCTGGCGTCCGAGATGGAGTCGTTGCCCAGGCCGCCCCAGACGGTGTCGTCGCCCGCGCCGCCGTCGAGGCTGTCGTCGCCGCCGAAGCCATCGATGTAGTCGTCGCCGCCGTTTCCCGCGATCGCGTTCTTGAGGAGGTTGCCGAAGACTTCATCGTCCTGGGCGGAGCCTCGCACATCCTCGATGTCGCCCATCAGCCAGGTCAGGGACCTCGGCGCGTCCAGATCGGCTTCGTCGACCGGCACGGCCAGACCGAACCGGACGGGGTCGCTGGCCGAAAGCTGATCCTCCGGCAGGACGATCGACCAGCCGCGGATCGAGGCGGCCACGTCGATCGCGTCGCGGCCGCCTGCGTCCCAAACCGTGGTGTAGACCCCGAACGCGCGGACCAGGTGGGCGTCGTCGCCGGCGTTGGTCGCCATGTTCGGGCCGTAGAGGGCGCGCAGCGCCATGACGTCCAGCATCATCGGCGTGGTGGGGAAGTAGTCCGGATCGTCGTCGTCGTCCGTGTAGGCCATGATCGTGCCCCAGTCGGTGTCGAGGTCTTCCAACCCGACGTCGCTGAAGGTCGGGCGGCCCGTGCCGCCGTCGTCGTGCGGATGCTTCAGTCCCAGGGTGTGGCAGATCTCATGCAGGAGCAGCAGGCCGGCCCCGCTGTCCGGCCGGAAGTCGGCGACGGCGCCCAGACCGCTGTTGGCGTTGAGGAAGACGTCGCCCGGCAGGCCGTCATAGAGGGCGGCGTGGGCTGTAGTCGGGAAGTAGCCGACGCCATCGAACTCGTCGTCGTCGCCGATCAGACGACTCTCGCCGGAGAGCCCGATGTTGATGTCGCTGCCGGCCCTTGCTGCGGCGGCGGCGTCAGCGAACACACCCACGAAGTTGAACCGGACGTCGACATAGCTCGAGATGATGTCCAAGGCCGCCTGGACACCGAGCCGGACCTGGTCGGGGAATTGAAAGGCTTCGCTCAGGAATCCACCGGAGACCGACCAGTCGATGGTGCGGTCCGGGCCCAGGGTCCAGCGGAAGCCAGAGGTGAGGCCGTCTACGACGGGGTTGCCGGTCAGCGGCGACTGGCCACTGGAAGGAATCGGGTTGGACATGGAACGCGCCCCTACAAAGCAGGGTCTGCGCCGCCCCACATGCGGTCCGCGTACATCCCCCAGCGGCAATCTGTAGTGGCGAAATCAAGCTTGGCAATAGAAGAGGCGCCGTCGCCGCGCACCTCTTCGGCCGTCACGGCCTAGGACGCCCCGCCGTCCCCCAGCACGACGAAGGGCGCCCAGAAGCGAGGGTGGCGGTAGGCGCGGCCGGGCGGGGCGGCGAGGAACGCCCGCTGGGCTTCGGCCAGGGCCGCGGCGGGCGAGGCGTCGGGGCCTGAGCGGAGGCGGGTGAAGGTGTCGGAGACGACGGCCTTGCCGGTCTCGGAGTTGACGGGCCAGAGGGTTCCGAGCGTCGTGGGCACGCCCGCCACGGCGAAGGCGGAGGCGAGCGCCGGCAGTTCCCGCGCCATCTGCGCGAGGTCGAAGTTGGCGGTGTTGCAGGCCGACAGGGCCACGAACCGGGCGCTCAGCGAGAAGTCGGCTATCTCGGAGGCGGTGAGCAGGCCGTCGTCCATGGGATCGGCCATCGACACCGGGGTCAGCACCAGCGCCGGCTCGGAGAGCCCCTGCAGGTCGTCGCGGATCAGGCCGTGGGTGGCGAACGACAGGTAGCGGTAGTCGTTGGCCAGCTCGCCGCGGACCCGGCGCTCGGTGGCCTCGCCCTGCAGGAGGAGCCGCGGATCGTGGAAGCCCTTGGCCGAAACCTGCAGTTCGTCCCGCGTGTCCGGCAGCGGGGGCAGCTCGGCGATCTCCTCGCCACGGACGCCGCGCAGCACGGCCTTGCCGCGCGCCTGGCCCTCCGCGGTCTGTCCCGTGAGGATGGGATCGCCGACGCCCAGGAAGTCGGGGGCGCCGTGGGCGGCGGGCCGCCGGCTGCGCGTGGCGACGACCAGGCTGGCCGAGCCGGCATAGCTGATGGCGTGCCGCTTCACGAGCCAGTCGGCGCGCGCCAGGTCCCAGCCTTCCTCCAGGCGCGGCGGCGGGGTGGGCAGGAGGGCGGCGAGCGGCACGGCGAAGTCGGCGACGGGCGTGAGCCAGACGATGCGGTCGCCGGGCTTCAGGCAGCTCTCGAACGGCCGGATCAGGTCGTCGTAGAGGCGCACCGCGGCCTCGACGGGATACTGGGCGTCGGCCTCGTCGGACGGCGGATGGGTCGCGGTGAGGCCCGCGAGCAGCAGTCGCGTGTCCAGGATCAGCCGGGCGAGATCGGTCGTGCGGCGGGACCGGACCGCCGTGTCGCGCCGCACGCACATGTATTCGAGGCCGCCCACGGTCAGCGCCACGCTGAGCGCCGCTTCGTCCGGGGCGAGGACGGACTGGAACCGCTGCAACGCCACCACATTGGCGCCGGACAGGGAGACATCGCCGCCGCGCGTCGCGGCCTGCTCGGCGGCTTCGACGCCGTCGGCGACGTCAAGGAACGTCTTTCGCCAGCTGGGATCGAACCGCGTCGGCCCACCGGGCGCGCGCGACACGACCGCCTGGATCCGGCTCCGCTCGAGGCGATCGCGGCTCGCGCGCAGGCGGAGCGCGTGGTGCACGGTATGCCGATCCGCGTCGGTGCGGGCCTGACCGAGCGCGGTCAGGGCGTCGGAGTCGAAGGATGGTCCGTAGCGCGAGCCGAGCTGGAACAGCGAGAACGCCAGGTCGCCGCCGTCCTGGCCCCGTGCATCGGCGCCGCTCAGGGCCATGGCCAGCAGCACCTTGTCGATGGGGCTCGGCCGGTACCAGCCGCCCGGAACGGCGGACACCGAGGCCACCGCTTCGTCGCGCATCTGGCGGGCGAAGTCGGTGAGCACGCGACCCCGCTCCGGCCGGTGCGGCATGAGCATGAGCCGACCGAAGTCGCGGAAGACGACGACTTCGCGCTGCGTCGCGGTGTCCGCCGCCATGCGGTCGGGCGTCGCCGTCAGGGCGGCGAGCGCGATCGGATCGGGCCTGCGCTCCACCGCCGCGGTCAGCGCGCGGGCGGCGAGGTAGGCGACCTCTTCGCGGCTCTCCGGCGTGCGTCCGTCCTGGGCGTAGAGACGGGCGAACGGGTGGACGTCGATGGCGGCGCGCGCCGTGGCCACATCACCTTGCGGCGCGGCGATCGCCGCCTGCAGCCGGAGCGTCGTGCCCAGCAGCCAGTCCCGCGTGGACTCGTCGAGCTCGATCGCCTGGAGCGTCGGCGCGGCGATCGCCAGCAGGCGGGCCGCGCCCTTCAGGTCGCCCACGTCGGCCAGCAGGCTGCCTGCCGCCACGGCGAACTCCGCGGCCTCGACGCTGCGCGGCGGCAGGGTGTCTCCGACGAAGCCGCCGGTGGCCGTCAGCAGACCATGGGCGCGCTCGGTCTGGCCGATCTCGGCCAGGAGGGCGATCGCCTGGGCCAGGTGCTGGGCGACGGCCAGCCGCGCCGGACCCACATCCTCGAGCGAGGCGACCAGGCCCAACGACCGGTCCAGGAACGCGAGGGCCAGCGCCGGCTTTTCCTGGGCGAGGGCCACCCGCGCGCCCAGGATGTGGCGGCGTAGGTAGAGCTCGACGTTGTCGGCGCTCTCGTTCTTCCACGGCGCCCAGTCGAGGATCGTGGCGGTGACCTCCGGGCGGCCCAGGGCCAGCCGGTAGGCGTCGAAATAGTAGCCGGCGCTCAGGGCGCGCTCGGCCTTGGCGGCGGGCTCCGCCGTGTCCGGCGGCCTCGCGGCCTCGACGTACCGGTCGGCATAGGCGATGACGCAGTCGTCCGCGTGGCTGGCGATGCAGATGTCCAGCAGCGCCCCGAGGGCCCGCAGCCGCGTGGCGGGCTCGCGCGCATCCGGGCCATCGACCAGCCGGACGAGCGCCTGGCGCGCGCTGACCGCGCGGCCCTCGGCATAGAGCTGCTGGGCGGCGGCGATCCGGGCCTCGGCCGTTTGCGGCTGAGCCGCCGCGGGCGTCCCCACAATCAAGCTTGTTAGACACAACCATGCCGCTAGGCTTCGCCTCAGCGAACCAGTGCGGGGGATTACGGCCATGAGTTGGCTCCGGGTCGGCGCGGCGTTCATGGCCTTGTCTGCGGCATCATACGCATGGGCGGCGCCACCGGAAGATGTGCTGGGCCAGCCGGTGGCTCAGTCCACCGGCAAGGCCAGCGGCCGCGCGGTCCCCAAGCTGGGCGCCGCGGGCCCCGGCGCGGCGCGCGCCTACGGCAAGGCGCTCTCGGGCCTGGCGCCGGAAGGCCGGTCGCTGACGCGCGGCGCCAAAGAGACCCAGGTCTACCAGCAGGCCTCGCCGTCCGTGGTCCTGATCGTCACCCGGGACGGCCTGGGCTCGGGCGTGCTGGTGGGCGCCGACGGGCGGATCGTCACCAACCTGCACGTGGTCGGCGACTACGCCGAGGTGGGCGTGGTGTTCAAACCCAAGGTCGAGGGCGCCGCCATCGCCGAGGCCGACGTGAAGACGGCGAAGGTGCTGCGCCGCGACGAGGTGGCCGACCTGGCGCTGATCCAGGTGTCGGAGGTTCCGGCCCAGGCCAGGCCCCTGGCCATTGCGCCGGCCGCGACGGTGCAGGTGGGCGCCGACGTCCACGCCATCGGCCATCCCAAGGGCCAGTCCTGGACCTACACCCGCGGGATCGTCAGCCAGATCCGCCGCGACTACGAGTGGGACACCGAGAGCCGGCTGCAGCACAAGGCGACGGTGATCCAGACCCAGACCCCGATCAATCCGGGCAACTCCGGCGGGCCGCTGATCGACGACGGGCTGCAGGTGATCGGCATCAACAGCTTCAAGGGCCAGGGCGAGGGGATGAACTACGCCGTCTCGGCCGAGGACGTGACCGCCTTCCTGGCCCGCAAGACCGACCGGACGACGACGGTGACCGCGGCGCGGGAGGCCTGCGAGTCCAAGACCCTGGACGAGCAGCCGTCGACCCGGCCCAAGGGGGTGCGCTACCGGGTGGACAGCGACTGCGACGGCAAGGCGGACTACGAGGTCATGGAGCCCGACGACAAGCGCGAGGCGCTGTCGGTGGCCTACGACGACGATGGCGACGGCCGGATCGACACGGTGATCCTGGACGCCGACCGGGACGGCAAGCCCGACATGGCGGTCTACGACACCGACGGCGACGGCAAGATCGACCTGCGCGGCGACTACCGCAACGGCGAGGAAGAGCCGTACCGGTACGTGCGGGTGAAGGGTTAGGCGGCTCGCAGCCCTTCTCCCCCTGTGGGAGAGGGTGTCAGCCGCAGGCTGACGGATGAGGGGTCGCGCTCCGCTATCCGGTTCAGCGCGCACCGCAGGCGCCGTCATTGGAACCGCGGAAAGCGCGGAAGACGCGGAAGGGGCCGAGACAACTGAGCCTTCCGCGCCTTCTGCGTTTTCCGCGATTTGAGTCCTTATGGGCGCTGACGCGCCGTCGCGGCCCATGGGCGTGCGCGACCCCTCATCCGAGCCGCTTCGCGGCCCACCTTCCCCCGCAAGGGGAGAAGGCGAGTTGGGGGGTGGGCTCGATCCGCCTACGCCGCCTTCCGCTTCGGGAGCAGGTGCAGGGCGCCGACGATGACGGCGCCGACCATCAGGCCGAGGACGGCGGAGCCGAGGGCGAAGGCGAGCCAGCCGGTGACCGGGCCCACGCCTGGGAAGGCGCCGGCCCAGTGGGCGAAGCCCTCGACGAGGCCGGGGACGACGGGGACGTGGAAGTGCTCCAGGCCGTGGACGATGATACCGCCGCCGACCCAGAGCATGGCGGCCGTGCCGACCTTGGTGAGCAGGTCCAGCACCACCGGCATGGCCTTGACCATGCCGCGGCCCAGGGCGCGGGTCCCGGCGTTCCTCCGCTCGGACAGGTGCAGGCCGATGTCGTCCATCTTCACGATCAGGGCGACGACGCCGTAGACGCCGGCGGTGATGCCCAGGCTGACGACCGCCAGGGCGGCGGCCTGCAGCGCCAGCGGCTGGTTGGTGACGTCGTTGAGCGCGATGGCCATGATCTCGGCCGACAGGATCATGTCGGTGCGAATGGCGCCGGTGACCTTCTCCTTCTCCAGCTCGGCCGAGCTGAGCGCCAGTTCGTCGGGCTCGTCCGCCTCGTCGTGGTGGGTGACGGCCTCGACGATCTTCTCGGCCGCCTCGTAGCAGAGGAAACAGGCCCCCAGCATGAGGATCGGCGTCACCGCCCAGGGCGCGAAGGCGCTGAGGAGCAGGGCGCCCGGCAGCAGGAAGATGAACTTGTTGCGCAGCGAGCCGAGCGCGATCTTGAAGACGATCGGCAGCTCGCGGTCGGGCGTGAAGCCCACGGCGTAGCCGGGCGTCACCGCCGCGTCGTCGATCACCACCCCGGCCGCCTTGACCCCCGCCTTGCTGGCGGCCGCCCCGACGTCGTCCAGCGAGGTGGCCGCGATCTTGGCGATGGCGGCGACGTCATCCAGCAGCGCGACTAGGCCGGAAGCCATGGAGTGGGGGTCCTTCGACGGATCGGGGGACGATGCGTAGGGGCTGGCCGGGCCGGCGTAAAGGTTGCGGCCATTTCACTGTCCCGCTGGATCGAAGTTGGCTAGGCCTCGGGCCCTGGATCATCGGGAGTAACGCATGCGCCTGTCTCGTCGCGACTTCGGACTTGGGCTGGCCGGGGCCGCGGCTCTGACGGCGGGCGGCGCGGCCGCCGCGGACCTGGGCGCCGACCTCACCGCCTACCTCGACGCCCAGTTCGAGGAAGAGCTGAGGATGAGCCCGGAGCGGCTGACCCGCCTGGGCCGCAAGGAGCTATACGACCGGCTAGACGACCGTAGCGAGGCGGCCGCCGCCCGGGCGATCGCCTGGCGGCGCAAGAGCGTGGCCGGCATGAAGGCAAAGTTCGATCCGGCGAAGCTGCCCGAGGACGCGCGGACGTCCCACGACATGTGGGCTTTGGAGCTGGAGCGCGCCGAGGCTGCCTACAAGTGGCGCGGCCACGAGTACGTCCTGGCCCGCGGCGGGCCGCACACGGGCCTGCCGAACTTCATGATCAACCAGCACCGGGTCGACACCCCGGCCGACATGGAGGCCTACGTCGCCCGGATCGCCGCCATCGGCCCGGCGCTGGACCAGACGCTGGCGGCCGCCGAGGCGTCGGCCGCCGCCGGCGTGCGCATGCCGCGCTTCGCGTACGACCAGTCGCTGGAGGAGGTGCGCCGCATCACCGCCGGGGCTCCGTTCGACGCCAGCGGCAAGGACTCGGCGCTGTTCGCGGACGGGTCGGCCAAGCTCGCCAAGCTGCGGGCGGCGGGCAAGGTGGACGCGGCGACCGAGGGACGGATGCTGGGCGCGCTGACGGCCGCCATGACCGGCCAAATGAAGCCGGCGTACGACCGGGTCGCCGCCTGGCTCATGGCCGACCGGGCCAACGCCGCGGCCGATCCGAAGGGCGCCGGGGCGCTACCCGACGGCCGGGCCTATTACGCCGCCAAGCTGCGCGACGAGACCACCACCGACATGACCGCCGACCAGATCCACGAACTGGGCCTGGCGGAGGTGAAGCGCATCCGCGGCGAGATGGAGACCCTGAAGGCCAAGATCGGCTTCACCGGCTCGCTGGAGGACTTCTTCGTCTTCATGCGCACCGACAAGCGCTTCTTCCTGCCGAACGACGACGCCGGGCGCGCGGAGTACATCAAGCTGGCGGAGGGCTACCTGGCCGGCATGAAGGCCAAGCTGCCGACCGTGTTCGGCCGGCTGCCGAAGTCGGACCTGATCGTGAAGCGGGTGGAGAGCTTCCGCGAGGAGCCGGGCGGCGCGGCGCACTATTCCTCGGGCGCGCCCGATGGCTCGCGGCCGGGCGTCTTCTACGTCCACCTGGCCGACACGGCGGCGACGCCGACCTTCGAGCTGGAGGGCACCGCCTACCACGAGGGCTGGCCCGGCCATCACATGCAGATCTCGCTGGCCCAGGAGATGACCGGCCTGCCGAAGTTCCGCGGCCAGTACAACTATGGGGCCTATGTCGAGGGCTGGGGGCTCTATTCCGAGCTGCTTGCCAAGGAGATGGGCTTCTACGTCGACCCCTACAGCGACTTCGGCCGGCTAGGCCGGGAGATCTGGCGCGGCATCCGGCTGGTGGTCGACACCGGCGTCCACGCCAAGGGCTGGAGCGAGGCCCAAGCGCTGGACTACTACCGCGCCAATTCCCCGCAGCCCGAGGGCAAGATCCGCTCGGAGATCCGCCGCTACTTCGTCACGCCGGGCCAGGCGACGTCGTACAAGGTGGGCATGGTCAAGATCCTGGCGCTGCGGGCCCAGGCGCGCGAGGCGCTGGGCGCCAGGTTCGACATCCGCGCCTTCAACGACTTGGTGGTGGGGGCCGGCGCCCTGCCGCTGCCGGTGCTGGAGGCCCGCGTGAACCGCTGGATCGCCGCGCGGAAGGCCTGACGCTCACAGGCCCCCACCACCTCGAGGATCAGGCCGCGCAGCCAGCCCGCCGGCGGGCGCACGGCTCAGGCGCCGGCGGTCGCCAGCGTCCCGTAGAATTCCTCGTCGGTGATCGTGTCGCGGGCGATCAGCAGGCTGCAGGTGAGATGGTCGGACAGGTAGGCGCCGGTCTCGCCCGACCACCAGCGTTCCAGCAGGCCCTTCTTGCGGTGCCCCACGACCACCAGGTCGGCGTTCACCTCGCGCGCATAGCCGGCGATCTCGGCCGCCGGTTCGCCGGTCACCACCTTGCCCTGCGCCTGGAACCCAAGCTCGCGCAGGCGCCGCATGGCCTCCTCGAAGAGCTCGACGTAGGTGTCCTGGGCATAGGCGATCGCGCCCGCGTGCGACGCCTCGGCGATGCGCACGCCGGGGCTTTCCGCCACGACGCACAGCAGGAACACCTGGGCCCCGAACTGCCGCGCCGCCAGCGCGCCTTCGCGCAGGGCGGTCCGGCCCTCGCGGGAGCCGTCGTAGGCGAGTAGCACGCGCTGGTACATGGGCCGCTCCTGGCGCTTGCCTTCAGCGTAACGCATCAGGCGCGCGCCGGGGCCTGCGGTCAATTCAGGGCAGGGCGCGGTAGATCAGGTTGTTGAAGCGCGCCTCGCCGCGCCCCGCCGCGAACAGGCCCGGGCGCAGGGCCATGAAGCCGCCGCGGACGTTGTGGTGGTAGCCGGACACCTCCATCTGCCGGTCGAACTTGGTCCAGGTGCGGCCGCCATCCGGGCTGGTGTGGAAGGTGACGATGTGGCGGTCGTTGCGCATGCGGATGCGCATGCGCTGGCCGTTCGGGTTGGCGGGGCGGCCGCGCTCCATGCCGTACTGGTGGGTGACGAAGGCCTTCCGGTCGAACGACAGGCCGCAATAGAGCTGCTTGTCGTAGAACAGCAGGATCCCCGCAGAGCCGTCGACCGGCGCCTCGATGTCGACCTCGATCTCGTAGGCCTGGTCGCCGGCGATAAAAGTCAGCGGCGGCGAGTCCTTTGGCGCCGCGCCGCGCGCGGTGAGGACCAGGCCCTTGTCGTAGCGGACGCGGTCCAGCTCGCCCGGCGCCGGGTCGGCGAAGGCCCACTGGACGCCGAGCTTCGAGGTCGAGAAATCGTCCGACAGCGCCAGGCCATGTGGGCCCGGCTGGCCGCCCTTCGGCTTGCGCAGGGGGCGGGAGAGGTCGCCGCCGCCGGCCCGGAACCAGCCGTCCGCCGTCCAGGTCACCGGGTCCAGCAGGCATTGGCGGCCCAGGGTCCAGTAGCCGTTCTCGTAGCCGTGGTAGACCATCCACCAGTCGCCGGCCGGGCCTTCGACCAGGGTGGCGTGGCCGCGCGACCACCACTTCTCGTCGCGCGACGTGGTCCGCACGATGGGGTTGTGGGGGGAGTGCTCCCACGGGCCGTGGATGGACTTCGACCGGGCGGCGATGACCATGTGGCCGGTGGGCGGGCCCGCCGTGCCGCCGACCGCGGTGATCAGGTAGAACCAGTCGCCGTGGCGGGTGATCTTCGGCCCCTCGGGCGCGAAGCCCTCCACGTCCCACTCCACCGGATAGCGCCAGGGATCGTAGACGTGCTCGACGGGACCGTCGGTGGCGAGGCCGTCGTCCGTCAGCCGCACCCGGTCGCCGCCGGAGAGGAACAGGTAGCGCTTGCCGTCCTCGCCCACCGCGTGGCCAGGGTCGATGTGGTTGGGCAGCTTCAGGTCGACGGGCTCGCTCCACGGCCCGCGGATGTCGTCCGCCCAGATGACGTAGGTGGAGCGCCGATCCGGATAGCGGGCCGGGATGTAGATGTAGAAGCGGCGCTTGTGCTTGATCAGCTCGCAGGCCCAGACCGAGCCGATCGGGGTCTTCAGCGCCGCGGTGATCGGGGTCCAGTTCACCAGGTCGCGCGAGTGCCAGATCACCACGCCGGGATAGGCCTCGAACGACGAGAAGGTCATGTAGTAGTCCGCCCCGTCCTTCAGGATGGTCGGGTCGGGATGGTCCCCCGCGAGTATGGGGTTCAGGAACGTCCCGTCACCCCGGTCCGCCTTGCGCTGGCCCTCGAGGCCGGGCTTCCAGGACAAGGAGGAGGCCGCCGCGGGAACACCCGCAGCCGCCGTGAGTGCGCCGAGGGTCCATCGGCGGGTGGGGACTTGCATGCGTGAGACTCTCAGAACTTGTAGCGGATCGGCGTAGTACTGACGGTCCGTCTGACACCGGTGTCAAGACACCGGTGTCATTTCCGCGAATCGGGGTCTTTCAGTCCTCACGAGCGCTGAGGTCCAGCCAGTCGAACTCCTGCTCGACGGCGCGGTAGGCGTCCTCGCCGATCTCGCCGCGCTGACGCAGGTCGAGGATCGCGGCGCGGGAGTCGGCGACGATCCGCCGGCGCAGCGCGTTCTCCGGCGAATCACGCGGGTCGGCGCCCTCGCGGGTGCGGCCGAGCGCTGCCTCGTACTCGCGCCGCAGGGCCTGGGCGGCGTCGGAGCGGTCGCCCTTCAACGCCGCCAGCGCGGCCTTCTGCCCCGCCGCGCGGGCCAGCTTGATCTCCCGGCGCACCGGATCGTCCTTCGGCAGCTTGAGGAGCAGGATCAGCGGCTTCAGGGTCAGGCCCTGGATCACCAGGGTCCCCAGCACCACGGCGAAGGCGGCCAGCAGGATGAAGTCGCGATAGGGGAAGTCCGCGGGCAGGCCCAGCGCCGCCGCCAGGGTGACGATGCCGCGCATCCCCGCCCAGCCCACCACCAGGCCGCTGCGCGCGGTGGGGGGCGCCATGGACGAGCGCGCCACGTGCAGGCCGAAGTAGTGGTTCTTGAGCCGGACCAGGCTGTTGTAGGTCATCACCCAGGCCAGCCGCACGGCGATCACCACGGCCACGATGATCCCGGCGGCGGCGAGGTAGCGGGCCAGCTCGCCCGGCGACAGGTTCGCCAGGATCGGGGCCAGATGCAGCCCGATGAGGGTGAAAGCCAGCACGTTCAGCACGAACGTCACCGCCTCCCAGGCCGCGAAGGAGGGGACGCGCAGGCGCGGGCCCATGTGGCCGGGCCGGCGGGCGGCGGTGAGCCCGAAAGTCACCACCGTGATCACCCCCGACAGGCCCAGCCGCTCGGCCAGGATCCAGACCCCGAAGGTGGTCACGAACTGCACGATCACCGAGGTCGGCACGTCGTGGATCTGCCTGACCGCCAGGCCGGTCAGCCTCGCCAGGCCGTAGCCCGCGACCAGGCTGCCCGCGGCCACGGCGGCGAAGGTCGGCGCGACATGGCCCAGGCTGAACCCGCCGGCGGCCGCGCCCACCGCCACCCGGTAAATCAGCAGCGCCGAGGCGTCGTTCAGCAGGCTCTCGCCTTCCAGCACCTTGCGGATCCGGTGCGGGGGATCGATCTGGCGCATCACCGCCAGCGCGGCCACGGCGTCGGGCGGCGCCACGATCGCGCCCAGCGCCACCGCCGCCGCCCAAGGCATCTCGGGGAACAGGGCGCGCGCGGCGAAGGCGACGCCGACGGTGGTTAGGCCCACCGCCACCAGCACCAGGGACGACACCGGCCGCCAGTTGTCCTTCAGGTCCCGCAGCGAGGCGTCGTAGGCGGCGTCCAGCAACACCGGGGCGACGAACAGCGCCAGGATCAGCTCCGGCTCCAGGTCCAGCCGCGGCGAGCCCGGGACCAGGGCCACGGCGGCGCCTCCCAGCGCGAGCAGGGTGGGGTAGGGTGCGCCGATCCGCCGGGCCAGCGCCGACAGCAGCGTCGCGCCGAGCAGCAGGGCCAGGATCCACTCGAACAGGACCATGGCCGTTGGGTACCGCGCCCGCCGCGCCACGCCCATGAAAAAAGCCCCGGCGCGCCGCCCGGGGCTCGCGGCCGCTCCGAAGGCGGGGGCATCCTAGCCGTGCGCCGGCTTCAGTGGCTGACGGCCCGCTCAAGCTCCCGCGCCGCCGCTTCCAGCTCCGGGTCCATGCGCGGCGCGCCGAAACCCGCCAGCTCCAACTCCTCGACGATCTGTTCGAAGGCTTCGTGCTCGGTCAGCGGAGCCTCCGACCGCGACGCCGTGGAGACGATCCGCTGGATACGGGCGAGGGCTCCCTCGAGGTGCGAGGAGGGCATCATGGACGTCTCCGTGCGTGAGGCTTTGGACGGGGGGTCAACGCGGGAACCCAGCCCTGCGTTGCGATCACCCGCAAAGCGGGCGGTGAATGTCGGGTTTCCCGGCCCGCCGGCCCCGCACGAAAAAGGCGGCCGGGTCGCCCCGGCCGCCTCGTTCCGTTCGTCAGGCCTTCGCGCCTACGCGTCGACCAGGTTCTTTTCCATCGCCGCGGCGCGCATGGACTTCTGCAGCTTCTCGAAGGCGCGGACCTCGATCTGGCGGACGCGTTCGCGGCTGACGCCGTACTCGCTGGCCAGTTCTTCCAGGGTGGTCGGCTCGTCCTTCAGCCGGCGCTCGGTGAGGATGTGGCGCTCACGTTCCGAGAGCTCCGTCATCGCCGCTTCGAGCAGGCTCATGCGCAGGTTCATCTCCTGGCTGTCGGCCACGACCGATTCCTGGGAGGGCGTGTCGTTGTCGACCAGCCAGTCCTGCCATTCGCTCTCCGAGTCGGCGCGCATCGGCGAGTTCAGCGAGGCGTCGCCGCCGCTGAGGCGCCGGTTCATCGACACCACTTCCTCGTCCAGCACGCCCAGCTTGGTGGCGATGACGCTGACCTGGTCGGGCCGCAGGTCGCCTTCCTGCAGGGCGGCAATCTCGGACTTCGCCTTGCGCAGGTTGAAGAACAGCTTCTTCTGCGCCGCGGTCGTGCCCATCTTCACCAGCGACCAGGATCGCAGGATGTATTCCTGGATCGAGGCGCGGATCCACCACATGGCGTAGGTGGCCAGACGGAAGCCCTTGTCCGGATCGAATTTCTTCACGGCCTGCATCAGGCCGACGTTGCCTTCGGAGATCACCTCGCCGATCGGCAGGCCGTAGCCCCGGTACCCCATGGCGATCTTGGCCACGAGGCGCAGGTGGCTGGTCACCATCTTGTGGGCCGCCTCGGCGTCCTGGTGCTCCTGCCAGCGCTTGGCCAGCATGAACTCCTCATCCTTCGGCAGCATGGGGAACTTACGGATTTCACTGAGGTACCGGCTGAGGCCGCCTTCCGGCGACATCACGGCGAGCGCGTTCACGGCCATGGACTATCCCCTTAACTCTCCGGGACTTCGAGCTGCCGCGCGGCTGCGCGCTTCGACCTGTCGTCGCCCCCTGATGCCTTAGATAGGTATGCGGTGGCGCTTGCGGTAGGCCGCTGGGAGGACGTCTCGAATGTCCGACTTCTCTAGTAGGGCTTTCTACGCCCCGAGCATGGCGCCAACAAGGCGCCGTTTCTCATACGTTCGATAGCGGAACTGCATACGAAAGGTGGACGGGCGTTGCCGTAACGCGGGGTCCCGAACGTCCTTGGGGCTGGAAACTTCAATGTCGAAAGGAATGTTCCGACGCCCCGTCGCCACGAGCATTCGGGAGACGAGACCAGCCTAACGGAAGTCCACGTGGATATGGTCGTCGTGGCGGGCGGCCTGGCAGCCGGCGAACCGGACCTTGGGGTCGCCGGAGAGCCCAAGACGGGTCTTCAGGTGCGGCTCGATAAAGATCCGCCGGACCTGCGGGGCGGCGCTTAGGGCTCGCACCAGATCGGCCGTCCGCGCCTCGTCGAGCCGCCAGTTATGAGCCTTCGGCGGGTCCGGGACGTCGTGTGGCGTGGCCATGCCCCGACAGACCCTCTCAGCCTCCCGGCGTGGCGGCTCGTAGGCGCCATAGCCGGGAGCGTGGCGGCCATAGGGCTCGGCGGGGCGCGGCAATGGCCGGCCCGCCCGATCCTCGTAGAACAGCACGAGGTCGACCTGCCGCCCGTCGCCGTGGCTGTAGTGCGGCGGCATCGGCCGCACGCCCGACGGCCAGGACGCTTCCATGTAGCGGACCACCGCGCCGGGGTGTTGGCGGCGCAAGGCCCCGGCCGCCTCGAGCAGGGCGTCGCGGGCCTTGGGGGTCACATAGTGCTTTTGGTCGCGGCAATAACGCGGGGCGACCGGCTGCAGCGGACCATCGCGGCAGGGCAGGGCGACGAGGCCGGCCGGGCTTGGCGCATCGGCGCGCGCCGGCGCCGCCAGGGCCAGGACCGAGAGTATCGCCGTCGCCCAGGGCTTCACAGCGCCCCCAACAATTCCTCCAGCCGCGCCATGTCGGCGGGCAGGGGGCTTTCGAACCGGACGGTCTCGCCGGTGATCGGGTGGACGAAGCCCAGGACCGCGGCGTGCAGGGCCTGGCGCTTGAGGCCCGCCGTGGCGATAGCCTCTCGCACGGGCTGCGACGGCGAACCCGAGCCATAGGTGGGATCGCCCAGGCAGGGGGCGCCCTTGCTGGCCAGGTGGACGCGGATCTGGTGGGTGCGGCCGGTCTCCAGGCGGCAGGCGACGCGGGCGGCCAGCGGCTTCGCCTGCGGGCCGAAGGTCCTGGCCACCGTATAGTGGGTGATCGCGTGGCGGCCGCCGGTCTTCACCAGGGCCATCTTCTTGCGGTCGGCGGTGGAGCGGGCGATGGCGCCCTCGATGGTGCCCTTGATCGGCGACGGCGCGCCGCGCGTCAGGGCCACATAGACGCGGTCGATGTCGTGCGCGGCGAACAGGGCCGAGAGGCCCTGGTGCGCGGCGTCGGTCTTGGCCACCACCACCACGCCTGAGGTCTCCTTGTCGATCCGGTGCACGATCCCCGGCCGCGCCACCCCGCCGATGCCGGAGAGGCTGTCGCCGCAGTGATGGAGCAGGGCGTTGACCAGGGTGCCGCTCTCGCTGCCGGGGGCCGGGTGCATGGCCATGCCCGGCGGCTTGTCGATGACGATCAGGTGCGGGTCCTCGAACAGCACGGCGAGCGGGATATCCTCGGGCTGGGGCTCGGCGGCCACGGGCGGCGGGATCTCGACCCGGTAGTCACCGGCCACCGCCTTGGCCGAACCGTCCGTGACCGGGGCGCCGTCGCGGCTGACCCGGCCCTCGGCCATCAGCGCCTGCAGGCGGGCGCGGCTGAACTCCGGCAGGGCCGCGGCCAGCGCCTTGTCCACCCGCCCGCCGGCTTCCAGGGCGACGATGCGCACGCCAAAGACCTCGGCCTCTTCGTCGTCGGTGTCGGGGAGCGCGGATTTCATCGACGGCTGGATATCACGGCTTTACCGCGCCGCCGCGCCCCGTGCGGAACGGGCAGGCCTTCCTTCGACGCCGGTTGTCATGCTCCTGTGCCACGGCGCAGTCATATCGGGGCGCGAAAGCGGGGAGCTGAGACCATGAAGATCGACCGGCGGAAGGCCCTGGCCCTGCTCGGCCTCGGAGCGGCGACGCCCGCGGCGGCGCAGAGCTCCGGGGTGGCGTTCAAGCACGGCGTCGCCTCGGGCGATCCGACCCAGGACCGGGTGGTGCTGTGGACGCGCGTGACCCCCGACAAGCCCGGCGCCGACGTCGCCTACAAGTGGAGCCTGAACCCCATCGACCGCCGCGCCGGCGGCGCCAAGAGCGGCTCGGGGACCACGGGCCCCGCGCGGGACTACACGATCAAGGTCGACGCCGCCGGCCTGGACGCGGGGCGCGCCTACACCTTCGAGTTCGAGATCGCCGGCGTGAAGTCGCCCATGGGTCGCACGCGCACCCTGCCGGCCGGCAAGACCGACGACGTGGTGCTGGCGATCGCATCGTGCACCCTCTACCCGAACGGCTACTTCAACGCCTACCAGGCCATCGCCGACCTGCCCCGCGTCGACGCGGTGCTGCACCTTGGCGACTACATCTACGAGTACGGCGGGCCGAAGTCGTACGGCATGGATTCGCCCGTGGCCGCCGAGCGGCCGCACGATCCGCCGCGCGAGATCCTCAGCCTCGACGACTACCGCCGCCGCCACGCGCAGTACAAGGCCGACTCCCAGCTGCAGGCGGCGCACGCCAGGGCTCCCTGGATCGTGGTCTGGGACGACCATGAGACGGCGAACGACAGCTACGCCACGGGCGCCCAGAACCACACGCCGGGCGCCGAGGGCGACTGGACGACGCGCAAGGCCGCGGCGCTGAAGGCCTATTTCGAATGGATGCCGATCCGCGAGCCGGCCGGCGGCGGCCTGGCCGAGGCGGCGATGCGCAGCTTCCACTTCGGCGACCTCGCCAGCCTGATCATGGTGGAGACCCGGCTGACCGCCCGCGACCAGCAGGTGACGCTCGATGGCGACGCCCCGGAAGTGGACGGCAAGCGCGACCTGACCAAGCTGAAGGCCAAGCTGGCCGACCCCAAACGCCGGATGATGAGCGAGACGCAGGAAGCCTGGGTCGGCGCCGAACTGGCCCGCTCGGTGAAGGCCGGCCACGCCTGGCAGGTGATCGGCAACGAGGTGGTGATGGCCCGCGTGGGGCCCGCCAACCCGAAGCGCGACCTGACACCCGAGCAATACGCCGCGATCCCCGCGGCCTCGAAGAACCGGGTGACCCGCTACGAGGCCGCGGCCGAGCTGGGGCTGCCGGTGGGGCTGGACATGTGGGACGGCTATCCGGCCGATCGCGAGCGGCTGTACGACCGGTTCAAGACGGCGAACGCCCGGCCGATCGTAGTCAGCGGCGACAGCCACTCGTTCTGGGCCAACGAGCTGCACGACGCGGCCGGCAAGCGGGTGGCCTGCGAGTTCGGGACCACGGGCATCACCAGCCCGGGCGCCGGCGAGATCAGCCCCGGCGTCAACACCGGCGACCTGATCGCCAAGGCCAACAAGGAAGTGCTCTTCAACGACCAGGTCTCGAAGGGTTTCGTCCTGCTGACCCTCACCCGCGAACAGGCCAAGGGCGAGATGGTGGCGGTCTCCACCATCCTGGCCAAGGACTTCACGACCAAGGTGGTGAAGACGTTCGCGGCGACCCCGGAGGGGACCGGGGTGTCGGGGTTGAAGGAGGTCTAGAGGCCGCGGTGCGGACGTGGCGGCTTCCGGGTCGCCGGCCGCGGGGCCCGTCGACCGCTGCGCCGCACCTGCCAGACCGTGAGGAGGAACGTCGCCACCAGGCCGTCGGCGCGCCAGTCGAAGCGGACTTCGCCGTCGAACTGGCGGACGAGCTGGTCGATCAGCCGCGACCCGAAGCCCGTCGTCGTCGGGGCGGAGGTCCGGGGGCCGCCGTGTTCGCACCAAACCAGCTCGAGCCGATCGCCGCCCTGCAGCCGCCAGCGGATCTCCAGCGCGCCGCTGGGCGACGAGAGGGCTCCGTACTTGCTCGCGTTCGTGGCCAGCTCGTGCAGCACCATGCTGAGGGCCTGGACCAGCTCGGCCGGCAGCAGGATCGGCGGGCCCGACAAAACGTATCGGCCGGCCGGGGCGAGGGTCGCCAGCTCGCACTCGAGAACTTCCCGCAGCTCGCCGTCGAGCCAGTGGTGGGAGGCGAGCGCGGTATGAG
>Ga0209257_1000751_pt1 | contig 48987 bp, 35 predicted proteins | sample AraplaCvi_mCL_r2_FD_184277 | JGI IMG/M metagenome (GOLD analysis project Ga0209257, IMG submission 184277) | Arabidopsis root microbial communities from North Carolina, USA - plate scrape MF_Cvi_mCL_r2 (SPAdes) (version 2) | ecosystem: Host-associated > Plants > Roots > Endosphere | place: USA...
CCGAAGCGTTTCTTCGGCGCCGCGCGTAACGTCGAGGAAGGCGGTTCGCTGACCATCATCGCCACCGCGCTGATCGACACCGGCAGCAAGATGGACGAGGTGATCTACGAAGAGTTCAAGGGCACCGGCAACTCCGAAGTGCACCTGGACCGCCGCATCGCCGAGAAGCGCGTCTACCCGGCCATCAACATCAACCGCTCCGGCACGCGTCGCGAAGACCTGCTGATCGAGCCGGAACTGCTGCAGAAGATCTGGATCCTGCGCAAGCTGCTGCACGGCATGGACGAGATCGGCGCGATGGAGTTCCTGCTGGACAAGATGAAGACCAGCAAGTCGAACGACGAGTTCTTCAGTTCGATGAAGCGCTGAGGCCTGCCTCAGCCGCGCAAGGAAAACGCCCCGCGATTGCGGGGCGTTTTCGCTATGGCCAACTGCGAAGACCGGGAACCACGATCGCTCAGGAGTCTTCCAGCGACGTGAGCAGACGCGGGCCCTTTCCGACCGGATAGATCCCCCAGGCTGCGAGGGCGTCGGCGCTCGCACTATCCGGCTCCGGCGGCAGCCACGACGCACGCTGGCGCGGACCGGGCACGTAAGCCTGCCATTGTCCCGCCTTTTCCAGCTTCTGAGCGCCGATCACGTAATCCACCGGCAAGCGCACCGACACGTACGGCGCGTCGGCGTCCTCGCCACGCGTGGGATAGTCGAAACGCCAGCGCTTCGCCGCGCCGACCGCGGACTCCGCCAGCACCACACGGAATCGCTCCATCTCGGCCTGCGAACCCAGCGTGCGCAGGTTGACCTGCTCCGCGATGGCTTCTTCGACGTTGCCGTCGCGGCCGATGCGAAGCACCAGGTAGACCGTGCCACCCACGCCGGCGTCCACTGCAACCTCCGGATATCGCGGCGGCGAAAGCCTTCCACGCGGGCTCGCGCTTTCTTCCTTCTCGTACGTCGTGCCGAACGTCGCGCCGCCGATGCGGAACAGGAAGCGCTCGCCGTCCTTCTTCGTCACCAGGCGCATCTGCATCGGCGAGCGGGCGCGCACGGCCTTCCCGTCCACCTGCACCGGTTCGAATTGCCACGCGCGGACACGCTTGTCGACGATCTCCAGCATCGCCTTGGGCACCACGTCGGCCTGCTTGAGCTCGTAACCGGTGACCTTGCCTTCTTCATCGATGTCGATCGTGCCCTGCACCAGCATGCTGGCCTCGATCTGCTTGCGCACTTCATCCTTGCTGCCCGCGGCCGGCGCCGCGTTCGTGCCGACCAGCAGCGCCAGCGACACTGCCAGGCTCCCCATCCACCTGTTCATCGATCCCTTCCCCTTGCGGCGCCTCCATGACGCCCACACCAAGCATGCCCGTGTCGGTGCCACGTCGCCACACGGCTTCGGCATAATTCACTGACGGAGGCGACGATGCACGGCGGCGGTCTGGAACTGGCACTGGTATTCCTGCTGGCCGCGGTGATCGCGGTGCCGGTGTTCCGTCGCTTCGGCCTCGGCGCGGTGCTGGGCTATCTCGCCGCGGGCGTGACGCTCGGGCCGTACGGGTTGCGCTTTGTCGCCAACGCCGAGCCGGTACTCACGGCGGCCGAGATCGGCGTGGTGATGCTGCTGTTCGTCATCGGCCTGGAACTCTCGCCCGCGCGACTTCGCGTCATGCGCAAGCCGATCTTCGGCGCTGGCGGCGCGCAGGTGGGTTTGAGCGCGCTCGCCATCGGCGCCGCGGCGATGGTCGCAGGCTCACCGTGGCAGGCCGCGCTGGTGATCGGCATGGGCCTTGCGTTCTCGTCCACGGCGATCGGCCTGCAGTTGCTGTCCGAGCGCAAGGCGATGACGACCGACCACGGGCGCCTGGGTTTCGCGATCCTTCTGTTCCAGGATCTGGCGGCGATCCCGTTGCTGGCCGCGATCCCCCTGCTCGGTCGCGCCGGCACGGCCGACAACCTGGGCTGGGACGAGATCGCCAAGGCATTGGGCGCGATCGCCGCCGTCGTCATCGGCGGACGCTTCGTGCTGCGGCAGGTGTTCCGCATCGTCGCGCGCGCACAGATGCCGGAAGTGTTTACCGGCGCGGCATTGCTCGTGGTGCTCGGCACCGCGTGGATCATGCAGGGCGCGGGCCTGTCGGCAGGCCTGGGCGCGTTCCTCGCGGGCGTACTGCTGGCCGATTCGGAATTCCGTCACGAACTCGAAGCGCAGATCGATCCGTTCAAGGGGCTTCTCCTCGGTCTGTTCTTCATGGCCGTGGGCATGAGCATCGACCTGGATCGCCTGCTCTCCGAACCGGTGCTGATCACCGGCCTGGCCATCGCGCTGCTGATGGTGAAGTTCTCGATCCTCTACTTCGTCGGCCACGTGCCGGGCGGCTTGAGCACGCGCGAATCGCTGCGTCTGGGCGCCGTGCTGGCGCTGGGCGGCGAGTTCGCATTCGTGGTGTTCAACGAAGCGGTGAAGTCGGGGCTGATCGACGACCCGACGCGCGACCGCCTCGTCGCCGCGGTCGGTATCTCGATGGCGCTCACGCCGTTGCTGGTCATGGCGATCGCGCGCTTCCTCTCGGCATCGAAGCCGCGCAAGCAGCAACGCGAGTTCGACACCATTCCCAACGACCAGCCGGAAGTGCTGATCGCCGGCTTCGGCCGCTTCGGGCAGATCGTCGCGCGACTGCTGCTTGCTCAGCACACGCGTTTCATCGCGATCGAGCACAGCGCGGACCAGGTCGATTTCGTGCGCCGCTTCGGCAACCCGGTGTATTACGGCGATCCGGCGAAACCCGAACTGCTGCGTTCCTGCGGCGCCGACCAGGTCAAGGTGTTCGTCATCGCGATCGACGGCGTCGAGGAAAACCTGCGCACGGTGGAGACGATCCGCCGCCTGTATCCGAACGCGACGATCTTCGCCCGCGCACGCGACCGGCGACACGCGTGGGAACTGATGGATCTGGGCGCACGCGCGATCCGCGAGACGTTCTACAGCAGCCTGCGGATGGGCGAGAAGGTGCTGGTCGAACTCGGCCTGCCCGAAGACGTCGCGCGCCAACACGCCGAGCAGTTCCGCGAACACGATCTGCGACTGCTGCACGCGCAGTCGCTGATTCGCGACGACGAGGCCGCGCTGCTGCAATCCACGCAGGATGCGCGGCGCGAGCTGGAGGAGCTGTTCGATGCCGATACCGGCGCAGGCGTGCTCAACGAAATCGCCGATGCGACGCGCAAGGACATGGCTGAGGTGGATGAGGAGGAGTAATCCTCAATGCCGCCATCCCGGCGAAAGCCGGGATCCGGGTTCTTGGTGCTTGGGCACGACGATATCGGTGAACTATCATCACCGTCATTCCAGCGAAAGCTGGAACCCACTTGGATTCTGCTTATCCGCATTGAGCCAAGCGCGCGCGGAGCATCCGCATTCGTAGCCCGGGTAAGCGAAGCGCACCCGGGGCACGCCCGACCCGGGTGCGCTTCGCTTACCCGGGCTACGACATCAAGATGGGTTCCAGCTTTCGCTGGAATGACGGTGAGTTGATCCACCGACGCGGCAGGGCCCGTACGTTGCGAGCCTGGGTCCCGGCCTTCGCCGGGATGACGGGTAGTAGGAAGGATCGCGTCGCATGACGTCCAACGCACCTCGCCACATGGCCGCGGCTTCAGCCGCAGCCACCCCTTACCTCGGCTCGCGCAGAAACCTCGCCATCGACAGGTTCTGCCCCGGCGTGGCGGGCGCGAATTCCGCCGCGATGTCGATGAAGCCGCGCATCACCGCGATCTCGCGCGGCGTGCGGTTGAGCGCGTCGCGCATGTCGGGATCGGCACCGGCGCGCAGCAGGAACTGCACCACGCGCGGCAAACCATGCAGCGCCGCCAGGTGCAGCGGGCCGAAGCCGCGCGGATCCTTCGCGTCGAGCGAGGCGTCGTGGTCGATCAGCAACTGCAGGCCGGCGACGAGCACGTCCTCGTCCGCGTCGCTGCCCGGCTCGGCGCGCGCGCCGAGCAGCAACAGCAACGGCGTCGCGCCTGCGGCCGGCTGGTCGGCATCCACGCCGGCCAGCAGCAAGGTGTCGAACAACGCGACCAGGCGCGAACGCTCGCGCGCGTTGAAGCCGTACATCGCGGCGCAATGCAGCGCCTGGCGCCCCTGCGCGTCGCAGGCCTGCACGTCGGCGCCAGCGGCGAGCAGGCGCGCGGCGAGGTCGGTCAGGCCGAGCGCGCAGGCGACCATCAGCACGGTGAGATCCCCCGGCAGGCGCTGTTCCAGCGGGGCGCCGGCCGCAAGCAGGCGATCGACGATGTCCGCATGGCGCATGCTCACGGCGGCCGAAAGCGGCGTCGCGCCGGAATTCGCCGTGCGCTCCGGATGGGCACCGCGTGCAAGCAGCAGGTCGACCACCGCGCGATGACCGCCGCCGGCCGCGCGCAGCAGCGCGGTGCAGCCCTGCGAGTCGGTGGCGTCCACCGGCAAGCCGAGGTCGACGAGACGACGCACGGCATCGGCATCGCCGACGATCGCAGCAGCGGGAATGTCCTGCGCCTGCAACGGACGACGCGGCAGCGGCCAGCCGCGCCAGTCGAGCCAGTCGGCGAGGTCCCGGCGGCCCGACGACAACGCGACGCCGAGCGGCGTCTGGCCGTCGGCGGCGAGCAGGTCCGGCGCCGCGCCGTGCGCGACCAGACGCTTGAGCATGCCGTCGCGTCCGAGCGCGGCGGCCAGGTGCAGCGCGCTCATGCCGTGGCTGTCGCGTGCGTTGAGGTCGGCGCCGATCGCGAGCAGGCGATCGAGCACGCGCGCCCAGCCCAGGCGCACCGTGAGCGCGAGCGGCGGATCGCCCGCGGGCGAACGCGCGAACGGGTCGGCGCCGCGCTCCAGCAGTTCGATCGCGAGAGCTTCCAACGATGTGGCGTCGGTCGCGTTGCCCTGCACGGACGCCATGAAACGCGCCAGCCCGCCGCTGCCGGCCGGCGACACCGCGCGCTCCAGGAGTGCGCGCAGTGAGGTCTCCGCTTCGGGCATGCGCGCGAGCATCGCGTGCACCGGCGTGTCGCCCTGCGGGTCGCGCACTTCCGGGTCGGCGCCCTGTTCCAGCAGCCAGCGCACGCGCTGCGCCGAACCCACGGCGTCCTCGTCGTGCAGCAGCGCGCCGCGTTCCTTCGCGCTCAGCAGTTGCGCGAGACCGCCGAGTTCTTCGGCGCGGCCATCGCGGAGGCCATCGCGCAGCAGCACGGTCGGCGCGCGATCAGGCAACGGCGCGTCATCGTCGGCGTCCTCGCTCAGCGCGGCCGGCAGCGGATACGCGCGATCGAGCGCGGCGACCAGCGACCAGCGTCCGGCTTCGGCGGCGCGATCGATCGCGCGTTTGCCGTCGGCGTCGCGATGCTCGGCTTCGCTGCCGAGGTCGAGCAGTTTCTGCACCAGCGAAGGCGACGGGGAATCGGCCATGCACGCCAGGATCAATGCGGTGCGACCGCGTGCGTCGGCGCTGGTCGCGGCTTCGGCGCCGCCGCGCGGCAGGTGGCCGAGCAGGCGTTCGAGCAACGCTTCGCGCGAGGCGCGTGCGGCTTCGAGGAAAGGCGTGCGGCCATCGTGGTCGCGGATCGAGGGATCGGCATGGGCCGACAGCAACGTCGCGGCGATGTCCACGTGCCCGGCGAACGCGGCTTCGTGCAACGCGGTGCGGCCGCGGCGATCGCGCGCGTCCACCTTCGCTTTGTGCTTGAGCAGCAGCGCGACGCCGGCCGCGTCGTCCTCCTCGCCACCCGCGGCCGCGAGCAGCGCCGGCTGGCCGTCGACCGGCTCAGGGCGCGCGCCGCGTTCGAGCAGGAACTTCGCGAGGCGCCAGTTGCCGACCGCGCAGGCCATGCCCAGCGGCGACAGCCCATCGCGGTTGAGCGGATCCAGTTCGGCCGCGGCATCGCGCAGCAGCGCGGCGACGCCCGGGTCGGAACTGCGCGCGGCGTGGTGCAGCGGCGTGTTGCCTTCGGCGTCGGTCAGGCGCGGGTCGGCGCCGTTGGCCAGCAGCGTCATCACCGCGTCGGGGCGGCCGTGCCAGCTGTCGCGCGTGGCGGCCAGCAGCGGCGTCATGCCGGCATGGCTGGCGTTGAGGTCGGCACCATTGGCGATCAGCGAACGCAGCAGGCGCAGGTCGGGAAGGACCGCGGCGAGCACGGCGAGGCTGCGCTGGTCGCGGTCGTCCGCCGGCGGCGCCGCGTTGACGTCGGCGCCGAGTTCGATCAGCTCCAGCGCGCGCTCGACGCGTCCGGCGCGTGCGGCGGCGTAGAGCAGCGGGGCGAGCGGTTCGCCTTCGGTGAGTGCGACCGGTTCGTCGACTTCGATCTCGTCCTCGTCGCCATCGAAGGCGAAACCGGGCAGCGGGTCGGCCGGTTCGATCTGCTGGAGCAACGCGTGCAGCGCCGGAGCGCCCAGTGCCAGCAGCACCGCGAGCGCCCAGCGCGCGCCCCCGCCCAACAACCCCGGCCAGGCCAGCGCCACGACGACGGTGGTCATCGCGAGCACGATCGCCGCGACGCCCAGGCCGCGCCATGCACCCAGTTCGAGTTCGCCCAGCGCATGCCAGTGTTCGCGCAACGGGCCACCGTCGCGTTCCAGGCCCAGACACAGCGGCCAGACGCGCCACAGGCCGAGCAGGGCGACGCCGAGCACCACGCTCACGCCCAGCGCGGCGGGCAGCGATCCGGAGGTCAGCAGCGAGGACAGCGGCCAGGCGAGCAAGGCCGCGAGCAGCGCGACGGCGCCGATCCAGACCATCGCCAGCGCGAGCGCGTCACGCTGCGCCTCGCGGCGTTCGGGCAGGCCGCCGTCGCGCCAGGCGCGCACGGCCAGCGCGTTCGACGGCTGCGCGAGGGCGCCCGCGATCGCCGCGACGAGGCCGCCGAAACCGGCGATCAGTCCCAGCAGGACGCCGCCGGCGAGCACGCCGCCGATGCGCAGCGGCAGCGATGCCGCGCGGGGCGTGCGGGAGGAGTGCGTCGGCTCAGGCATCGGTGCCCCAGTCCTCCTGCATCGGATCTTCGATCGTCGGCGGGAATTGCAGGTGGAAACCGCGAGTGGCGAGGTTCTCGCGCACGACGGCGGCGTCCTCGCGGGCCAGCTTGCGTTCGGGGGTCAGCGCGACTTCCAGCACGAAATGCAGCGTGCCCAGCTGCGCGCGCACGGGTTCGGGCAGGCGCGCGAAGTCGTCGCGCTGCGCGAGGTAAACGTAGGTGTCGGCCTTGCGGAGGCTCTTGTAGACGTAGGCTTGCATCGGTTCCGGCTGCAAACGCGCCCGGGGGACGGCGCGGCGAGATTTTCGCCACAGCATAACGTTGGAACGCGGGGATTCGGGATTCCGGATTCGGGATTCGTAAAGCGCGTGTGTGAAGGCGGTCCCCAAGCAGGGGATTCGGGATTCGTGGAATCGCAGGACCCGCCTCTTCCAGATCCCCGATCCCGAATCCCGAATCCCGATTCAGTGATACCCCGCGTCCGCGGCGATCTTCCCCTTGAACACGCTGTACGACCAGTACGTGTAGCCCAGGATCGCCGGCAGCAGGACGATGAGCCCCACCAGCACGAAGCCCTGCGACGACGGTGGAGAGGCCGCGTCCCAGATCGTCAGCCCCGGCGGCACGATGTTCGGCCAGATGCCCAGCACCAGCCCGACGAAGCCCAGCGCGAAGAAGCACAACGTCAGCACGAACGGCGCCGCGTCGCGATCCTTGCGCATCGCCGCGCGCCATAGCGCGAACGCGTTCACCAGTGCCATCAAGGGCACCGGCGCCAGCCACAGGAAATTCGCGCCTTCGAACCAGCGCGCCATGATCCGCGAGTCCAGGAACGGCAGCCACGCGCTGACCAGGCCCATGAACGCGACCACCACGAGCACCAGCGGCCGCGTCAGGCCTCGCGCGATGTCCTGCATGCGGCCTTCGGTTTTCAGGATCAGCCACGTGGATCCCAGCAACGCGTAACCGAACAGCACCGCCACGCCGGTGAGCATCGAGAACGGACTGAACCAGCCGAACACACCGGCCATGTACTTGCCGCCCTGCAGCGGCATGCCTTCCACCAGCGCGCCGAGGATCACGCCCTGCGCGAACGCACACACCATCGAACCCAGCGCGAACGCGAGCCCCCACGCGGCCTTCGCGCGATGCGCCTTGAAGCGGAATTCGAACGCGACACCCCGGAACACCAGGGCGATCAGCATCATCAGCACCGGCAGGTACAGCGCCGACAACACGACCGCATACGCCTTCGGAAACGCCGCGAGCAGTCCCGCGCCGCCGAGCACGAGCCAGGTTTCGTTGCCGTCCCAGATGGGGGCGGCGGTGTTCATCATGTGGTCCAGCTGGGCTTCTGTTTCGGCGAACGGCGCGAGGATGCCAAGGCCCAGCACGAAGCCGTCGAGCACGACGTACATGAGCACGCCGAAACCGATCACGCCGAACCAGATCACCGGAAGCACGGTCGCAAGGTCCATCACACGCCCTCCTCGAGATCGCTTCCCGCCGCCGAAAGCGGACGCGCTGGCGTCTTGTCGCCGCCGTGCGTGTGCTGCGGCGGTTCGTGCGGCAACGGGCCCTTCTTCACCAGGCGCGTGAGGTACCACACGCCCGCGCCGAACACGACGACGTACACGACCATGTACACGATCAGCGAGGTCAGCACGCTCGCCGCTTCAAGCGTCGGACTCACCGCGTCCGCGGTGCGCAGCAGACCGTAGATGACATACGGCTGGCGGCCGATCTCGGTGACGTACCAGCCCGACAGCATGCAGACGAAGCCCGCCAGCGTCATCACGCGCCAACCGCTCAACGCCACGCGTGATCCGTACAGCGTTCCGCGCCAGAACTTGAAAAGCGAAAGCAGCGTAAGAAGCAGCATCAAAGTTCCGAGCCCGACCATCACGCGGAATGCGTAGAACACCGGTTTCACCGGCGGGCGCTCGCTCGCGGGCACGGACTTCAGCGGTGCGATGTCGCCATTCCACGAATGCGTGAGGATCAGGCCACCGGCGCGCGGAATCGCGACTTCCAGATCGTTACGCTCCGTGCGTTCGTTCGGCACTGCGAACACGACGAAAGGCATGCCTTCGCCCTGCGGTTCGCTCTCCCAGTGCCCTTCCATCGCCGCGACCTTGATCGGCTGGTGTTCGAGCACGTTCAGCCCGTGCATGTCGCCGACGAATACCTGCGCTGGCACGGTGATCGCGGCAAACAGCACCGACGCCTTGAGCATGCGTTTGCCCGCTTCCACATGCACGCCGCGCAGCAGGTACGACGCGCCCACGCCGCCGATCACGAAACAGGTGGTGATGAACGCGGCCAGCACCATGTGCGCCAGTCGCACGGGGAAGGACGGATTGAAGATGATCGCGAACCAGTCGTCGGGCTGGAACACGCCGTCGACGATGCTGTAACCCTGCGGCGTCTGCATCCAGCTGTTGGCGGAGATGATCCAGAACGTGGAGATCAGCGTGCCCAGCGCGACCATGGCGGTTGCGAGGAAATGCACCTTCTCGCTCACGCGCCCCCAGCCGAACAGCATCACGCCCAGGAACGTCGCTTCCAGGAAGAACGCGGTGAGCACTTCGTAACTCAGCAACGGGCCGAGGATGTTGCCGGCCTGTTCGCTGAGCGTCGCCCAGTTCGTGCCGAACTGGAAACTCATCACGATGCCCGATACCACGCCCATGCCGAAGGACACGGCGAAGATCCGGATCCAGAAGAAGTACAGGTCCCGCCAGAGCGTGTCGCGCGTGCGCAGCCAGCGCCATTCGACGAAGGCCAGCCAGTTCGCCAGACCTATCGTGAAGGCCGGGAACAGGATGTGGACCGAAATTACGAACCCGAACTGGATACGCGACAGCAGCAGGGGGTCCACGGCTCACTCCATCGATGTTGGCCGGGGAAGAAGTGTGTCCCCGGGCCCGGAGCCTGTCTTCGGCCAAATCGTCCCACCCATGACGCATGACCCGATCCGGCAAAGCGGGGGGCTGATAGGCTGCGGGGGTTTTGTCCAACCGTGCCGGTACGACCTCATGCCATCGCGTCCCATCCGCCTCACTTCCCTTGCGGTTTCCGCTCTTCTGCTGACCTGCGCCGCACACGCGCAGACCCCGGTCACTCTGACCCAGGCCATGGCCGATCCCGACTGGATCGGTCCGCCGGTCGAACAGGCCTGGTGGGCCTGGGATGGCCAACGCGTTCAGTACCAGCTGAAGCGTGAAGGGGCCGCGATCCGCGACACGTACCAGCAACCCATCAGTGGCGGCACCGCCGCCATGCTCGATGGCGCCGCGCGCGGCGACCTCGACGCCCCTCGCGCCGTCTACGACGCAGCGCGCACGCGCATGGCGTTCGTTCGCAACGGCGATGTGTTCGTGCGCGATCTGCGCAACGGCACGCTTACGCAGGTCACGCGCACCAATGCCGACGAAGCCACGCCGCAGTGGAGCAGCGCCGGCAACCTCGTCTTCCGCCAGGGCAACGACTGGTACCAGTGGAGCACCGGCCGCGGCGTGAGCCAGGCCGCCGTGGTAAAGGCCGAAAAGGATCCCGCCGCGCCGCCGAAGGCCGACGACCTGCGCGAGCGCCAGCTGGCGATGATCGCCACGCTGAAGAAGGACAAGGAAACGCGCGATGCCGCGCGCGACCAGAACGAGGCATGGCGTCGTGCCGATCCCACGCGTGCGCCTGCGCCGACGTATCTGGGTACCGACGTCGTCGTCGCCGACAGCGCGCTGTCCCCGGATGGAAAGTGGCTGCTGGTCGTCACCACGGCCAAGGGTGCCGACGAAGGCCAGGCCGGCAAGATGCCCAAGTACGTGACCGAATCGGGTTACGAGGAATTCGAGGATGCGCGCACGCGCGTGGGCCGCAACGATCCGCTGCCGCACCGGTTGTGGCTGGTGGACGTCGGGGCTTCGAAAGCGACCGAACTGAAGTTCGACACGTTGCCGGGCATCAAGGACGACCCGCTCGCCGCGATGCGCAAGGCCGCCAAGCAGGATCCGCTGAAGGGCGATCGCCCCGTCCGCATCGAAAGCGACGGCGACGGTTCGGGCCCGGCGATCCACTGGAGCGACGACTCACGCAACGTTGCGCTGCTGGTGCGCGCGGTCGACAACAAGGATCGCTGGATTGCGAGCGTCGATCTTGCGAACAACAAGCTCCTCACGCGCGATCGCCTCACCGACAAGGCGTGGATCAACTGGGGCTTCAACGATTTCGGATTCACGCGCGACGGCGCGCTGTGGTTCCTGTCCGAACGCAGCGGCTATTCGCACCTGTACGTGAACGACGGCGGCAAGTCGCGCCAGCTCACCAGCGGCAAGTGGGAGGTCTCCACGCCGACGCTGTCGCCCGACGGCGCGACGTTCTTCTTCACCTGCAACCGCAAGTGGCCGGGCGATTACGAAGTCTGCGCGGTGCCGGTCGCAGGCGGCGACGTGCGCGAAGTGACGTCGCTGGATGGCGTCGAGGATTTCACGCTGTCGCCCGACGGTTCGAAGGTGCTCGTGCGCCATTCGTCCAGCTACATGCCGCCGCAGATCTCCGTGGTGAACGCTGCGGGCGGCAACGCGACGCAGCTTACCGACACGCGCAAGCCTGAGTTCAAGGCGCGCGAATGGGTCCAGCCGGAATACGTGCAGGTACCGAGCAAGCACGGCGCCGGCGTGGTGTGGGGCAAGTTCTACGGCCCGAAGAATTACGAACCCGGAAAGAAGTATCCGATCGTGATGTTCGTGCACGGCGCGGGTTACCTGCAGAACGTGTCGGAGCGTTATCCGAACTACTTCCGCGAGCAGATGTTCCACAACCTGCTCGTGCAGGAAGGCTACGTCGTGCTCGACCTGGATTACCGCGCATCCGAAGGCTACGGCCGCGACTGGCGCACGGCGATCTACCGCCAGATGGGCCATCCCGAACTCGAGGATTACCTGGACGGCCTGGACTGGCTGGTCGCGAACAAGCAGGGCGACAAGGACCACGCCGGCATCTATGGCGGTTCCTACGGCGGCTTCATGACGTTCATGGCGCTGTTCCGTTCGCCGGGCACGTTCAAGGCCGGCGCCGCGCTGCGCCCGGTGGCCGACTGGTCGCAGTACAACCACGAGTACACCAGCAACATCCTCAACACGCCGGAACTCGACCCGGAGGCCTACCAGGTTTCCTCGCCGATCAACTTCGCCGACCAGCTGCAGGACAACCTGCTGATCGCGCACGGCATGATCGACGACAACGTGTTCTTCAAGGATTCGGTGATGCTGAGCCAGCGCCTTATCGAGCTGCGCAAGGACAAGTGGGAAATCGCGCCGTATCCGATGGAGCGCCACAGCTTCACGCGCTCGGACAGCTGGTACGACGAGTACCGTCGCATCCATGAGCTGTTCCAGCGAACGTTGAAGTAAACGCGCTTCGAGGCATCCTGCAGTTCCCCTCTCCCGCTTGCGGGAGAGGGGCGGGGTGAGGCCGCTGTCCTATCGCGTCGCCGTCGCGGCCGCAGCCGCCGGCTTCTCCTCGCTCCAGCTCGAATCCGGATCGAACCCCTTCATCGCTTTCGCCAGCGCTTCGCTGCCGGGGCCGAGATCCTTCTCGAACACCTGCCCGTCCGGGCCGATCATGAAACTCATCACGCCCGTGTCGCCGTACTTCGCCGGCCACGCGACCAGGGCGAAACCGCGCGTCATGCGCCCGTCTATCAGGTAATTGCGGGCACCACCGGGCGCCGAAGCTCCCTGCTGCGTGAGGATGCGATAGCGATAGCCCAGGTAATCGCCCTTGGGCAGATCGTCGCCGAATAGCGGCCCAAGCGGGCTCACGTCGCCGCTGCCGTCGTCGGGCCAGTAGAGTCCGTCGTGCTTTCCGTCGCCACTGAGGACGTGCTGCGCGTATTCCAGCACGCCGTCGCCGTTGTGGTCGTTCTCGGCGTAATCCAGCTGCGCGTCGCGATAGGCCTGCACCGCCTGCAACACGGCCAGTTCGTTGCGACCGATGCGCCGCACGCGCATTTCCTCGCCGCCCGCCTTTGGATCGAAACGCCAGCCGCTCTTGTCCTGCTTCAGCGGGACCGGCAGCGTCCAGCCGCCATCGCCGACGGCGAGCTTCGCCTGCGCGCCATCGACCACGATGCGATGCGACTGCTTCCACTGCATGAGGAACGCATCGACGTCTTCCTGGTCGATGCCTTCGGTCGGAATGTAGTCGCGCCACTGCGCGCCGAGCACTTTCTGCAGCGCCGCCTGGTCGTGTTTCTCCACCGCCGCGACGAATGCGTCCGCCGCCGCTTCCGCCGTCGGGTAGGCGCTCTGCGCGAACGCGGGCGCCATCGACATCGACATCGCCATCGACAGGGCCAGCGCGATCCGGGTTGCCTGTTTCATCGAAGGACTCCTCATCCGCCCTGTCACCTGCCGCATGCGATCAATGACCACGGCGTCCACCGCCACCGCCACGATTGGGTGCCGAACGCTGTACCTGGTGCCCGCCGGAGCGTTGCGACTGCGGACGCTGCTGCGACTGCCGGCTCGCCTGCCCGCGCTCGACCTGCTGGCGCGATTGCTGCGGATGCCGCGCGCCGTCGAACGCGTTGTTGCGCGAGACCTCCTGCCTCTGCCGTTGCTGCGCGTGGTCCTGCATGCGCGGCTGGTTCGCCTGCGAATGCTGCATCCGCTGCGGCTGCGAGCGCGACTCGTTGCGTGCGACATTGCGCGCCTGCGCGTTGTGCTGCGTGGCGCGCGGACCGGCGTCGCGATGCGTGCCTGCCTGGCCGGCACGATCGCCGCGCGACTGCGCGACGTCGCGTGCATGGTCGCGTTGCGATCCCTGCTGCGTGCGCGCCTGCGCCGTTTCGCGCGCACGTTCGCGCGACGCATCGCGCTGCACGCCGGCGCCGCCCTGTCCAGGACGCGACTCGAGGCCACCGCCGCCGGGGCGATTCTGGATATCGCGTCCGGCTTCGCGCGCGCGCTCCTGCGCCTGGCGATTGCTTGCCGCCGGCGCATCGAAGCCGCGACGTTCCATCTCCTGCCGCGCGCGATCGCGATTGGCCTGGTGCGCGGCATCGTTGCCACGGAACTGCTGGCGCTGGTCGGCGCCGGGCAGGCGCTGCTGGCCGAACTGCTCGCGGCTGCGGGCATCGCGATACGGCACGTCGCCGCGGAAGTTGGCGTTGTGCTGCCAGGTGTTCTGGTTCGCGTTGAGGCGGTTGTTGACGTTGATGTTGTTGTAGCGGTTCACGTCGATGTCGACATCGCCGCCGCCCCAGTCCCAGTCGCCCCATAGCGCGTCGGCGACCGCCACGCCCGTGCCGAACGCGAGGCCGGCGACGAGCGCGCTGCCCGGATACCACGCCGGCGACGGCGGGTAGTACGCGGGCGGATACGACGGATACGGCCATGCGCCGTAGACGGTGGTCGGGTTGTAGCTGGGGACGTAGACGACTTCGGGATTGGACGGTTCGATCTGGATGATCGTCTCGCTCGGCGCGGGCGGCGGCGGTGCGGAGCCGCCATCGCCGCCGGACGGCGCCGGCGCAGGCGCGGCCTGCGCGGGAACGACGGTCACCTTCTGCTGTTCGGAGGACTGCAGGTTACCCGCGGCCTGTGCAGCGCGACGCAGGCGCTGCACGGCGTCCATGACATCGCCCGGCTGCGCGAGGAAGGCGTCGCCCAGGCGCTGCACCCAGCCCGGATCCTGCCCGAGCGTCGCCAGCGCCTGCGGGAACGCGACCAGCGACTGCACGCTCGGATCCCACGGCTGGTCGGCAACGAGCTTGACCGCCGCATCGCCCTTCGCATCCGGATGCGCCTTCGACCATGCCACCGCGTCGGCGACGTTGCCCGGATAGGTCGCCGCCATCAGCACCTGCGTGAGCAGCGAATCCGGATACAGCGCGATCGGTGCGACCATCTGGTCGAGCTCTTCCTGTCCGAACACGCGCTGCGCGGCAGTGGCCGGCGGCGGCGTGGCCGTCGGCGCAGTCGCCGCGGGCGCCGGCGTTGGCGTCGTCGTTGCCGCTGGCGCGGCCTCGCGCTTGCACGAGGTCGCCGCCAACGCGGCGATCAAGACGGCGGACAGGACACACGGGCGGAGCATGCGCATCACCCACCTCCCACACCTGACGATTCGACGAGGCCCCCGGCATGAACGCCGGTCCCTCGACGGCCCCCTGAACGGGCGGCGGCTATCATGCGCGCCTGCCCTGCTATGTCTTTGTGAACATGAGCTCGCCCGCCCCCGCTTTCGACGACGTCCGCGCCTACCTCACCGACCTCCAGGACCGCATCTGCGCGGCGATCGAACGCGCCGACGGCTCCGCGCGCTTCAGGGAAGACCTGTGGCAGCGCGCCGAGGGCGGCGGCGGGCGCACCCGCGTGCTGCGCGACGGCGCCGTGTTCGAACAGGCGGGCATCGGCTTCTCGGATGTCTCCGGCACGAAGCTGCCGCCGTCGGCGACCGCTGCGCGACCAGAACTTGCCGGTGCCTCGTGGCGCGCGGTCGGCGTGTCGCTGGTATTCCATCCGCGCAATCCGCACCTGCCGACCACGCACGCGAACGTGCGCCACTTCCGCGCGGTGCGCGATGGCGAGACAGTGGCGTGGTGGTTCGGCGGCGGCTTCGACCTGACGCCGTTCTATCCCGTCGACGAGGACGTGCTGCATTGGCACCGCACCGCGCGCGAGCTGTGCGAACCGTTCGGCGGCCAGGCGCGCTACGAGAAGCACAAGCACTGGTGCGACGAGTACTTCTTCCTGAAACACCGCAACGAGACGCGCGGCGTCGGCGGCCTGTTCTTCGACGACCTGCACGAGGACGCGAACAACGACTTCGCCTACCTGCGGGCGGTGGGCGATGGTTTCCTCGATGCTTACCTGCCGCTCGTCGAACGCCGCAAGGACGCGCCGCATGGCGAACGCGAGCGCGAATTCCAGCTGTACCGACGCGGCCGCTACGTCGAGTTCAACCTCGTCTTCGACCGCGGCACGCTGTTCGGCCTGCAATCGGGCGGGCGTACCGAATCGATCCTGATGAGCCTGCCTCCGCTGGTGCGGTGGGAATACGGCTTCACGCCGGAAGAAGGCAGCGCCGAGTCGCGCCTGGCCGACTATCTGCGCCCGCGCGACTGGCTGGCCGAGCTGGGCTGACGCGCGTCAGACGCGCTCGTCGTCCTGGCGCCCGTCGCGCAGGAGGATGGTGATGTGCCCGTTGGTTTCCAGCAGCGCGAGGTGGATGCGGTCCACGTCGCTGCATCCGGCTTCGCGCATGGACTTGGCGAAGTCGTCGCGGCTGACCAGCTCGCGGCGCAGCACGTCGCGGTAGACATGCCCGTTGCGCGCGATCACCACCGGCTCGCCTTCCAGCAGCCGCTCCGCGCGCCGGCTGCGCGCGGTGACGAAGCCGACGATCCAGTTCAACACGATGAGCGTTGCCGCCAGCAGCAGGCCGCCGCTCATCGACGTGTCGCTGCCCAGCAGTGCGTTCTGCACCGCGTTGCCGAGCAGCACGATCAGCAGCATGTCGAACGCGGTGAACTGCCCCATCGTCCGTTTCCCGGACAAGCGGATCATCCCCAGCAGCACGACGTAGACCACGACGGCGCGCAGGATGAATTCCCACCAGGGCATGGACATCTCGAACATGGGCGTTTCCGGATGAGGTGTAGGCGCGATTCTGCGCTGCGGCCGCGTAACGATCGCGTCCGCTTGCCGTCGAGCTGGCCGCTCCACGACGGCGTCGACCCAAGGGCATAGGCGCTGAAGCGTTGCGGGCCTGGGTCCCGGCCTTCGCCGGGATGACGGGGTAGAAAGGGATGACGAAGCGGACAGGGGCGCGCTGCGTCTTGGACGCAGGATCGGCCACCACTGCAGGACCAACCATCACCCCGGACGTAAGCAACCAGCCCCCTTAGTAAGGGGGCGCGGCGGCAGCCGCAGGGATTGGAAGCATCGGCGCGGGGGCCCAAGGTTTTGCGGCGCAAAACTTTGGGTTTATTTTCGGCGACGCCGAAAATAAAAAGCCCCGCAGGCAGGGGGGGCCGGCGGGGCTGGGGAGCGGGACCTGGGGAGGGGCCTTCGCTCCGGGATCACTCCAGGGGAGGGAGAGATCGGCGACAGGCGTTGCACCTGTCGCGACCTATATGACCATTCCGTACATGGATGGTTCGTGAAGATACGGGTTAACAATTTGTTGGATTCAGGATGCATTCACTGAATTGAAAACGTTTTTTCCCGTGCTCCGCGCCAGAAGGGCGTTAAGCCGTTCATGGCACGGAAACTGCCGGATCGGCCCTCCGACGAACGGTCAGTGGGCCTGGTCCCAGTTCACGCCGATACCGCTGTCCACGAGCAGCGGAACCCGCAATCCGGCCGCTCGCGACATCCGGTCGCGGGCCTCGTCCACCAGCGTATCGACGAACCCGGTCTCCACCTCGAACACCAGTTCGTCGTGCACCTGCAGCACCATCAGCGCGCGATCGCGATGGTCGGCCAGCCAGCCGTCGATGGAGATCATCGCCCGCTTGATGATATCCGCGGCGGTGCCCTGCATCGGCGCGTTGATCGCCGCGCGCTCGGCGCCAGCACGCAGCCCCTGGTTACGGGCGTGGATGTTGTCCAGGTACAGGCGCCGGCCGAACACCGTCTCGACATAGCCCTGCTCGCGCGCCTGCTGCCGCGTGCGCTCCATGAAATCGCGAACGCCGGGGTAGCGGCTGAAGTACAGCGCGATGTAATCCTGCGCCTCGCCGCGCGAGATGTTCAGCTGCCGCGCCAGTCCGAACGCGCCCATGCCGTACATCAGGCCGAAGTTGATCGCCTTCGCGGCGCGGCGCTCGTTGCCGCTAACCTCGTCGATGGGCTTGCCGAACACTTCCGCCGCCGTCGCGCGATGGATGTCGGCGCCGGATTCGAACGCGCGCAGCAGGCTCGGATCCTCCGACAGGTGCGCCATGATCCGCAGCTCGATCTGCGAGTAGTCGCACGCGACGATGCGGCGTCCTTCCGGCGCGATGAACGCCTGCCGGATGCGGCGGCCGTCGTCGGTGCGGATCGGGATGTTCTGCAGGTTCGGATCGCTCGACGCCAGTCGACCCGTCGCTGCGCCCGCCTGGTGGTAACTGGTGTGCACGCGACCGGTGTCGCGGTTGACCATCTCCGGCAGCTTGTCGGTGTAGGTGCTGCGCAGTTTCGCCAGGCCGCGGTATTCCAGGATGATGCGCGGCAATTCGTGCTGGTCGGCGATGGCCTCCAGCGCTTCCTCGTTCGTCGACGGAGCACCCGACGGCGTCTTCACCAGCGCCGGCAGCTTGAGTTCGTCGAACAGCAATTGGCCGAGCTGCTTGGGCGAGTCGAGGTTGAACGTGCGCCCCGCCAGCTCCGTCGCCTTCTGTTGTGCGGCGAGCATGCGCTTGCCCAGGTCCGCCGACTGCCGGCGCAGCTCGTCGGCGTCGATCATCACGCCATTGGCTTCGATGCGTTCGAGCACCTGCACCAGCGGCATCTCGATCTCGTGATAGACGTGCGACAGGCCCGACACCGCTTCGACCTTCGGCGACAGCACGCGATGCAGACGCAGCGTGACGTCGGCATCCTCGGCGGCGTAGCGCGTGGCGTCCTCGATGGACACCTGCGAGAACGGAATCGACTTCGCGCCCTTTCCGGCGACATCCTCGTAGCGCACGGTCTCGTAACCGAGGTAGCGCTTGGCCAGCGAATCCATGTCGTGGCGCGTCGCCGTCGCGTTGTAGACGAAGCTCTGCAGCATCGTGTCGTCGGCGTAGTTGCGCACTTCGATGCCGTTTCGACGCAGCACGTGCAGGTCGTACTTGCCGTGCTGGCCCATCTTCTTGCGCGTGGGATCCTCGAACAACGTGCGCAGCGCCGCGAGCGCTTCGGTGCGGTCCAGCTGCTTCGGCGCGCCGGGATAATCGTGGCCCAGCGGCAGGTACGCGCCGCGACCCGGTTCCGCAGCCAGGCTCAGGCCGATGAGGTTGGCCTGCATCGGGTCGAGCGAATCGGTTTCGGTATCGAAGGCGAACTCGTCCGCGTCCCGCAGCCGCTCCAGCCACGTGTCGAACTGCTCCGGCGTCAGGATCGCCTCGTACTCGCCCTTCGCCGACAGCGATGGATCGACCGCCTCGGCCGGCGCACCGGTGCGCGCGTGGCCCGCGGCCGTGTTGCGAAGTCCGGTCGGGCTGTTCGCATGGTCCTCGACCACCGCGCCGGGGCCTTCCAGTTCGCGCAGCGCCTGCTTGAAGCCGTAGCGCGCATAGAGCACGCGCAACTCGTCGACGTGCTGATCGCGCAGCACCAGATCGGAAGGACCGCGATCGAGTTCGACGTCGGTCTTGATCGTCGTCAGCGTGCGATTGAGCGGAAGGCGCGGCAATGCGGCGCGCAGGTTCTCGCCGATCTTGCCCTTGATCTGCTCCGCATGCGCGATGACGTTGTCGAGCGTGCCGTATTCTCCCAGCCACTTCGCCGCGGTCTTGGGGCCGCATTTCTCGACGCCCGGGATGTTGTCGACCGAGTCGCCCATCAGTGCGAGCAGGTCGACGATCTGGTCCGCGTGCACGCCGAACTTGTCCATCACGCCGGCATCGGAATCCAGCCGGCTACCGCTCATCGTGTTCACCAGCGCGATGCCGGGACGCACCAGCTGCGCGAAATCCTTGTCGCTGGTGGAAATGGTGACGTCGATGCCCTGCTCCGCCGCGCGCACCGCGAGCGTGCCGATCACGTCGTCGGCTTCGACGCCCTCGATGCGAAGGATCGTCATGCCCAGCGCGTTGACGATGTCGCACATCGGCTGCACCTGCGCGCGCAGGTCGTCGGGCATCGCGGCGCGGTTGGCCTTGTACTCGGGGTAGAGATCGTCGCGGAAGGTCTTGCCCGGCGCGTCCACCACGAAGGCGACGTAGGCGGGTTGTTCCTTCAGCGTGGCGCGCAGCATGTTGACCACGCCGAACAGCGCGCCGGTGGGTTCGCCGGCGTCGTTGGTGAGCGGCGGGAGCGCATGGAAGGCGCGGTAGAGATAGCTGGAGCCGTCGATGAGGACGAGGCGGGGCGTGTCGGTCATGGTGGGAATTCTACGCTGCGGCTTCCGGGCCGCCGTCACCCCGGCGAACGGCTCCGGCGCGTATCCTTGAGGCCGTAAACCCGTTGCCCGCCCGCCCCGGCCAGGAGACCGCCATGCGTCATGTTCTGTTCGCCCTGCTGCTTCCGCTGGCCATGGCCGGTTGCGCGACGATGGGCGCCGACGACCCGACGGTCGGGCTGCAGAACCCGGAAGTGCGTTCGCGCACCGATCGCAGCGGCGACGCCATCGACGAGTACTACGTCGCCGGCCAGCTGCGCGTGGTGCGCATCACGCCGGCGCGTGGTCCTGTGTATTACCTAGTCGACAACAATGCCGACGGCATCCTCGACAGCAGCAAGGGCGAAGGCCCGATCTCGCCGGTGCAGTACAAGCTCCTGAGCTGGTAAGCGCCGCCGCGCAGGTCGCCGCACGATCCGGATATCCGGCGTGCGATGCGACGCGCAGACTCGATCGCGTTCCTTCCATGGGAGAACGCGATGACGCTTTCCAATCCTTCCCTCGACATTGAGCGCGACCCGCGCTGGGCCGCGCTGTGCGCGCGCGACCACGCCGCCGACGGGCGCTTCGTCTATTCGGTGAAGACCACCGGCGTGTACTGCCGGCCCTCGTGCGCCGCGCGCCGGCCGCTTGCGCGCAACGTGCGCTTCCACGCCACGCCGGATGAGGCCGAACGTGCGGGCTTCCGTGCATGCAGACGCTGCCATCCGCGTCGTGCGGCGCAGGCGATCCGCTTCGCCATCGGCGACAGTTCGCTCGGCCTGGTGCTCGTGGCGCAGGGCGACGCCGGGCTGCGCGCGGTGCTGTTCGGCGACGACGCGGGCGAGCTGGTGCGGGACCTGCAATCGCGCCTGCCCGATGCGGCGTTGGCGGTGGATGCCGGCGGCGTGCATGCGGTGCTGGAAGCGGTCGTGGATTGCGTCGAAGCGCCGCACCTGACGCTCGACATTCCACTCGACCTGCAAGGCACGGCGTTCCAGGTGAAGGTGTGGCAGGCGCTGCGTCGGGTTCCGGCGGGGTCGACGGTGAGTTATGGCGAACTGGCGCGCCGACTCGGCGTGCCGGATTCCGCACGGGCGATCGCCGCGGCGTGCGCGGCCAATCCGCTCGCAGTCGCCATTCCCTGCCATCGCGTGATCGCCGCCGACGGCGGGCTTTCGGGCTATCGCTGGGGCGTGGCGCGCAAGCGGACGCTGCTGCAACGCGAGGCGCGCGCATGAGCGCTGCGCTGGCATTGCGCCGCGACGCGCTCGCGCAGCGTATCGCCTGGCAGGATTGGGACGGCGTGTCCGCGTCGCTGGATGCGTGCGGCCACGCCGTGCTGCCGGGGCTGCTGGATGAAGGCGAATGCCGCACGATCGCCGCGCTGTACGACCGGCCCGACGGCTTCCGCAGTCGCGTCGTGATGGCGCGGCACGGCTTCGGCAGCGGCGAGTACCGCTATTTCGCGTATCCGCTGCCGGAGACGCTCGCGACGCTGCGTGCATCGGCATACCCGCAACTGGCGCCGCTGGCGAACCGTTGGAACGAGCGGATGGGCATCGACGTGCGATACCCGGGCGCGCACGCCGATTTCCTGCGTCGCTGCCACGAAGCCGGCCAGCTTCGTCCGACGCCGCTGCTGCTGCGTTACGACGCGGGCGATTACAACTGCCTGCACCAGGACCTGTACGGCGAGCACGTTTTCCCGTTGCAGATGGCGGTGCTGTTGTCGCAACCCGGAACCGATTTCGAAGGCGGCGAGTTCGTGCTCACCGAACAGCGGCCGCGCATGCAGTCGCGTGCCGACGTGGTGCCGCTGCGTCGTGGCGATGCGGTGGTGTTCGCCGTGCATCATCGTCCCGTGAACGGCACGCGGGGAACGTACCGGGTGAACCTGCGGCATGGCGTGAGCCGCGTGCGTTCAGGTCGACGTCACACTTTGGGCATCGTGTTTCACGACGCGCTGTAATGCGGCGCCATAGTCTGCGGATCGATACGCGATCCGCGGGCGTTCAAGTTTCCCCGCGCGACGCCGTTAACGGTACGCCGCACCGTCTTCATGCGGCGCAACGGAGGAAACACCGGAGTGTCCGGGAAAGAACGACGCAAGCCGAAGCCGACACCCGACGCCGCCGTGTTGCGTCAGGGCCTCACGCCCGAGCAGTTGCGTACGCTGGAGCAGTTGGAACACTTCCAGTGGACGCTGGAATTCGTGCGCCGCCCGTTGTTCCAGGACCCGATGCCGGTGCTGTTCGACCGCGAACGCAAGCGCTGCGTGGCGCTGCTGCCGGATGGGACGCTGGATGAGACGGTGAAGTTGCGGGGATAAGGTTGTGAAGATGGGCGGGTGGGTCGCCGATTGACGATGGCCCGAAGGGAGCTCCCAACCTCGCCGTCACCTCACGCCGTCTTACGCCTTCACCATCATCCCCGTGAAGGCCGGGATCCAGGCCCGCTACGTATCCGCCCTGTTCCGTCATTCCAGCGAAAGCTGGAACCCCTCTTGATCTTGAGCTCAGGCGCAAGGCCAGAGCCACGGCAACATGGGTTCCAGCTTTCGCTGGAATGACGGTGAGGTGTGCGTGCGCGCGGGCCTTCGGGTGGCGTGTCGGCCTGGGTCCCGGCCTTCGCCGGGATGACGTTCAAGGATTGGAGGCGTCAGCAAAAGTTCACGCGCTGATTTCCTTCACCCTCACGCCGGCTGCAGATTCGCATACGCCAGCACCAGCCACTTGCTGCCCGCATCGTCGAAGTTCACCTGCACGCGCGCGTGCGCGCCGCTGCCTTCGTAATCGGTCACCGTGCCCAGGCCGAACGACGCGTGGCGCACCAGCGAACCCAGCCGCACCGCCGGCTGTTCCAGCGGCGCGTGGCCGCGGCTCGCGCCGAGTACGCCGCGCTGCACGCCACCGCTGTACGGGCGCGAGACCTGTACCTTCGGACGCACTTCGTTGAGCAGCGGCGCGGGGATCTCGCGCAGGAAGCGCGAGGGCACGCCATACATGTCGGCGCCGTGGATGCGGCGCGACTCGGCATAGCTCAGCACCAGTTTCTGCCGCGCACGCGTGATGCCGACGTAAGCCAGTCGCCGCTCTTCTTCCAGGCGACCGGACTCTTCCGTCGAACGCCCGCTGGGGAATACGCCCTCTTCCATGCCGGCCAGGAACACCAGCGGGAATTCCAGGCCCTTGGCGCTGTGCAGCGTCATCAACTGCACGCCTTCCTCGCCCGCCTGCGCCTGGCCTTCGCCGGCTTCCAGCGCGGCGTAGCTGAGGAACGCGACCAGCTCCGGCATCGCAGCGGCGTCCTCGTCGTCGGTGCGCGTGAAGCGCGAAGCGACCGAGACCAGTTCGTCGAGGTTGTCCACGCGCGAATCCAGCTGGCCGCGCGATTCGTTGAAGTAATGCTCACGAAGGCCCGAACGGATCAGCGCGTGGTCGATCTTCTCCGGCAACGTCATCGTCGCCAGTTCGTTATCCAGATCGTCGATCAGCGCAAGGAAGCCCGCGACGGCGTTGCGCGCACGCGCGGTCAGTCCGTTGTCGGCAACGATGCGCCGCGCCGCTTCCCACAGCGAAACCGCATCGGCGCGCGCGCGACGACGCACTTCGTCCAGCGTGCGCTCGCCGATGCCGCGCGTCGGCGTGTTGACCGCGCGTTCGAACGCCGCATCGTCAAGCCGCGAGGCGATCAGGCGCATGTAAGCCAGCGTGTCCTTGATTTCCGCGCGCTCGAAGAAGCGCAGGCCGCCGTACACGCGGTAAGGCACCTGTTCGGACAGCAGCGATTCTTCGAACGCACGCGACTGCGCGTTGCTGCGGTAGAGGATCGCGACCTCGCCATGGCTGCCGCCGTCGCGCACCCACTGGCGAAGGCGCTCCACGACGAAGCGTGCCTCGTCCATTTCGTTGTACGCGGCGTACAGGTCGATCGGCTCGCCCGTGCCGCTGTCGGTCCACAGGTTCTTGCCCAGGCGGTCCGGGTTGTGCGCGATAACCGCATTGGCCGCTTCCAGGATGTTCGCGCTTGAGCGGTAGTTCTGCTCCAGGCGGATCGTGTGCGTGCCGGAGAAATCCTTCAGGAACCGCTGCATGTTCTCGACCTTCGCGCCGCGCCAGCCGTAGATCGACTGGTCGTCGTCGCCGACGACGAACACGTGGCCGGTATCGCCGGCGAGCACGCGCACGAACGCGTACTGGATCGCGTTGGTGTCCTGGAACTCGTCGACGAGGATCTCGCGGAACCGGTGCCGGTAATGGGCCAGCAGCGCCGGGTTGTCGCGCAGCAGTTCGTGCGCGCGCAGCAGCAGTTCGGCGAAGTCGACCAGGCCGGCGCGTTCGCAGCGCTCCTGGTAGGCCTCGTAGACCTTGTGCATGACGTCCGCCCACGGATCGCCGCTGGTGGGCTGCAGGTTGTGCGGGCGGCGGCCTTCGTCCTTCTGCGCGTTGATCCACCACACGATCTGGCGCGGCGGAAAACGCGTTTCGTCGAATTCCAGCGCCTGCACGACGCGCTTGACCAGTCGCAGCTGGTCGTCCGAATCGAGCACCTGGAAGCCTTCGGGCAGCTTGGCTTCCTGCCAGTGCAGGCGCAGCAGGCGATGGGCGAGGCCGTGGAAGGTGCCGATCCACATGCCGCGCGCGCCATTGCGCAGCTGGCCATCCACGCGCGCGCGCATTTCGCCCGCGGCCTTGTTGGTGAAGGTCACCGCGAGGATGCCGTGCGTGGGCACGCCATGGACCTCGTTCATCCAGGCGATGCGGTGCGTGAGCACGCGGGTCTTGCCGGAGCCGGCGCCGGCGAGGACGAGGTAGTGACCGGGCGGGGCGCTGACGGCCTCGCGCTGCGCTGGATTCAGCGCGTCGAGCAGGTGGGAGACATCCATGCGGGTATTGTAGCGGCGCAGGTCTCACCGCCCGCGTCGCGGGCCTCGACGACGGAGGGAGCTGAATGCGTCCGACCCGGATTGCCGCGCTGCACCTGGTGATCGGGCTGCTGCTCGCGGCTCCGGCCATTGGGGGCGATGCGCAGGAAACCGTCCAGCCCGACGCCGAACGCACCCTGCGTTCGGATGGCAGCGAACTGCAGGTCAGCGTCATCGGCGTGAACGACGCGCACCGGCGCGCGCAGTTGCAGGACTGGCTGGCCGAAGTCGCCCAGGCGCAGCTGACCGCGTTCGGGCGCTATCCGCTGTCCAGCGCGCGGGTGCGCATCGAGCAGGTCGGGCGCGAGCAGGCGCACGACGACCCGAGTCCCGTTCCGTGGGGCCAGACGTTGCGCCGTGGCGACGCGGCGGTGCTGCTGTTCGTGCGCGACGACGCGACGCCAGCCGAACTTCGCGCCGACTGGACGGCGATCCACGAGCTGTCGCACCTGTTCCATCCGTACATGGGGCGCGATGGGCGCTGGCTGTCGGAAGGCCTCGCCAGCTATTACCAGAACGTGTTGCGCGCGCGGGCCGGGCTGCTGTCGCCGGAGCGTGCATGGGAACTGCTCGATGCCGGCTTCGGTCGCGGCCGGCGCGAGTCCAGCGGCAAGCCCCTGATCGAACTCAGCCGCACGCACGAAGGAACGATGCGCGTGTATTGGGCTGGCGCGGCGTTCTGGCTGCAGTCCGACGTCGCGCTGCGGCGCGACCACGGCACCAGCCTGGATCGCGTGCTCTCGCAATACTCGGCCTGTTGCCTGAAGGGCACCGGCGAAGTCGCGCCGGAGGAGTTCCTGGCCGAACTGGACCGGCTGTCCGGCACGAAGGTGTTCTCGTCGAACCACGCGCGGATGGTGGAATCGCGCGAGTTTCCATCGCTGGAGGCGGTGTATCGCGATCTGGCGATCCGCGCCGACGATGGCGCGCTCGCGTTCGGCGACGACAAACAGGCCGCTGCCCTGCGCCGCGCCATCATGGGGCGCGGCGAGGGCCGGGTCGCAGCACCCTAGTGGGCGTGCGCGTCCTTGTGCGCCTTGCTGGACGCGGTGGCCATGAGCTTGTCGGTGTAGGCGATGCCGATCGCCGACAGGATGAACACGCAGTGGATGATCGTCTGCCACATCACGCCCTCGGACGTCATCTGCGTGCACTGCGCGCTGGTGACGGCCAGCTGCGCCTTCATTTCCGCCAGCTGCTCCGGATTGCAGAAGGGCAGGCCGCCGAGCGAGCCCGCGGCGATGAACGTCTTGAGCAGGTGGATCGAGGAGATGCCGATGATCGCCATCGCCAGCTTCACCTTCAGCACGCTGGCGTTGACGTGGCTCAGCCACTCGGGCTGGTCGGGATGGCCTTCCAGGCGCAGGCGCGAGACGAAGGTCTCGTAGCCGCCGACGATCACCATCACCAGCAGGTTGGAGATCATCACCACGTCGATCAGGCCCAGCACGATCAGCATGATCTCCTGCTCGCCCAGCGAGGGCGCGCGGTGGATCAGGTGCCACAGTTCCTTGCCGAACAGGAAAACGTAGACGAGCTGCGCCAGGATCAGGCCCAGGTACAACGGCAACTGCAGCCAGCGTGAGGAGAAGATAAGGGCGGGAAGCGGATTCATCTGTGCGGGACGCGGATCGGACATGCAGCGGCGCTCGGTTCGAAACGGGGCCGGCTAGGGTACCGGCGGCCCGTGACAGCCGCCAATCCGAGCCCGTCAGACCTTGGAAATCTGCATTGCGTCCGGCCGGACCGGGCAAAGCGCGGCTGCCCTTACACTGAAGGGCCCCACACCCGCCCGGAGTTCCACCCATGATCGACCTCCACTACTGGCCCACCCCCAACGGCCACAAGATCACGATCTTCCTGGAAGAAGCCGGGCTGGATTACACGATCCATCCGGTCGACATCGGCGCCGGGGACCAGTTCAAGGCGGAGTACCTGAGGATCTCCCCCAACAACAAGATGCCGGCCATCGTCGACCACGAACCCGGCGACGGCGGCCCGCGCATCAGCGTGTTCGAATCCGGCGCGATCCTCGCCTACCTGGCCAACAAGACCGGCCGCTTCGTGCCGCAGGACCTGCGCGGCCGCACCGACGTCAGCCAGTGGCTGCACTGGCAGATCGGCGGCCTGGGCCCGATGACCGGCCAGTACGGCCACTTCCACGTCTACGCGCCGGAAGACATCGCCTACGCGAAGGACCGCTACAAGCGCGAAGTGCTGCGCCTGCTTGGCGTTCTCGACCGTCAACTGGAAGGTCGCGAGTTCATCGCCGCCGACATGTTCTCCATCGCCGACATGGCCGCGCACCCGTGGATCAATCCCTACACGAAGGCGCCGCTGGACCTCACCGAATTCGCCAACGTCCGCCGCTGGCACGATGCCGTCGCGCGGCGTCCGGCCGTGAAGCGCGCCTACGCGCTGGCCGACCGCTACGGCGCCAAGCGCGAAATGACGCCTGAAATGCACAAGATCCTCTTCGGAACGCCCGCCAACACGACCGCATGAAAAAACTCACCGCCCGCGGCTTCGCCGCCTGCCTGCTCGTCTCGTCCTTCGCCATGTCCGTAGCCCTGCCGACCCACGCCGCTCCCGCGCAGGCCGCCGCCGCGCCCGTGAAGCTCACGCTCGAAGCGCTGGCCGGCGATGCGCCGCTGTCCGGCCCCAGCCTGATGAAGGCGAAGATCTCGCCCGACGGCAAGCGCGTGACCTTCCTGCGCGGCAAGGACAGCAACAAGAACCGGCTGGACCTGTGGGCGTACGACATCGCCACCGGGCAGACGGCGAAGCTGGTGGACGCCGACGACATCCTGCCGGGCGATGAAGTGCTCAGCGACGAAGAGAAAGCGCGTCGCGAGCGCCAGCGCATCGCCGCGCTCAGCGGCATCGTCGATTACCAGTGGGCGCCGGGCAGCCGTTCGCTGCTGTTCCCGCTGGGCGGCGAGCTGTACCTGTACGACCTGTCCAAGACCGGCAAGTTGGGCGTGCGCAAGCTGACTAATGGCGAAGGTTTCGCCACCGATCCGAAGCTGTCCCCGCGCGGCGGCTTCGTCAGCTTCGTGCGCAACCGCAACCTGTGGGCCATCGATCTTGCGACCGGGAAGTCGATCCAGCTCACGCGCGATGGCAGCGACGTCATCGGCAACGGCGTCGCCGAATTCGTCGCCGACGAGGAAATGAACCGCCACACCGGTTACTGGTGGGCGCCGGACGATTCGTCGATCGCGTTCGCGCGCATCGACGAAACGCCCGTCCCGGTGCAGAAGCGTTACGAGGTGTATCCCGATCGCACCGAGGTCGTCGAGCAGCGCTATCCGGCGGCCGGCGACCACAACGTGCTGGTGAAGCTGGGCGTGATCGCGCCCAAGGCCAACGCCGAGGCGAAGTGGGTCGATCTGGGCAAGGAACAGGACATCTACCTTGCGCGCGTCGACTGGCGCGATCCGCAGCGCCTGACCTTCCAGCGCCAGTCGCGCGACCAGCACAAGCTCGAACTGATCGAAGCCGACCTCGCCAACGGCGGCCAGCGCGTGCTGCAGACCGAGATCAGCAAGACCTGGGTTCCGCTGCACGACGACCTGCGTTTCCTCAAGGACGGCCGCATCCTGTGGAATAGCGAACGCAGCGGCTTCGAACACCTCTACGTGCTGTCCGAAGACGGTTCCAAGGCGACCGCGTTGACTTCCGGCGACTGGCCGGTGGACGGCGTGCTCGCGGTCGATGAAGCCGCCGGCTACGTCTACTTCGCCGCCGGCAAGGATTCGCCGCTGGATGCGCAGGTGTATCGCGTGCCGCTCGCCGGCGGCGCGATCGAACGCCTGTCCAGGAGCGACGGCACGCATGCCGCCAGCTTCGCCGCCAATGCGAGCGTGTATGTCGACAACTGGTCGAACCCGACCACGCCCCCGCAGCTGGAACTGTTCCGCAACGACGGCTCGCGCATCGCCGCGCTGCTGAAGAACGATCTGGCCGATCCGCAGCATCCGTACGCGAAGTACGCCGCGGCGCATCGTCCGATCGAGTTCGGCACGATGAAGGCCGCCGATGGCGCGACGACGCTGCATTACAGCCTCATCAAGCCGGCCGGCTTCGATGCGAACAAGCGCTACCCGGTCGTGGTGATGGTGTACGGCGGCCCGGCGTCGCAGACGGTGAAGCGCGCGTGGGCACCGGACTTCAACCAGTACCTCGCGCAGAACGGTTTTGTCGTGTTCTCGCTCGATAACCGCGGCACGCCGCGTCGCGGCGCGGCCTTCGGTGGCGCGCTCTACGGCAAGCAGGGCACGGTCGAAGTGGCCGACCAGCTCAAGGGCGTGGAATGGTTGAAATCGCAGCCGTGGATCGACGGCTCGCGCATCGGCGTGTACGGCTGGTCCAACGGCGGTTACATGACGCTGATGCTGCTGGCGAAGGCGTCGAACCAGTACGCCTGCGGCGCCGCCGGCGCGCCGGTCACCGACTGGGCGCTGTACGACACGCATTACACCGAGCGCTACATGGGCCTGCCGAAGGCGAACGTCGCCGGCTATCAGGAAGCGCGCGTGCTGCGGCACATCGACGGTCTTTCTTCGAAACTGCTGCTGATCCACGGCATGGCCGACGACAATGTGCTGTTCACCAATTCCACCGCGTTGATGAGCGCATTGCAGAAGCGCGGACAGCCGTTCGAACTGATGACCTACCCCGGCGCGAAGCACGGCCTGAAGGGCGCCGACAACCTGCACCGGTTGCGGCTGACGGAGAACTTCTTCGACCGCTGCCTGAAGCCGTAATCGACCTGCCTCACTACGAAAAAGCCCGGCATTCGCCGGGCTTTTTTGTTTCCTGCGAGGTCCTTCAAGGCTCGTCGGCCACGATGCGGATGCGCGTCGAGGCCGTGCGCGCGGTGCCCGCACCGCCGTACATGGGCTCGGCGACGGCGGGCGCGGCGAGATAATCGCCACCGTTGCCGGCGATGGCGAAGTAATGCACTTCATGGCGACCGCGCGGCAGCATGTCGGCGTAGAACTTCGGCGCGCGCGCATCCAGGCGGCGCGTGCCGAACGCGCTGCTGCCGGTATCGGAAACGCGTTCGATGTCGCGGACCACGACGCCGGACAGGCTCAGGTCGGTCGGGCGCAATCCGCCCGGCACCTGGTCGGTGATGGCGACGAAGCGGCGCGACGCGCTGTTGTCGATCGCGAGCGTGATCCTCACCCACTCGCCTTCCCGGACCGCGCCCTCCTTCAGCGGCCGCCACTGCCCGTCGCGGAATACCGCGTAGCGGCGCGCGATCGACAGGCCGATCGCCGATGCCTGCGCGACGCGTGCGTCTTCCTCGTAGCGCAGTTCGGCGATGAAGCCCGTCGGCGTTTCGCGCGACGAAACCGGTGCGGGCGCGATGCGGAGGCGTTCGGCATGTGCGAGCGGTGCGCTCCACTGCACGTTACGCTCGCCAGCGGCCAGCGTCAGATCGCCGTTCGCCGCGCCCAGTTCGACGCGCGCCGACACGTCGCCGCCTGCATCGCGCGCGGCGTCCTGCAGCGCCATCAGGCAGATGGCGCCGCTCTGCGTGTCCACCGTGCGCGTGCCGCCGTACAGGTCCATCAATCCGGCGACGAGCGTGCGTCGCGTCTCGGCGGTGCCAGGCGATCGTTCGCGATCGAGCAGCGCGATCAGGCTGCATTGCTCGCGCAGGTTCGACCCCATCCATGCGTCCTGCCGGTCGGCCGCGCGGAACGAACGCGCACCGCCCCGTTCGACGGTGGCGGCGACCAGTCGCTGCTTCGCCTCGTTGGCGGCCGGATGCGCATTGGCTTGCAGCGCGCGCGCGGTGGCCACCTGCGCGGAGAGCGGCAGGTCGTCCCAGTAACGCCACAACGCATCGAGCTGCGCCGGCTGGACATCGGTGCGCGCCGCCGCCGCGAAGGCGAACCGCGCCAGCCCCATCGCGGCGACATCGCGGGAGGCGCCTTTCTCGACGACGGGCTTCTCGTCTTCGAGGAAGTCCGCGGCCTTCTTCTCGATATCGACCGGCACCGGATGCCCCAGCCTGCGAAGCAGCGCGAAGGCCTCGACGGTGTAGGCCGTCAGCACGGTCTTGGACGCCCGATCGCCCCAGTCGCCGCCGCTGGCGAAATAGCGGAAACCGCCGTCATCGGCCTGGAAGACCGCCGCGTTGTCGAGTGCTTCCCGGACCACGGCAGGCGCGTCGCTCCAGGCTGCGTCGCCGCGCTCCATTGCCAGCGCCGCCGCGACCGCGCGACTGAGGATCTGCTCCCAGCAGCGATGCGGGTACGCCTGCATGTAACGCGTCCAGTCGTCGACCATGCCGGCCACGCCGTGCTGGAGCGAAACGTGCACGCTGGCGGCCGATGCGTTGCGGGGCAGCGTGGGGATGTCGAGCGCGATCGCGTCCTCGCCCAGCCAGCCGGCCAGCACCTTGCGCGCGGCGATGCGCGGCGACGCGACTTCGATCGGTTGCGCGACGGCGTCGTGCGCGTCGGCGGAGGAGGCGCTCGCCACGGCGGTGATCGTGCCCACGTCCTGCGGCGCGATGACGCTGCCGAAACTGCCCTGCCCGCCGGGCGCGAGCTTCACCACCGCCTCCCGGTCCGCCGGCGCGTTGGCACCTTCGAAATGCAGGCCGGCCTGCACGTCCACAGCGGTGTCGCCGGTCTGGCGCACGTGCGCGATCAGGCGCGACTGGTCGCCCGGATACAGGCGCACCGGCGCCTGCAGGCGCGCTTCCAGCGGCAGTCCGGTTTCCAGCGTCGCTTCGGCCATCGCGAAGTCGTCGTCTGCGTCGCTGCTCCACGCGACCGCGCGCCAACGCGTCAGGTTGTCGGGCAGCGTGAGTTCGATGACGCGGGTTTCGCCGGGCGCCAGGCGCAGGTCGGGATGCCACGCCGCGGTGTCGGTGAAACGCGTGCGCACGCGCGCAAGCGCACGCGCATCGCGCGCCTCGCCATTGCGCAGGCCGGACCGCTCCAGCGCGGCATCGGGCGCCTTGGCCTCGCGCGATTCCATATCGGCACGACTGATGCGCGAGCCGGTCACTTCGATCCGGTCGAGCGTGGTGTTGCCGGCGACTTCGTTGAAGGCTGCAGGTGCGGATGCGGGCGCGGTCGCATAGCCGTCGTACGCGTTCCCGTCCAGCGGCGACGGATCGTCCAGGATCACCGGCGGCTCCTCCGGCGGCGGCGGAAACGGCGAGCCGTTCGACGCAAGCGCATTGGAGTCGTTGCCGCGTGCCTCTCCCGACCACGGAAGCAGGTAGCGCCATTTCGTGTCGTTCACGAACGCGTCGAATCCCCACGGACTCAGCTCGCCACCGCGTTCCAGCGCGCCCAGCAGCGAGCTGCCGCGCGGATCGGAATAGTCCAGCCAGCGTTGTGCGAGCGAGCGCAAGGCATCATCCATCACCGACAGCACGACGTCGCGCGCGACCGCGCTGTCGTTGTGCAGCACCACGCGTGCCTGCATTCCCGGCGCGGTGCGCACCGGTTCGAAGCGGACCGAAACCCGCGCGGGCTTGGCCTGCGGTTCCGGTGCGGACGGCACGCGGGAATCGGCCATCGCGATCTCCCCGGGCTTGCGGAAGCCGTCGTAGTCCACGGCGTAGGCTTCCACGTCGGCGTCTCGAACGAACACGTGCACCTGCGAATGCGGGGAGTCCGCGCGCGGCAACGCGAACTGCGCGACGTTGCCGGCGACCGGCTCGACGCGGTAGTTCTCGATGCGGTCGTGACTGGCGATGACGAACAGCGCGCGAGCGCGGTCGAACGGCTGCCGCAGCGTGGCCTGCAGCGTCGCGGTGTCGTCGCCGGCGGCAATGTCCAGTTCCGGTTCGTCGATGTCGACCTGCACCGCCGCATCGCCGAGCCAGAAGTAGCGATCCAGCCGGGTCGGCGCGGCGTCGCCGCTGCGCGCGGTGAAGCGATACCGACCGCTGCTGGCGCGCGCGAAATCGCAGCGGCCCGCGACACCCGCGCGCAGCGTGCATTGCGCGAGACGCTGCGTGCTTTCGGCGCCGTACGGACCGGCCACGAAATCGACGTCGACCGTGATGGAGGGATCGGCAAGCGCATGCCCCTGCGCGTCGACGACGACGCCCTCCAGCTCGACCGGCGCGTCGCCGTGCGGCCACGCCGGGATGCTGCGCAGGCCGACGTAGGCCGGGTAGCGCGCGTACAGCACGGACGCATCGTTTGCCACGGTGCCCTCGCGACCCTGCGGTACGACTTCCGTCGACAGCGCCAGCGTGCCGAACGGCGGGCGCCGCGGATTGCCTTCGCGCGGAAGCGTGGCTTCGAGCTGCGACTGTCCATCGCGATCGAGCGTGTCGTCCGCGCCTGTCGCGTCGATGTCGATCGCAACATCTCCGTACGCATCGTCGTCGCTATCGATGAAGCGGTAGGCCGCGTAGTCCGGATAGGCCTCGTCGAAGTCGAACGGTTCGATCGACAATTCGAGTTGCTTGATCGCAGTGCCTGCCGCGCTGCCGCCGGAGTAATAGCCGGCCTTCAGTCCCGCCGTGAAGCGCTGGCCATCGCGCAGCACGCCGGGCGTCACGGACAGCTCGGCCCACAGGTCCTGCGCGCGATAGACGCCGACGTAGAAGCAGGTTCCTTCGGCGCCATAGCCGCGCGAGTTCGGCGGGCCGATGCAGTACGTGCCGTCGGTGAGGTGGATCGGCAACTGCAGTTCGCCAGCGATGTCGCCGCTGGCCGACGGCGTGGCCTGCCACTGCGTGATGGTCTTGTTCTCGTTGTCGTCCTGCAGCCGCAGCGTCAGCGGCGCGTCGGCGCCGATCGCCTGCAGGCGCGCGCCGTTGCGGTCGCGACGCCACAGGCGGTAATGCACGGTATCGCCGGGGCGGTACATCGGCCGATCGCTCACGCCCCAGGTGACGCGGTCCAGCGGATAGCCAAGCTGCGAGGCCCAGTCGTTGCCCAGCGGCAGCACGGCGCGCCGGCCACGCCAGCCTTGCCGCGCACGCACCAGCCACTTCGCGTCCTGGCGCGCGTTGTCTCTGCGGGGAATCGCAACGTCGTCCGGCAGGCGCAGCAGCGCGACGCCGTCCTTGCCGGTGGTGCCGCGTGCGACCACGCGCAGCGCGGCGTCCTTGTTCTCGCGCAGCAGGAGTTCGACGTCCGCACCGGCCACCGCCGCGTCGCGTTCCCATTCATTGGCCCAGACCAGCACCTCGCGCACGCCGCGCACGGCGTACAGGTCGAACGCAGGCGCCGCGAACCGCACGGGCCCCTTGGATCCGGCGAGATCGTGCGCATCGGTCGCCTCGGGTTCCGGCGTCCATTCCACCCAGCCGCCATCGGCAAGCGCGCGTCGCGCCACGGGCGAGGCGACGTCGACTGCCGCGCCTTTCGAGCTTCGAACGTGGATGGTTTCGCGGCGCTCGCGGCCACCCACGGCATCGACTTCGATGGCGACGTCGCTGTTACTGATCGCCTGCAACAGCGGGGACGAAGGCGCACCGGACGGCAGCAGCGCGGCGGTGCGGGGCGCCGACAGTTGCGGCGGGGGCGCGTCGGTCGTGATGTCGATTCGCACCGGCGCGAGGGGTTCGTCGTTTTCCCCACGCTGACCGTCCAGCGTCAGCGCGTAGGTGCCGTGGGGAGCCTCCGCCTCCAGGGCGAGCCAATCACCCGGCGAGCGCGCCACATCGCCCGTCGGGGAGGAATACCACCAGCGTTGCGGCGCGTCTGTCAGCCCCGTCGGCAATTGCCGCGTCACGGCGTCGCGCGTCTTCTGCGGAAGATCGCGCGAGAACTCCAGCCGGATCGGCGCGCCGGGCACGCAGCGCGCTTGGATCGCGCCGCCACGGTTGGGCACATCGACAATGCCCTCGCGTCGCGGGCACACCAGTCGTCGAACGGCGAACGGCTCGTTCGCCAGGACCTTCAACAACGTCGCGTCCTGCACGCCGGGCAACGGACCTTCGGCCGAACGCAGGCCCGGAACGATGTCCAGCTGCAGCATGCGATTGGCGCCGTCCACGTGCGGCAGGTGCACGAGGAACCCCCTCTGCGTGCCATGCCAGTTCTGCGTCGGAATCTGCGTGGGCAGCGGCAACGCGACCGGCTCGCCGTCGATGCGAAGCCGCAACGCGGCCTGCACGGCCTGTCGCGTAACCGGCACGGACGACCAGACCTCGATCGTGGGCTCGCCCCTGTTCCAGTCGCTGATCGTGGCCCGCAGTGCGGGACGCGCGGTCTCGGCGAACAGCGTGCGTGCCGGAAGGCGCTTGCCGTCCCAGGTCTTCAGGCCCGCATCCAGGTCGATGCGGTAGCGGGTCGCGCGCTTCAGGCGCGACTGGAAGGTGCAGGTCAGGCGCGTTTCGCTGTCCCAGCGGCAGGTCCGGCGCACATCAGGCTGCAGGCGCACGCCAACGTCGCCGACGCGGTTGTCCCAGGCCTGCACGGACTGCGGGAAATCTATGACCAGTTGGTCCGACTCAGTGAAGCGCGCTTCGGGAGCGGTCTGCGCCCTTGCGGGCGAATGGGCGAAACAGAACACGGCTGCGAAGCAACCGATGGCCAGCGTCTTGCGGAACATGCGACTCCCTGCGGCCGGCCGCGCCGGCATTCCATCCCCGCGGCGACGATACCGCATTGCCCGCGCATCGCCAGACGTCGACATGACCTTCGGGGCTGGGCCTGGCGCGATGTAGCCTCCATCCTCGCCCCGTCCACCACACAGTCCCCGCCATGACGAAGCCGCTGACCCTCGCGATCGCCCTTTCCCTCACCCTCGCCACCGGCGCGCCGCTGTTGGCGCAGGCCGCGCAGCCCGCCGCGAAGCCTGCCGCTGCGAAGCCCGCACCCGCCAGGCCTTCACCGGCATGGGTCGCCCGAAGCAACGAATTCGCGAACATCCTGCTGAAGTCGCAGGCCGAGTTCGCACCCGAGCAGATGTCCTTCTTCGGCGTGCCCGGCTACGACGACCGCGTCGCCGACCTGAAGGCCGACAACGCCGCCCGCTACCGCGCCGCGACCGCGAAGGCGCGCGACGAGCTCAAGGCCAAGCTCGCCACCGAGCGCGATCAGAACGTGCGCCAGGATCTGGAAATCATGATCCGCGCCGCCGACGAGAACATCGCGACCAGCGAACTGACCGAACGCCTGATGCTGCCGTGGAGCGACGTCCCGCAGACCGTCTTCAGCGGCCTGCAGGGCCTGCTGTCCGACCAGACGCCGCCGGAGCGCCGCGCGAAGGCGCTGGATCGACTGAAGAACTACGTCGGCCAGGGCTCCGAGAAGACGCCGATCACCGAACAGGCGAAGGCGCGTTACACCGAAGCGACTGCCAACGCGAAACTCGTGCATCCCACGAAGCTGGAGGTCGAGCAGGCGCTCGCCAACGTCGACACCTACGTCGACGGCATCCGCAAGCTGTTCGCCAAGTACAAGGTCGAAGGCGCCGAACCCGCACTGGCCGCGATGGAAACGCAGCTGAAGGAGTACGGCAGCTGGGCGCGCGCGAACGTGCTGCCGACCGCGCGCACCGACACCAAGCTTCCGCCGGAGTTGTATGCCAACAGCCTCAAGCAGTTCGGCATCGACATCGATCCGCAGCTGCTGATCCGCCGCGCGCAGGTGGAGTTCATGGAAACGCGCGCGGCGATGCAGCAGCTCGCGCCGCTGGTGGCCAAGGCGAACAACCTCGACGTGAAGGATCCGCGCGATTACGTCGCCGTCATCGCCGCGCTGAAGAAGCGCAACATGCCCAACGACCAGCTCGAAGCGCGCTATCGCACGGTGATCGACCAGATCGATCCGATCATCCGCAACGAGCGCATCGTCGACGTTCCGAATCGCCCGATGGTGATGCGCCTGGGCAGCGAGGCCGAATCGGCCGCCTCCCCGGCACCGCATTTCCTGCCGGCGCCGCTGATCGGCAACACCGGCCAGCAGGGCCAGTTCGTGCTGCCGGTGTCGGTGCCCACCGCCGACGGCAAGGCGCTCGAATACGACGACTTCAACTTCGACGCGGTGCGCTGGACGCTGTCGGCGCATGAAGGCCGCCCGGGCCACGAGCTGCAGTTCACCGCGATGGTCGAGCGCGGCATCTCGCTGGCGCGCACGATGTTCGCGTTCAACTCGGTGAACGTGGAAGGCTGGGCGCTGTACGCCGAAGCCGAAATGGTGCCGTACGAGCCGCTCGACGGGCAGCTGATCGCGCTGCAGTTCCGCCTGATGCGCGCCGCGCGCGCGATGCTGGACCCGATGCTGAACCTGGGGCTGATCGATCGCGAGGCGGCGGGGAAGATCCTGCGCGAGAAGGTCGGCCTGTCGGAAGCGATGACCAAGCAGGAGCTGGACCGCTACACCTTCAATTCGCCGGGCCAGGCGGGCAGCTATTTCTACGGCTACAGCCGCATCCTGGAACTGCGCATGGAGACGGAGATCGCGTTGGGCGACAGGTTCGACCGCCTCGCGTTCAACAACTTCCTGCTCGACCAGGGCCTGCTCCCGCCGGACCTGCTCGCCAAGGCCGTGCGCGAGCAGTTCGTTCCGTCGCAGATGAAGAAGTAAGCGACGAAATCGCTCCGCCGGCGCGACGTAGGATGGGTTTCGCGAGGCGAAACCCATCATTCGGGGGTGGGAGCGATGGGTTTCGCGTCGCGAAACGCATCCCACGGTGCGTCGATCCCGCCTCACGGGATGACGGCCGCCTGAAGCCCCTTGCAACCGCAGCCGATACCCCTCCGGCTTCACCCAATTCCGACACCCCCTCCACGCCGCGTGAATACGCGGCGCGGCGGAATGCCGCGCGAAGGCCGGCGCCGGGGCGCTGGCTATACTTTCGCGACCGCCGCTAAGGATTTTTTCGTGCCGTCCACGCTTCCGCCGTCCACCGCCCGCCCCATGGCACCCCTCGCGATACGCGCATGCACCGCGACCAGTGCCGTCGGCCCCGGCCGGGAGGCGCTGGCCCAGGCGCTGCGCGATGGCCGCAGCGGGCTGCGCCGCAACGATTTCGGCGACGCGGCCACCGACGCCGCCCGCCTGGACTGCTGGATCGGCCGGGTCGACGGCCTGGAAACCCTCGAACTGCCCGCATCGCTGATGCCGTGGGATTCGCGCAACAACCGCCTCGCCTGGCTCGCGCTGGCGCAGGACGGCATGCGCGAGGCCATCGAGGACGCCATCGCACGCTTCGGCGCCGAGCGCGTCGCGGTGATCGTCGGCACCTCCACCTCCAGCATCGGCAGCACCGAAACCGCGTACACCGCGCTGGAGAAAGGCGAGTTCGCCGAGCGGTTCGCGCGCCCGCACGTTCACACGCCGCATTCGCTGGGCGAGTTCGTGCAGCAGGCGACCGGACTCCGTGGTCCGTGCATCACCGTGGCGACCGCGTGTTCGTCCAGCGCGAAGGTGTTCGCGCAGGCGGCGCGGATGATCGACGCGGGCCTGGCCGATGCCGCACTCGTCGGCGGCGTCGATACGCTCTGCGGCAGCGTGCTGTTCGGCTTCAACTCGCTGCAGCTGGTATCGGGCGAACCGTGCCGTCCGTTCGATGCCTCACGCAATGGCCTCTCGCTCGGCGAGGCCGGCGGCTTCGCGCTGCTGGAACGCGCCAGCGGCGGCGGCACCGGCCTGCAGCTTCGCGGCTATGGCGAATCCAGCGATGCGCACCACATGTCCTCGCCGCACCCGGAAGGCCTCGGCGCGCGACTGGCGATGCGCGATGCGCTCGCGCGCGCCGGCATCGACGCGGACGAAGTCGGTTACCTCAACCTGCACGGCACCGCCACGCCGGCCAACGATTCCATTGAAGCCGCCGCCGTCGCGTCGCTCTTCCCCGATGCATTGCATGCCAGTTCGACCAAGGGCTGGACGGGCCACACCCTCGGTGCGGCGGGCATCGTCGAATCGACCATCGCGCTGATCGCGCTGGAACGCGGCGAACTGCCCGGGACGCTCGGCAGCAGCACGCCCGATCCCGCATGCGGCCCGCAGATCCGCTTCGCACCCCAACGTGCCGACATCCGCTACGCGATGAACAACTCCTTCGGCTTCGGCGGCAACAACTGTTCGCTGGTGTTCGGTCGCGCATGAGCATTCCGCAGGCGCCGTTGACGGCATACGTTGAAGGAATCGGCTTCTGGACGCGCGGCCTGCCGTCGTGGACGGCGGCGCGCGCTTACGCCTTGAACGGCACGCAACCCATCGATGCGCCCGCGCGTCCGTCGCCGCAGTTGCTGCCGGCGAACGAACGCCGCCGCGCGCCCGAAACCGTCGCCATCGCGCTGGAAGTCGCGATGGCCGCATGCGAAGCCGCCGCGCGCGAGCCCGCATCGCTGCCGTCGGTGTTCGCGTCCACGCATGGCGAGCTGTCGATCACCGACTACATGTGCGCCACGCTCGCCAGCGATCCCCGCGCATTGTCGCCAACGAAGTTCCACAACTCCGTGCACAACGCCGCCGCCGGTTACTGGACCATCGGCACCGGCGCGATGCAGCCGGCCAACGCGATCAGCGCCTACACCGCGAGCTTCGCGCAGGGCCTGATCGAAGCGCTGACGCAGCTGCGCACCGACGCCGACGCCGTGCTGCTGGTCGCCTACGACGGCCAGCACGCCGGACCGCTCGCGGCGATGGCGCACAGCGAAGGCCTGCTCGGCGGCGCGCTGGTGCTGTCGCGCCATGGCTCTGGCCCGACGTTGCACGCGCGGCTCGTTCCGTCCTCGACGCAACCTGCCGCAACCGGCGCGCTTGCGCGCTACGCATCGGCCAACGCGATGGCGCCGATGCTCCCGCTGTTCGACGTGCTCGCGCGTGGCGAAGGCTGGGCCGTATTGCCCGCCGGCGCCGCGCACGACCTGCTCGTGGAGGTAAGCCCGTGAATCCGCACCTGACCCGCGACGACGTCATCGTCGTCATTCCCGCGCTAAACGAAGCGCTGCGCATCCGCGACGTCGTCGAAGGCGCGCTGGCCGAGTGCCCGCGCGTGCTGGTGATCGACGACGGTTCCGACGACGGCACGGGCGAGCGCATCGCCGACCTGCCCGTCACCGTGATCCGCCACGAACAGCGCATGGGCAAAGGCGCGTCCCTGCGCGATGGTTTCAAGCACGCGTTGCGCATGGGCGCGCGCGCCATCGTGAGCATGGACGGCGACGGCCAGCACCTGCCCAGCGATATCCCGCGTCTGATCGCGGCCGCGAACCGGTATCCGCATCACATCGTGATCGGCGCGCGCCTGCGTCGCCGTTCGCAGCAGCCGGTGTATCGCCGCCTCGCCAACGAATTCGCCGACTGGGGCATCGCCTGGGGCACGGGTTACCAGCTCGCCGACAGCCAGAGCGGACAGCGCCTGTATCCGGCCGCCGTCGCCGCGTTGACCGACGTGCCGGGCGAGGATTTCGTGTTCGAGGCGCAGATCCTGATTTCCGCCGCGCAGCAGCTGGGCACGCGCTGCGTCTCGGTGCCGATCGAATCGCGCTACAAGTGCGTACACAGCGACGAGCAGTTCCGCCCGAGCCACTTCAAGCCGCTGCGCGATTTCTCGCGCATCACTTCGCACGTGGTGTTCGGCGTGCTGCGGCGTGGCGGTGTGCCGGAGATGTATCGGCGGATCCGCGCGAATCCGACGCTGATCGACGATCCCACCGGGGAATTCGCGCCTGCACCGATGGGCGTGGTGCAGACGCGGTCTTCGTGATCCCTCCCTCCCGTGCTTGCAGGGGGAGGAACAGAAACATCACTTCACCGGCTGCGCCGGCGGCACGACCGGAGGCGGCGTCTGCGGCGCGTTCACCGGCGGCGGATTGGCGACGTAGATTGCGACGGCCTGCGCGAACTTCTTCGTCGGCGAGATGTTCACGCCGATGCCGCCGCCGCTGAAGCTGCCGCCGTGATAGCCACCACCGCTGCCGCCGCCCACGCCGAGACCGACGCTGCTTCCGCCGCCGGTGTCCTGCGTGCCCATGAACAGCACGCCGTTCGCGCCGAGCTTCGCCGCCTCGGTGCGCAGTTTGGCGATCACGTCGTTCAGCTTGTTCTGCTCGCCGTAAGTGAAGCTGCCGCTCGCCGTCTCCAGGCGTGCGATTTCCTCGAAACCGCCCGGCGGAGGCGTGTAGTAAACACGAACCTGCGAGGGATCGACCGGCGCGCGCGGCGTGCCGGTGACCAGTTGCGAGGTGGACGAACAGCCGGCCAACGCGGCCAGGGCGAGTGCGGCGAGGATCGTTGAGATGCGGCGCATGGCGGCGCTTCCATGTTGGGTTGCGGCGATCCTACGCCAGCGGCCGTGGCATGGAAGCGAACAAAGTCGCCGTCCGTTCAGGTCATCCCGCCGTCGATGCCGATCACCTGCCCGTTGATGTAGGCAGCGGCCTCCGAGCACAGGAATCCGACCAGCGCCGCGACTTCGTCGGGTCGTCCCGCCCGGCCGGCCGGCACCAGCTGCCTGATGGCCTCGGCCGGGAACGCCGACTCGGCCATCCGGCCTTCGACCACGCCGGGCGCAATCACGTTGCAGGTGATGCCGCGGCTGCCCATCTCGCGCGCGAGCGACTTGGTGGCCCCATGCAATGCGGCCTTCGCCGCGGCGTAGTTCGCCTGCCCGCGATTACCCAGCACCGCCGCCACCGACGACACGCTCACCACGCGACCCCATCGCGTGCGCGCCATCGGCAACAGCAACGGCTGGGTAACGTGGAAGAAGCCGTGCAGCGAGACGTCGATGACGCGCTTCCACTTGGCTTCGCTCATGCCGGCCATCGGGCCGTCGTCGTGGATGCCCGCGTTGTTGACGACGACCTGGATCGGGCCGGCTTCGAGCAACGTCGCCATTGCCGCCTGCGTGGCTTCCGCATCGGCCACGTCGAACGCGATCGCCTGCGCCGCGCCGCCGGCCGCGCGGATCTCGTCGACCACCGCCTGCGCGCGTTCGATGTTGCGGTTCGCGTGCACGATCACTTCGCAACCATCGGCCGCGAGACGCATGCAGATCGCGCTGCCGATGTCGCCGCTTCCGCCGGTGACGAGTGCGCGACGGGGACCCTGTGGTTTGCGTGCGCTCATGTCGGTGCTCCCGGCAGCCAATGCAACACGGCAGCGCGTCCGCTCGCGAGCGTGGCGCCTTCGTGCGTGATGACGAAACGATACTGGCTGCCCGACGCATCGGCCATCAGGCACTGCGCCTGCACGTCGAGCGCGTTGGGAAGATCGTCGATGCGGACGACGTGCAGCGTGAGGTCGCGCAACGCGACCAGCATCCCCGGCTTCACGCCCTCGCCCGCATCGCGCGCGAGCAAGCCACCGTGGACGGCCATCGCCTGCGCGCCGTACTCGCCCAGATGCACGGCATGCAGGCGGTCGCGATGACGCAGCGGATGGTCCGTATCGCGATGGTTGAACGCGCGCAGCCGGATCGATTGCGCATCCCACTCGACCACTTCGTCCCACAGGCACATCGCGCCCTGGTGCGGGACGAGCGTGAGGATGTCCTCGCGACCGATCACGCGGCGTCCTTCACCGGCGCACGCACGATCAGCAGCGCCAGCACGAAGTTGAACGCGACGCCGAGCGCGACCGTGCCGCCGATGGCGCGCAGCACCGGAATGCTCGACGTCGCCAGCAACGCGAACACCAGCAATGTGGTCAGGCTGCACACGATCACCGCGTGCAGCGTGCGCAGCTGCTCGGCGCGATCGTCGCCCGCATGGTCGAAGAACAGCGCGTAATCGAGTCCGAGTCCAGCGGCGAGGATGAGCGAAACCAGGTGGAACAGGTTCAGCTCCACGCCGAATCCGCGCAGCACCGCGAGGATCAGCAGCGTCGTCAGTGCCATCGGCGCGAGCACGCGCAGCACGCGGCGCGGCGAACGCAGCGCGAACCACACGGCCGCGGCCAGCAACACGGACGCGAGCGCCAGCGCCCACAGGACGCGTTCGCGATACTCCGCCACGAGCGATTCGGAGGCCTGCTTCAGGTCGAGCAACTGCGCGCCGTGCGCCTGCGCGACGCGCGCGACGGCGTCCGGATCGCGCAGGCCTGAAAGCGCGACGAGCGCGGTCGCGTGGTCGTCGCGCTGCAGCAGCAGGCCTTCGGTGCTGGCAGCGAGCGGCGTTCCAGCGAGGTCGGCCGGCACCAGCGGCGTCGCGCTTCGTGCGGTCGCTATGTCGCGAACGAAGTCGTCGAACGCATCGTCGTTGAAGGCGCCGCCGGTCATCGCGTCGCGCAATGAAGCACGCAGCTCATCGTCCGGAGGCAGCTTCGCCTGCCGTGCGCGCTGCGTCGCGGTGCTGGGCAGGTAACGCGCGGCCAGATCGAAACCGCCGACGACGCCTTGGGTACGCAGGCCCTCCAGCGCCGTCATCAGACGTTCGGACGCCTGCAGCGCGTGTTCGGCGTCCTTTGCCTGCAACGCGATGATGTAACGCACGTCCGGCGCGCCGAGTTCGCCGCGCAGCTGCGAATCGCGTGCGAGCGCGGCCGGCGGGACTGGCGTCAGGCGCGCAAGGTCGTTCTGCCAGAACGCGCCGGGCGCGAAAGCGATGATCGCGGCGGCGATCGCGGCGACGACGCATGCCGCCGCCGCATTCATGCGCGGCCAGCGCGCGAGCGCGTTCCAGCAACGCGCGAGCCACTTCGAATCGGCGGCATCGTGCGGCGAGGGATCGATCAGCGCCGGCAGCAGGAATCGCGTCGCCAATGCGGCGGTCGCAAGGCCCACGACGGTGAACACCGCCAGCTGTTGCAGCCCGTCGACGCCCGACACCAGGAACGTCGCGTAGGCGATGCACGTCGATGCGACGCCGGTGCCCAGCGTGGGCCACAGCGCGCGCGAACTTGCCCACGGCGAAACGCCGGCGCGCTGGTGGCTGAAAAGATGGATCGGATAATCCTGCACCACGCCGATCAGCGTGAAGCCGAAGGCGACCGTGATGCCATGTACACCGTCGAACGCGAGCGCCACCGCGCCCAGGCCCACGAGTCCCGCACTCGCCAGCGGCAGGCCGCCGAGCAGCGGCGCCTTCCAGCTGCGGTACGCGACCCACAACAGCAGCACGAAGACCAGCGAATCGATGGTGCCGATGAGGCTCGCCTCGCGCGCGGTGCGGCCGCCGATCTCGACCGAGAACGCACCCGGTCCCGTCAGCGTCAGCGTCGTCTTCGAGTTTCCACACACCGCGTCGAATGCAGTGCGGATCGCGTCGACCGCGACCTGCTGGCCTTCGGGATCGAAACCCGCCGCATGCGTTTCGATCGCGAGCAAGGCCTCGCGCCCGGCACGATCGAACCACACGCCGTGCAGGCGCTGCGGCGCGTTCGCCGGCTGCCAGGCCTGCGCGAGCTTCAGCGTTTCCAGCGTCGGATCGGACGGCAGCAGCGGCTCGATCATGGCCGCAGCGGGCGAGCCGAGGTCCTGCACGCGCGCATCGAGTTCGCTGCGCAGGAAGCCCGCGTCGAAGCGCTGCGTGTCGAGCGTCGGCGATAGCAGGTAGCGATAGGGACGCAGGCGTTGCGGTATCGCATCCAGACCGATGTCGGCGCCGTTGGCGACGAGCTTGAACGGCACGTTCGCGCCGGCGCGCGTCGCCAGCAGGCGCTCGCGCAGGGCCTGCGACTGCGCGGCAAGCGTTTCCGGCGCATCGCCCGACAACGCGACCAGCAACAGGCGCGAGCCCGGGCCTTCGCCGAGTTCGTCGATCAGCAGCTTCTGTGCCGGCGTCTGCGGCGCGGGCATGAACTTGCGAAGGTCGCCGCTGAGCTGCACGCGCGGGGCGACGAACAGCGCCAGGATCGCGAGCAACGCAAGCCACAGCAGCGCGAGCGCGAGCCGCCGCGTGCTGCTCATCGGGCGTGCATCGGACTCACTCATCGAGCCGTCCTTCATCGAGTCGTCGCGCCTTCGCACAATGCGACCAGCGCCGCCGCATCGGTCGCCTTCGCCGCATCCTGCGCGGCGCCGGCCAGCAGCGTGCGCTGCGCATCGGCGTTGCCGGCGGGCTGCGTGCGGATGCAACGCAGTTCGGAGCCGCGTCCGTACAACACGATGGCCTGCAGCTTCGACGCCAGCGCGGCGTCCTTCGGCGTCATCGTCAGCGTCCAGCGCTGGCGCGTGCCGTCGGCCTTCAGCGTGTAGTGCGCGTGCAGCGACGCGTGATCCCCGCCGAGCAGCGCGCCGAAGCTGTTCTGCAGGCCGGCCAGTTCGGGCACGCGCGACAGCGAGAACTTCCGCGGCGACTGCCCGGCGCGCTCGATCGTCGCCTCACCCGCGCGCAGCGTCGTGGTTTCGGCGTATGGCGTGCGTACTTCGCGAACGAGCGTGTCGTTGTCGGGACGACGGTATTGGCCGGTGAGGCGCAGCGGCGCCTTCAACAGTTTCGAGCCGCGCACTTCGACGAAGGGCGTCTGCGCCGGAACCGGGCGCGCGATCTTCGTCAGGATCCAGTCCGCTTCGACGGAAGGCTCAGCCGGTGCGGCGCAGATCGCCGTGCTGAACAGCATCAGCGCCGGCGCCAGTCGCCTCGCCCAGTCGCGTACGTGAGGAGTCATCGTCGCCATGCCAGAAATCGTAGAAGTTGAACCAGTTGTAGGGCGCGCGGCGCACATGGTGCTGCAATCGCGCGGCGTAATCGCGCACGAGCGCGGCGATGCGCGCGCTGCGTTCGCGGCGCGGTATGTCGAGGCCGTCGCTGAATTCCTCGAACACCAGCTCGTAACGGTTGCCGCCGCGATAAAGCCCGAACGCCAGCATGACCGGCACCTTCAGCGTCGCGGCGAGCGACCAGGGACCGGTCGGCAGCGACGCGTCCCCGCCGAGGAACGGCACGCGCACCGTCGCATCGCCGGGTTCGGCGCGATCGACCAGCAGCGCGACGAGTTCGCCGCGCGCCAGCGCTTCCTGGATCGCCAACACGATGGACACGCCGTCCTGCCCCGCGTCGATCACGTCGCGCGCCAGTTGTGGATTGAGCGCGTCGAGCAGGCGCGTGATCGCCTGGTTGTGCGCGACGTCCAGCACGATGCGTACGCGCAACGCCGGACGGGTGAGCGACAGCACGCGCAGCGCATCGAAGCTGCCGTGATGCGAACCGAAGATGAGCACGCCTTCGCCGCGGTCCACTCGGGCGGCCAGCGCCGGGAGGCCGACGGGTTGGATATCGAAGCGCGCCAGCTGGCCGCTGAGCAGGAACACGCGGTCCAGGATCGTCGCGGCGAAGGTATGGATGTGGCGCGCGACATCCCACAGCCTCGGCTTGCGATCGAGCACGCGCGCCAGATACGCGCGCGACGCACGACGCTCCGGCCCGCGCACGATCAGGAAGTACGCCGTGATCGGATACAGGCACGCGCGCGCAACGGCGCGGCCGCCGTATCGCGCGATGCTGCGGATGATCCAGATCGCGAAATAGCCGCCGCCTTCGGGGCGCTGTTTCCAGCTCTCGCTCATGCGGCGGCGTCCTGCTGGACGATCTCGCCGCTGGCGATCAACGTCGCCTCGCGCAGCACGCGGAAGCGCCAGCGCGGCGCGGCGCCGTCGAGTTCGATGCGCGCGGTTTCGCCCGGCAACAGTGGCTGCAGGAACTTCACCTGCGGCAGGCGCAGCGGACCGAGTGCGCCGTGCGTGGTTTCGATGGCCTCCACCACGCGTTCCAGCACGACCACGCCGGGCACCAGCGGCCGGCCGGGGAAATGCCCGGGCAGGCTCGGATGGTCGGCGGGAATCGTGAAGTCCATGCGGTGGCGACGGCTACGCGGCAGTGACGGTCAGGATACCGGCGTCAATCGAACAATCCACGCCAGAAACGCGGCCCCAGCGCCGCCATCTGCCGCAGGAAATCGAAGAAATGCCGGTACGGGCGATGCGGGAACAGCCAGCGCCGCAGCATGTATTCGCCGACGAAGAAACCGCCGACGATGCCGTAGTTGAGCAGGTTGGCGAACAGCGACCACGCTTCCTGCCCGATCGATATGGGCGACGGATGGCCCAGACGTGCCAGCACGCCATCGGGCACGGCGATCATCGCCAGCACGCCGTTGGCCAGCGCCAGCGCGGCCATCACGTAGGCCCAGGCGGCGGTGAGCTTTCGCGAATAGCGGTACAGCGGCGCCGGCAGCGTGGCCGGCTCGCAGCCTTCCATCGCGGCGACGATCCGCGTGATCAGCGGCTCGCGCGGCGCACGCAGGCTGCGCCAGAACATCCACGCGACGAAACCGACGAACAGCATCGGCGGCGCGAGCAGCAGCATCTGCGCGTAAGGCGTCTGCGCCAGCCAGGCCAGCGCGGCGCCGCTCAGGGCCAGTATGGCCCAGGACCAGGCCTGGCCCTGCATCAGCGGGGCGATCAGGCACAGCGCGACCAGGTCGGCCAGCGCGATGGCGGCCGATACGCCGCCGCCGTCGTGCGTGGCCCAGTGCGCCAGCAACGGGTAGGCGACGGCCAGCACGATGGCCGGGATCGCGCGGACGACGGCCGATGCCATGCCGGTACGCCCCCAGGCGGCGCTCACGCCGCGCGGCGCTGTTCGATGTGCGCCGCCAGTGCGCGCAGCGAGGCGAAGATGCGGCGGTTCTCGTCGCTGTCCGAACGCAGCTGGAAACCGTATTTGCCGGAAATCGCCAGCGCCAGTTCCAGTGCGTCGATCGAATCCAGGCCCAGGCCTTCGCCGAACAGCGGGCTTTCCGGGTCGATTTCGGCCGGGGCCACGTCCTCGAGGTTCAGGCTTTCGACCAGCAGCTCCGCCAGTTCGCGTTCGACGGCACTTTGTTCAGACATCGGGAATCCAACACTAGATGTATCGAGGGACGCCACGATCCGGCATCGGGGCGCCGGGTGCAACCGTCCGGACGGCCGAAGCCCCACCGGGACGCGGCGGCCCGGCGGCGGGCCCGGATCCACCGGGTCCACGCGCCCCTTCCCTTATGATTGGCCCATGACCGACACCGTCGCCGATTCCGGCCAGGCGAGCACTTCGCCGGCCCAGCTGAACACGCATCCCGAAACCGACGAGCCCCTGCAGGCCGATGTACTGGTCATCGGCGGCGGCCCCGCCGGTACCACCGCCGCGACGCTGCTGGCCCGCAAGGGCTGGAAGGTCCTGCTGCTGGAAAAGGACGCGCACCCGCGCTTCCACATCGGCGAATCGCTGCTGCCGATGAACCTGCCGATCCTGGAGCGGCTGGGCGTGCTCGAACAGGTGAAGGCCATCGGCACGTTCAAGCCCGGCGCGGAATTCCCGATCGTCAACGACGACGGCACGCCGATGGCGCCGGACAACGAAGGCGCCGATCAGTACAACACCTTCCGCTTCGAACGCGCGCTCAATCCGGCCTTCGGCTACGCCTATCAGGTCAAGCGCGAGGAGTTCGACCAGTTGCTGTTCCGCCACGCGCAAGCCAATGGCGTGGACGCGCGCGAACGCCACAAGGTCGAACGCGTGGAATTCGGCAGCGACGGCCGCCCGTCGATCGCGCACGCCCGCGACGCGCAGGGCAACGCGTTCACGATCCGCGCGCGGTACATCGTCGATGCGAGCGGTCGCGACACGTTCTTCGGCAACCAGCTCAAGCTGAAGAAGAAGAACGCGCTGCACCAGTCGGCGGCGATCTTCAGCCACTTCACCGGCGTGGAGCGCCGCGAGGGCGAGGACGCCGGCAACATCACCGTGCAGCGTTTCGCGCACGGCTGGATGTGGTTGATCCCATTGCGCGACGGCGTGATGAGCGTGGGCGCGGTGTGTTTCCCCGAATACCTCAAGCAGCGCCGCGGCGAGAACGAAGCGTTCCTGATGAAGACGCTGGAATCCGAGCCGCAGGTGAAAAAGCGCATGCGCGATGCGAAACGCGTCGCGCCGGTGCATGTCACCGGCAACTACTCCTACACCTGCGAACGCATGCACGGGCCGGGCTGGGCGATGGTCGGCGATGCGTACGCGTTCGTCGATCCGGTGTTCTCCTCCGGCGTGTACCTGGGCATGAACAGCGCCGAGCAGGCCGCGCAGCTGGTGGACGGCGCGTTGCGCGATCCCT
>Ga0209257_1000752_pt1 | contig 48949 bp, 37 predicted proteins | sample AraplaCvi_mCL_r2_FD_184277 | JGI IMG/M metagenome (GOLD analysis project Ga0209257, IMG submission 184277) | Arabidopsis root microbial communities from North Carolina, USA - plate scrape MF_Cvi_mCL_r2 (SPAdes) (version 2) | ecosystem: Host-associated > Plants > Roots > Endosphere | place: USA...
CGAACTGAATGTCGGATTGGCGGTTCCGCCGGTCGTCGTCGCGCTCGCGATGTGGCCCGCCGTCGCGCCGCTCCAGAGCTTCGCCAGCCGGATCTGCTGCGCGATGCGGCTGTTGGTAAAGGTGCAGACGATCGCCGTGTCGGCGGCGTTAACCGTCAGCACATTGCCCGCGAGCGCGATCGTGTTGCCGGTACAGGCGAGCGCCTGCATATAGTTCGCGCTGTTGCCCACCGTGAACGTCTCGCCGAGCGTCGCGGCTTCGGCAGCATAGACTGTGACGGCTGCGTTGCTGTCGATCTCGGTTGTGCTGTTGGCGACCGAGGCGAGGCTGGCGTTGTTGACGAGGCCGGTCGTTGCGACCGTCACCGCATCGGCAACGAGCGCATTCACCCAACTTTTGCGCACGACAAGCGTCGCCGACTTGCGGCTGTTGGTCCATGTGCAGGTCAATGCCGATCCCGACGGCATGGTAACCGTGCGGCTGAGCCCGGTGCCCGACGTTGCGACGACGGCGTTGTCGCTGTTGCGACGGCATTCGAGGTTGCTGTTGTAATTGGCGGCGCTGCCGGCGGTGAAGGCTTCGGTCAGCGTCAGCGTCGACCCGGCGATCGCGACCGAAGTGGCGTTGGTCGCGCTGCCGCCGACCGTCGACGAGCCGGCAACCGGGATCAGGCCGCCCGCAATCGACAGGCTGACCGCGTCGTTCGCGATGCCGTTCGTCCACGCCTTCGCGAGCACGACGGGCGAATCATTGTCGGTGATGGTATAGGTGCTGGTGGTGATCGGCGTCCCGCCGCAACTCGCGGTGCTGGCGACGGTATAACCGGTGCCGCCGTTCAGCGCGATCTGGATCGTCTCGCTGCCTTCGGTTGCGGTGTCGTCGATGACGGTGATGCCGAGCGGGACGGTCGTGTTGTTGTAGGTCCCGGCGGGGATCGTGACGGTGAAATTCGCGCCGCCGCCAGGCGTCGTATAGTCGGTACCCAGCGTCGCGGTGCCGCCGGTGATACTGACATTGACCGTGCGCGCCGTGAACAGCGTGCCGCTGACGCGCAGAGCCGGAACATTCGCCGACGCGATCGATTCGACCCCGGAGGCGCTCGCCGTCGACAGTTCGACGAACGGGTTGAGCGTGATGCGAATGTCGTCGAGGAAATTGCCGTAGCTGCCGGGGTCGGTGGTGATGAACTGGACGCGCTGCACCCCCGACGCGCCGCTATAGGTCGCGCTGCCGGTGTTGATGTTCCATATGTTGTTGACCGTCGAGGCCTGCGTCGCGAGGCTCTGGATCAGCGTCCCTGAACCGTTCGCGATCTGGAAGCGTGCGGTCTGCGTCGCCGGACCGCCCGAGCGTGCGCGGTGTGCGAAGGTCCAGCCGATCGTCTCGCCGTTCACCATGCAGATATTCTGGTAGAAGGCGCCGGGGACGTTCGCGTTCATTTCCGCGAACACCGATCCGTCATAGGCAGGGACGCCCTGGAACCCCGTGTCCCACAGTTCGATCTCGCCCGAGGCCGAGTCCCAGCCGGCGACCGATCCGTTCGAATAGATTTCGTAGCTCGCGGCGCCAGGTCCCTGTGGATCGTTCGATTCGAACGACGGATTCACGATCACGCGCTGTGCGTGTGCGGGGACCGCTCCGGAAAAGAGCGCCAGAACGGCAAGGGCGGCCCTGATCCGCATCAGTTCACCGTCACGTCGAACAGGACGGCCATCACGCTTGCAGGGGGCAGCGTCGGAGCGCCGGCCGATACGATCGAGCCGGCGCGCGATGCGCCGAAGGGATCGCTCTCGTCTGCGCCGGCGGCGTCGTCATCCTCGACGGTCGTCGCCCCGACACAACTCGTGCCGCTGCGCAGCGAACCAGCCACGAAGCTTGTCGTGGCGGGCAGCGGATCGGCGACGACGACGCTGGTTGCGGTGGCGCTGCCGTTGTTGGTGACGAGCAGGCAATAGCGGATGGTCGCGCCGGGGATTGCCTTGGGGTCGCTGGTACCGTTGACCGGATCGCTGACGACGCTGCTGGTCTTGGCGATCAGCAGGTTCGCGATCGGGCGGCAGAAGCTGATGTCGTGGATCGCCACGCCCTGCTGTCCCGGATTGGCGGGTGACAGGCTGTAGCTGCCATATTCGATGACGATGCTGTCGACCGGCGAAGTGAAGGTAACGACGACGGTGCCCTCGGCACTGTTGTCCGCCGACAGCGCGTCGCCATAGGCACTGTTGCCGACGACATAATTGGCGACCCCATTGGTCAGGACCGGATAGACCGTCGTGCCGTTATAGGTGCCGGTAACCGTGACCCGATCGGCGAATTGTCCGGCGCCGTAGTCGATATCGAGCAGGCGGAACTGCGCCCCGGGTACGGCGGTCGGCAAGGTAATCGTCGAGGTCACGGTGCCCGAAGGACTGGTGAAATCGACGAGCTCGAAGATCGAATATTGTCCGGTCATTCCCCCGTTGACGATATTCTGCCGCGTCGGCGACTGGCCGCCGTAGGTGGCGTTGCTGAGGAAGCTGCCGCCGCTGATCGCGATGTTGAAGCTTGTCGGCCCGATCGCGGCAAGCGATGCGCTGCCGCTGGTGTTGCCGGCTGGCCAGGACACGGTGTCCCAGTCGTGCACCGTCATCCCGACGGGACAGACGAGCGTCGGCGGGGTTCCCGCAACACGCGTGCCCGAAACCGTGAAGATTGCCGATGCGTAATCATCCTCACCGCTTGCCCCGTTGCCGGGCGTCGAATCGAAGTCATAGGCGGAGGAAGCGCTGATTTCGGCACTGTTGGTGACCGTGGCGCCCGAGGTCGCAGCGACGGTCCCGCTGATCGTCAGCGTGCGGGTGGTTCCGGGCGGAATGCTGCCCACGCTCCACACGCCGGTGCCGCTGTTGTAGCTGCCGAAGCCCGATGCCGAGGTGAAACTGAAACCGGCCGGCAGCGTGTCCTGGACCGTTACGCCGTTCGCCGTCAGCGCCGACGCGCCTGCGTTGGTGACGCTCAGCGTATAGCTGATGCTCGCGCCGAACGCGGGAGACGCGTTGCTCACCGATTTCGACAGCGACAGGTCGGCATAGGGCGAAAGCGGCACGGTCGTCAGATACAGATGCGCGCGCGCGAAGCTGCCGCTGTCACCACTCAGCGAATCGCAGATCGAGAGCTGCCACGTCCCTGCCGAGCCCTGGCCGTTGAAATCGGCAAGCGAGCCTTCCGGACGGAAGGTCCGCTGATAGGGCGGCGCAGCGGTCGTGTTGTCGTTCGACGTGTGCGTCGAGATGCTCGCCGCCGCACTGTCGTCGAACTGGACGTTCAGATTGTCGGCCGAGGTGCCGACATTGGTGATCAGGTTGACGACCGTGCCTGACGGCGAGGTCAAGGTTGCGCGAATGTCGCCGCGATAGGTATGCGTCAGCTGGACGCCGATATTGACGTCGCTGACCTGTGCATTCGAGGCGACCGTAAAAGTGCGTACGAGCGGACTCGTGCACGGTGTCGCAGTGTCGCTGATCGTCCCTGCGGTCGTGTTCGCATAGGTCGTGCTGGTCTGCGCGGAGACAGGGGTTGCAACGGCGAGCGCCAGCGCCAGCCAGCCGAGCATGGTCAGTGCCCGTCCTGTCAGCGCTCGCTGGCCCCCACGCCAGCGATCTCGGCTCTGGTCCCGCCGTTGCATGGCCAAGCCTTTGAAGCGATATGACTAATATGGAGTTAAAAGCTGCCACTTTGGCAGTAATTTTGTCCCGTAATGGAACAGGTCTGTATCAGGCGCGCCAGTCGCCGTGCTGCGCCATCCACAAGCTGACCGCAGCAATCGCGGCGGTTTCGGCGCGCAATATGCGCGGGCCCAGAGCAATGCGACGGACTTCGGCGGCTGCGAGCAACAGGTCGCGCTCACGCGTCGTAAAGCCGCCTTCGGGGCCGGTCAGGATCGCGGCCGGCGCGGGTGCTTCGACCGAAGCCATCGGCGCGCCGCCTTCTTCATCTGCGAAGAGAAGCGCGCGTCCGTCGGGCCAGTTCTTCAGGAGCTGCGGCAGTTTTACCGGCTCGGCGAGTTCGGGCAGTGCGGTGCGGCCGCATTGTTCGCAGGCCTCTATGATCTGGGCCTCGATGCGTTCCTGCTTCACGCGTTCGACGATCGTCCGTTCGGTGATGACGGGCTGCAGCCGGGCGACGCCCAGTTCGGTTGCCTTCTCGATGATCCAGTCGAGCCTCGCCTTTTTCACCGGCGCAAAGCAGAGCCAGAGGTCGGGCACGGCTTCGAGCGGCCGCATCCGGCGTTCGATGCGAATCGTCGCCGCGCGCTTGCTCGCGTCGCCAACGGTACCGAGCCACTCGCCGCTGTGATTGTCGAAGAGTAGCAGCGGATCGCCGACCTTCAGCCGCATGACATTGATCAGATAATGGGCGGCCGACCCCTCGATGACGGGCGCGGCATCAGGTCCGAGCGGCTGATCCACAAAAATGCGGGGCGTGCTGGCGGGCGGCCAGGCAGGTGTCGCGGGCATGGCAAGCCGATAGCATAAGGCGATTTCTTGCGCACCCATCACTGCGCATCCGGCGCATCTGTCCCGATACGGGTCAGAATCGGCAGAAAACCGCGCCTGTCGCGGGCGACGATTAGCAATTTGGTAAGCACTCCTCCCCTAGGTGCAAGGATACCGGAAGCGCATCTGGGTGGGTGGCGCCTCTGGACCAAGAGGGGTTTTTGACCATGCGAGGGACCTTTATCAGCCGCCTGCGGGCCGGCACCTCGAAGCTGATCCGCGACCAGGGCGGCAATGCGATGATGCTCACCGCAGCCATGATCCTGCCGATCGTGGGCTTCGCGGGGTCGGGCATCGACATCGGCCGCGCCTATATGGCCAAGCTTCGCCTGCAGCAGGCGTGCGACGCGGGTGCGCTCGCGGGTCGTCGTTACATGGCGGGCGGCGTCTATACGCAGGCCGCGAAGAACGAAGCGACCAAGATGTTCACCGCGAACTTCTCCGACCATGCCTATGGCAGCAGCAGCGTGACGTTCAACACGGTCGCGGCAGGGACGGCGGACGTCAACGGTACCGCCACCGCGCACATGCCGACGACGGTGATGAAGGTTTTTGCCTTCAAGGGCTTCGACCTGACGGTGAACTGCACCGCAAAACTCGAAATCTCGAACGCCGACATCATGATGGTGCTCGACGTTACCGGGTCGATGGACACGATCAATTCGGGCGACTCGGTGTCGCGCATCGAGGCGCTGAAGGCCGCGTCGGTGTCCTTCTTCGACACGTTGACCACTGCCGACCTCGGCGACGGACGCCTGCGCTTCGGCGTGGTGCCGTACAGCGGCACGGTCAACGTCGGTTCGATCCTCTATTCCGCGAATCCGGCGTGGATCGCCGACAAGGCGTCGACTCCTTCGCGCGAAGGCAAGTTCAAGGACGACTGGGGGACAGGCACGTCCAGCGATGGCGCAGTGACCGGCACGACCTATCCCGGTAACGCCGACTCGGGCAGCAGCTGGTCGGCTTGGGGCAATGTGTCGTTGACGCAGGCGAACTGCGCGACCCCGCCGTCGGCAGCGGGCGGCGCGGCTACGAAATCGGGCTCGGCTTCGTCGACCCAGACGAGCCAGGTCGTCGATGGCAGCGGAAACAAGGTGACGAAGTACAGCACCACGCAGGACTATACCTACAAGAAATACGAATATCAGTGGGTCAAGGTCAGCGGCACCAACCGCTGCCAGCGACGCGACCGCACGTATCGCTATACCGAAACCTATCCGACGACGCTGACGCAGCCGCCGATCAAGGTGTTCGACTATTTCGTCTGGACGCAGCGCGACTTCGATGTCGTCGCCGGCAAGAACGGCACGACGTCGATGAGTTTCACCAAGACGGGCGCCAAGGGCGTCGACGAGAGTTTTGCGTGGAACGGATGCATCATCGAGCGCGGCACGAAGCCGTTCACCTCGACGCAGACCGCGCCCGCCGACGCTTATGACATGAACATCGACCTGGTTCCGACAGCGGACCGGAAGACCCAGTGGGAAATGTTCCTTTCGGACGTTGCGTACAGCCGCAGCGGAACCGGGGACCAGACGACGGGTGGCTCTACCAGTTTCGGCAAGAGCGCCGCCGGCGGTTCGGACATCGCCGCATGTCCTCCCGCCGCGATGAAGCTGACGACGATGACGAAGAACGACCGTGCGGGCTTTGTCAGCTATATCGGCAAGCTGAAGGCGCAGGGCTATACCTATCATGACGCCGGCATGGTGTGGGGCGCACGCCTGCTGTCGCCCGACGGCCTCTTCAAGAGCGAAAATCTGGAGGCGCCCAACAAGCGTCCGATCGCCCGTCACATCGTTTTCATGACCGACGGCGAACCGACCGCGCCGATCTCGAACTTCTCGTTCCAGAGCCAAGAGCAGTCGACCGGACGTATCGGAGCGTCGAGCGATGCCGAGGCGGTCAAGCGGCACACGAACCGGTTCCTCCAGCTTTGCGAAGCGGCGAAGGCGAAGAATATCACGATCTGGATCGTCGGCTTCGGCACGTCGATCACGACGGCGCTGAAGACCTGCGCAACGCCGGGCAAGACCTATTCGGCCGCCAATGCGGCGCAGCTTAACGAGAACTTCCAGGCGATCGCCCGGCAGATCTCGAAACTGAGGCTTTCGCAATGATCCGCCGGTTCGTCTTCGCCCGTCGCCTTGCCCGCAACCAGCGCGGTACGGCCTTCATGGAGTTCGCGCTGGCAGCGCCGCTCTTCCTTCTGCTTACCATGGGCGGGATCGACTATTGCTGGCAGCTCTATGGCCAGCAGGTGCTGCAGGGCGCGGTCAACATCGCCGGGCGCTCGGGGACGACCGAGGCCTATGTCAACAATACCGCCGCGCTCGACATCGTGGTGCGCAACAAGGTGCACACGGTGTTCAAGGACGCGCAGGTGAACTTTTCGCGCAGGGCCTATGAAACCTTCAGCGAAGTCGGAAAACCCGAGTCCTTCACCGACAAGAACAACAATGGTCGCTATGACAGCGGCGAATGCTTCGAGGATGTGAACGGCAACGGCGCTTGGGACGCCGACCGCGGCTCCACCAGCAGCGGCAGTTCCGATGACGTCGTCGTCTATGTCGCGACGATGAAATACAACCGCATCCTCCCGGTCTGGCGCATGCTTGGCCAGCCTCAGGAAAAGACGCTCGTTGCGACGACCGTTCTTCGCAACCAGCCCTATGCCACCAATACTGCGACGAGTAAGGTGATATGCAGCTGAACCCCCTTCTTCGCCGTGCGAGCGTGGCCGGCCGGCGCGCCATGCGCCGCGCACGACTGCTTCGCGACAGCCGCGCGACCGTGATGGTCGAAATGGCCTTCTGCGTGCCGCTGCTCGTGCTGATCGCCTTTGGCGGTATCGAGATGTCGAACCTGACACTCGTCAACACGCGGATCAGTCAGATCGCCTTCAACACGGCCGACAACGCGTCGCGCATCGCCTTCGGCAGCAACCTGTCGCTGCCGCAGGTCCGCGAGGTCGATATCAACGATATCTTCGCAGGCGTTGCGGCCCAGGCGGTCGGACTCGATTTCAAGAAGCACGGCCGGATCATCCTGTCGAGCCTCGAGATGAACGACGACGGCGGGCAGACGATCAAGTGGCAGCGCTGCTATGGCGATATGCCGATCAACTCGAGCTACGGCAAGCAGGGTACCGGCAAGACCGGCACCGCGTTCAAGGGCATGGGACCGGCGAACAAGGTCGTGGCTGCCACCTCCGGCACGGCGATCATGTACGTCGAAATCGCCTATCAGTACCAGCCGCTTGCCTATGGAAACTGGCTCGGCCCGCGCACGATCCGTACCGAAGCCGCGTACAACATCCGCGAAGGTCGTGACCTCGATACCAACAATGGCACGGGCGTCATCAATCCCTCGCCGTCGGTGACGCCGTCGACCTGCCCCTGACGCGGACGTAAATACCGCTCCGGCACAATCGGGCATTTATCGGCGGCGCGGCGGCTGCTATCGCGCGCGGAACGATGACCGCGACGCACCCGCCCGATAGCCAGCTTCAGGGTTTTCTTGCTTTGCTGCCTGCGGGCATGCGGCCCTACGCGCTGCTCGCGCGTTTCGACCGGCCGATCGGCTGGTGGCTGCTCTATTGGCCTTGCGCCTGGGCGCTGGCGCTTGGCGGCGGGGCACTTTCCCGCTGGCCGCTCCTGCTCTGGTTCCTGCTGGGCGCGATCGCGATGCGCGGGGCCGGCTGTGTCTATAACGACATCATCGATCGCGACCTTGACGCACAGGTGGCGCGGACGGCGTCGCGCCCGGTCGCGAGCGGTGCCGTTTCGGTGCGCAATGCGCTGATGTGGACCGTGCTGCTTTCGCTGGTCGGGCTCCTCGTACTGATCCAGCTGCCATGGCCCGCGCAGGTCGTCGCGCTTGCCAGCCTGTTCCTCGTTGCTGCCTATCCCTTCATGAAACGGATCACCTGGTGGCCGCAGGCATGGCTGGGACTTGTCTTCAGCTGGGGCGCGCTTGTCGGCTGGATTGCCGTGGGCGGCCCGGAGGGGCCGGCGCTGCCGCTCCTTTACGCCGGCTGTATCGCGTGGGTGATCGGCTATGACACCATCTATGCGCTGCAGGATATCGAGGACGACGCGCTGGTCGGCGTGAAGTCGAGCGCGCGCGCGATGGGGCGGCATGTGAAGTTCGGGGTTGGCGCCTGCTACGGGGTGGCGCTCGCCTGCTGGTCTGGAGCGCTGTGGAACGTGCGGCCCGACCCGCTCGTGCTCGTTGCACTCATCCCCGCGGCGCTGCATCTGACCGGACAGGTTGTGACGCTGAATCCCTCCGACGATGCAGACGCGCTTGCCAAGTTCCGCAGCAACCGGCTCGCGGGATTGCTGGTTTTCGCAGCGATGTTGGTGGTCGGCGCTGCGCCCTAGGCTTTGAAGCCGATGACGCTGGTCGCGCAGCCGAAGAAATGGCGGCGAAATTCCACTGTCAGCCCGGCCTCGCCCAGCATGTCGGCAAAATACCGGGCATCGCCGAAATTGGTGCAATAGGTACCGATCATTGCAAAATCCTGCGCACCGTGCAGGAACAGCCGCTCGACCATCGGCAACACGCCCCTGAGATAGAAAAGATAGAGCGGCCGCAGGATCCAGCCTTTCGGATCCGACGCCTCGATCAGCGAGAAGCGCCCGCCGGGGCGAAGCAGCCGCGCCACCAGTACGGCAAACTGGCGCAGTTGCTCCTTGTTGAAGGTCTTGAGACCGAAGGTCGACAGGATGAAATCGGCCGACTCTGCGGGAAGGTTGCTCGCCAGCACATCATCCTCGACGAATGCGATGCGATGGCTCCGTTCCTTGTGGAGCCGTTCCATCGCCAGCCGGTGCATGCCTGACGATATATCGACCGCGGTAATGTCGCCGACGTGCGGGTGGCGTGCGAACAGATGCGGCCAGACTTCGCCGGTTCCCGCCATCAGGTCGAGCCCGACAAGACCCGGCGTGTCGGGGAGGTCGAGCCCTTCGACACATTGGCGGCGCCAACGCTCGGTGAAGCCCATCGAGCAGAAGGTGCTGAACAGGATGTAGCGGCGTGAACAGCGATCGAAGACGCTCTTCACAAATGCGGGGTCATAGATGTCGGGTGCTGTTTCGCTCATTCGGCCGCGAGCAGTTCCTCGGCACCGCCAAGGTCGACCGAAACGAGGCGGCTGACGCCCTTTTCGATCATCGTCACCCCGAACAGGCGGTGCATGCGCGCCATCGTCACCGCATTGTGGGTGACGATCAGATAACGGGTGTTGGTCTCGCGCGTCATGCGGTCGAGCAGGTCGCAGAAGCGCTCGATATTTGCATCGTCGAGCGGCGCATCGACTTCGTCGAGGACGCAGATCGGGGCAGGGTTGGTCAGGAACAGGCCAAAGATCAGGGCGACCGCGGTAAGCGCCTGCTCGCCGCCCGACAGCAGGGTCAGCGTGCCGAGTCGCTTGCCGGGTGGCTGCGCCATGATTTCAAGACCCGCCTCGAGCGGATCGTCCGAATCGACAAGCTCGAGATGCGCCTGACCGCCATTGAACAATGTCGTGAACAGCCGCTGGAAATGCTCGTTCACCGTCTCGAATGCCGCGAGCAGACGGACGCGACCTTCGCGGTTGAGGTTACCGATCGAACCGCGGAGACGGTTCACCGCCTGCGTCAGCTCTTCGATCTCGGCGGCGTTACGCTCGCGTTCGGTGTCGAGTTCGGCGAGTTCGTCGGCGGCGACCAGATTGACCGGACCGAGCCGCTCGCGGTCCGCTATCAGCCGGTCGTGCTGGGCCGACTCCTGTGCAGCGTCGCCGACGCTCCCTTCCTCGAACCCAGCCTTTTTCGGGAGGAGCGGCGGCGGGCATTCGAAACGCTCCCCCGACAGGCGGCCCATCTCGACGCGGCGCAGCTCGGCGTTTTCGGAGCGCGCGACCGCGCCGGCACGGGTTTCGCGTGCGGTAGCGACGCGCTCGCGGATCGCAGTGAGCGCAGTCTCGGCTTCCCGGAGCGCGGTTTCGGCCTCGCGCTCGTGCGCTTCGGCGGCGGCGAGCCGTTCGCGCAAGGTGGTCTGCTGCGTTTCGGCGGCGGTCCGTTCGCCCGCGAGTTTTCCGGGAAGGTCGGCGAGCTTGGCGGCCTCGGCGGCAAGGCCCTCGGCGCGCTTGTCCATTTCGGTAACGCGCCGTGCCGCCTCGCCGGCGCGGGCTTTCCAGCTCCTGATCTCGGCCGTCACCACCGCCTGCCGCTCGCTCAAGGCCGCAAGCGTGCGGTCGTGCGCGGCGAGGGCGTCGCGCGCCTCTCCGGCGGCGGTGCGCGCGCGATCGGTTGCGGCCTCTTCGGCATCGAGCGCGGCGCGCGCGATGCTGTCGTCGGGAAGCGCGGTGAGCGCGGCTTCCTGCGCGGCGAGCGCGTCAGCGGCTTCCTTCGCGGCGTCGGCGATCTCGGCGAGGCGGCGGTCGAACAGCGCTGCGGCATCGCGGTGGCGGTCGAGCGCCGCCTGCGCCTGATCGGCGGCGCGGAGCGCGGCGCGGCGGGCCTCGTCGGCCTGCGCCAACCCCTTGCGGGCTGCTGCGGCCGCTTCAGCCAGTTCGGCGGCTTTTGCGGCCGCGGTATCGCGGCGATCCTTGAGCTCCTGCACGCCAAGCTCGACCTGCGGGCGCTGCGCCGCGAGTTCTTCGAGCCGGTTCTGGCGCTGCAAGCGTTCGGTCGCGGTCGCGCCGTCGCCGCGTGTCACGAAGCCGTCCCAGCGGCGCATGACGCCGTCGGTGGTCACAATCCGCTGGCCAACTGCGAGCGGCTGGTCGGTGTCGGTCTCGGTAACGGCGACCTGTGAAAGACGGCGAGCGAGTGCGGCAGGGGCCTTTACGAAATCGGCGAGCGATCGGGTTCCGGGCGGAAGCGACGGGTCGTCCTTGCCCTTGTCGGCGCCGCCCCAGCTACGCGCGGCGTCTTTGGCGGTGCCGGCGTCGAGATCGTCGCCGAGCGCCGAGGCGAGCGCCGCTTCATAGCCAGGCGTCACACGAAGCTGGTCAAGAATGCGGTCGTCGCCGCTCCTCGCCGCAGCGAGCGCGCGTTCGAGCGTCGTCGCCTCGCCTTCGAGCGCGGCAAGCGCAGCGCGCGCCTCGGCAAGACCGGCTTCGATCGTTGCGAGTTCGGCCGCGGTCGCCTCGCGGTCGGCCTCGGCCTCCTGCAACGCGGCTTCGGCGGTCGCGATGGCAGCTTCAGCTTCCGCAGCTGCCTTCGTGCTTTCAGCTTGCGTTGCGACGAGTGCAGCGCTGTCGCCGAGCGCCGCGATCTCGGCATCGACGCGCGCCTTGTCGCCAGCGACACGCCGCACCGCGGCTTCGGCGGTATCGCGGGCCGACACCGCGATACGGCGATCGGCTGCTTCGCTCGCGGCCTTTGCCCGCGCCTGCGCCAGCGCGACTTCGGCATCGCGAAGGTGCGTCTGTGCTGCCTGATTGGTCTCGACGAGCGCGGCCTTGCTCGCATCGTGCGATGCAATGTCCTGCGCCAGCGTCTTGCTCTCGGCATCGAGTCCGGTGAGCGCGCCATGCGCCTCGCGGGCGAATTCGCCCTCGCGTGTCCGATCGTCGGCGAGGCGCGCCTGCTGCGCCGCCAGATCCTCGAGCCGCTGGTGCGCTGCGCGTTCTTCCCCCTGCAGGCGGACGAGCGTTGCGGTTGCCTCGGCCAGCGCGTCGCGCTGCCCCTGAGCCTCGGCGCGTGCGGTGCCGACCCGCGTTGCTACCTCGATCTGTGCCGCCGAGACGGTTTCGAGTTCGGTCTGCGCGGTCCGGACTGCTGCCTCTGCGGCATCGGCATCGCGCCTCGCCTGATCGGCGGCCGCCGCGGCATCGCGCCAGCGCGCATAGATCAGCCGGCCCTCGGCGACGCGAATCTCTTCGCTGAGCTTCTTGTAACGCTCGGCGGCGCGCGCCTGCCGGCGCAGCGCATTCGCGCGCACTTCCATGTCGGCGACGATCTCGGACAGGCGGGTGAGGTTGGTCTCGGTCGCGCGCAGCTTCTGCTCGGCGTCCTTGCGGCGGACGTGCAGTCCCGCGATCCCCGCCGCTTCCTCGAGCATCGCGCGGCGGTCGGTCGGCTTGGCGGCGATGACGTTGGCGATCTTGCCCTGGCTGACAAGTGCGGGGCTGTGCGCGCCGGTCGCGGCATCGGCGAATATCAGCGCGACGTCCTTGGCGCGCACGTCGCGGCCGTTGGCGCGATAGGCGCTGCCCGCGCCGCGCTCGATGCGGCGGATGATTTCGAGTTCGCGACCCTCGCTGGCGTCAGAGAGGCCCGCGACCACTCCGCCTTCGGTATCGCAATGAATCGCGACCTCGGCGAAGTCGCGCTGCGGGCGTGACGAGGTGCCCGCGAAAATTACGTCCTCCATCCCGCCGCCGCGCATCGACTTGGGGCTGGATTCGCCCATCACCCAGCGGATCGCCTCGAGCAGGTTTGACTTGCCGCAGCCGTTGGGGCCGACGACCCCGGTCAGCCCGGGTTCGATGCGTAGTTCGGTGGGTTCGACGAAGGATTTGAAACCGGTCAGGCGCAGCCGTTTTATCTGCACGAAGCCACCTCGTGCAGTCTGGCGAATCGGAGCTGGTGCAACCTTGGTGTCACATATCCCCCTGACACCGTCATGACGCGCGCCAAGGGGAGTCGCAAGGGGAGTCTGGGGGCGGGTTTCGCCCGCCCCCGAAGCCTTTTGTCGTTACCGGGCACCCATCGTGCGCAGGCGGTCGCGCAGCGGGCCCCAAGCGGCGATACCCTCGGCGACCTGGCCGTTGATGACGAAGGTCGGGGTGCCCTGGATCGTATATTTCTCGGCTGCGGCGTTGGTGTTCTTTTCCAGCGTCGTGATATTGTCGAGGTTGCCGAGGCAGGTGTTGATCTGGTCGGCGGTCACGCCGCGCGACTGGAAGAAGGTGTCGAGCTTCCACGCCTTGGCGAGCGCCGGAAAGCGCTGCGCAGGGGCAAGCTTCATCGCCGCTTCGCCGCCCGAAGGGTTACCCTGGGCGCCCGCGAACAGTTCTTCCTGCGAGGCAAAGACATTTTCGGAGAGCGGGAAATAACGGTCGACCGGCGCGCAGTGAATGATCGCGGCGGCCGAGGCGTCGAGCGGATCGCGGATGAAGTTATGAACCTCGAGGCTGACGCGGCCGGTGTCGATGAAATCGCGCTTGATCTCTTCGTGGCTCTCCTTCGAGAAATCCGCGCAGTGCGAGCAGGTCAGCGACGCGAATTCGATGATCTTGATCGGTGCGTCGGGATTGCCCATCAGATAGCCGCCGTCAGCGGTCTTGCTGACCGTCGCCGACCAGCTCTTGCCCGCTGGTGCCCCGACCTTGGCGATGACGTCCTGTTCCTTGCTGGGGTCGGTCTTGCTTTCGCCGCAGCCGGCGAGCGCGAGGGCGCCGAGCGAGGAGAGGAGGAGGATACGCAGGGGGGATTTGGTCATGGTCGGCTTGTCTCCAGAAGATCCTGTTGGGCGGGCTTTTACGAGCCCTTCAGCGCCGCGTCGAGTTTCGTTTTCACGGCCGGCCAGGCGGTGACACCGGCCTCGCGGCCGTTGATGAAGAAGGCAGGGGTCCCGCGGACCCGGTCGGCGTTGAGCGCGATGTTGGTCATGCCGGTGATTTCGGCCTGCGCGACCTCGCTGTCGAGGCAGGCGTTGAGCGCAGCGGCGGTATAGCCGCGCTTCTGCATTACCGCGAAAAGCCCCGTATCGGCGGCGATCTTGCGCGCCCGCTGGCTGGTCGTGCCTTGGTACCAGCTCGTCTTTTGCGCGTCGGAGGCCTTTATCACCTTGTCGAGCCACACCGGCTGCGCAGCGAAGATTGCCCGGTGATTGCCGGAAAAGGCTCCGACCGTGCCGCAGCGCGCGAGCAGTGCGGCGGTCATGTCGACCGGATCGCGAACAAGGTTGCGATATTCGAAGAGGACGAGCCCCTTGTCGATATATTGCGCCTTGAGCGGCAGGTCGCCGAGTTTCGAGAATTCGGCGCAATGGCTGCAGGTATAGCTGAAATATTCGACCATCCTGACCTTGGCATTCGGGTTGCCGACCAGATGGGCGCCGATCGGTGTGATCGACATATTCGCCGACCAGAGCGTTGGCTTGGCAGGCGCGGCCGCGGCGCCAAGCGCGAGGACGCTGCCGGTGAGCGCGGCGATCGACAGAATTGCGACACGGATTGCGGACATGATTGACCGTCTTTCTAGCTTATTCTGGGAATTTTGGGCGCCGACGCCAGCCCCGCCGCCATGCGTTCGAGCACGGTACGCAGTTCCGGATCGCCGATATCGCGCAGGCTATCCCCCAGTTCGGCGGGTACAGGTTTCAGCATTGCCGGGGGCTGAACGGCGGGTGCCGGGGTAACCTGGCCGTGCGTCATGCGTACTGTGGCGATCGCAGCATAGCCGAAGAAGCGGTTGACCGCGGCGATGATGTCCGGCGCGACGTGCTGGAGCATCGGGGCATGGGCGCCGCTGATCGTCAGGTGCAGCGTCCCGCCTGCTTTCTGTCCCGCCGGAAAGCGGATCATCGCGGGCTGGGTGACGTCGGCGAGCCGGTCGCCGACGATCTCGCGCCAGCGGCTGACCACCGACGACTGGATGAAGCCGAATTTGCGGAACGCCGTGCGGCCGATTTCGGGGACGAGGTCGGCGATCGAGCGCGCCTCGCCGCCGCGTGGCCGCTCGTATGGCTTCGCATCAGGCTTTTTCCTTGCCTTCTTCTTGGGGCTTTCGCCTTCGGGAGTGTCCGCTTTCGCCATCGCCGCCGCCATGCCATAGGCGGGGGGTGAGCGTCCAGCCGTCCGACTCTTTCTCCGACCGTCTGCTCGGCTGGTACGACCGCTCGGCGCGCGTCCTGCCATGGCGCATTCCGCCCGGCAGCGACGCCGTGCCCGACCCCTATCGCGTCTGGATGGCGGAAATCATGCTCCAGCAGACAACCGTCGCGGCGGTCGCCGGCTATTTCGAGCGCTTCACGGCGCGCTGGCCGACGGTGGCCGATCTGGCGGCGGCCGACGATGCCGACGTCATGGCGGCGTGGGCGGGGCTCGGCTATTACGCCCGCGCGCGCAATCTGCTGGCCTGCGCCCGCGCGATTGTCGATGAGCATGACGGGCGGTTTCCCGACACCGAAGCGGGGCTGCGCGCACTCCCCGGCGTCGGCGACTATACTGCGGCCTCGGTTGCGGCGATCGCTTTCGGCCGCCCTTCGGTGGTGATTGACGCCAATATCGAGCGCGTCATGGCGCGCCACCGGTTGATCGAAACCCCGCTTCCCGCGGCGAAACGCGAAATTCGCGCCGAACTCGCGCCGCTTGTCCCTCCGGGCCGCCCGGGCGATTTTGCGCAGGCGCTGATGGATCTCGGTGCGACTGTCTGTACGCCGCGCAGCCCCGCGTGCGGCATCTGTCCGGTAATGGTCAACTGTCGCGCGCGCGGACGCGCGGACATCGAAAGGCTGCCGGTGAAGCCGCCGAAGAAGGCGAAACCGCAGCGCCATGGTCTGGCGTACTGGATCGAGAAGGATGATAGGATCTGGCTCGTCCGCCGCCCCGACAAGGGCATGCTTGGCGGTATGCGTGCGCTGCCCGGCGGCGACTGGGGCGATACGCCGCCCGCCGAGTCCGGAATCGTTCAGGTCGACCATGGTTTCACCCATTTCGACCTTCGCCTGACTTTGGTTGCACGCGAAAGCGAGCATGCCGCAGGGGAAGGCGAATGGTGGCCGCTTTCGGCGCTTGACGCGGCCGGATTGCCGACGCTCTATCGAAAATTGACCGACAGGATGCGGGAGAGAGTAACATGAACATGATGGTTTCGCGCCGGGGACTGCTGGGCGGCATCGCACTCGGCGGCGCGGGAGCGCTCCTGCCGGGCGCGGCTTTCGCGTTCAAGGCTGACGGTGCGGCGCTCTATCCCTCGACCTATGGCTTTATCAAAGGCTTCGTCGACCGGCGGGAGCTTGCCGGAACGCTTGCCGCGATCGGCAAGGGACAGGATGCTCCCGACATCTTCGGCGCGGGCACGCAGGCGATGGATTCGGCAAAGGCGGTCGATGGCGACACGCTTTGGCGGCTCTATTCGATGACCAAGCCGGTGACCGGCATCGCCGCGATGATCCTGATCGAGGCAGGCAAGCTGACGCTCGACCAGCCGATCGCCGACATCCTTCCCGCCTTCGCGAAGATGAAAGTGCAGAACACCGCCGACGGTTCGCTGACCGATGTGCGCGACGCGAAGACCGCGATTACCGTTCGCCACCTGCTGACGCACACCGCGGGTCTCGGCTATGGAATCGTCCAGAAGGGGCCTCTCCGCGATGCCTATAACGAACAGGGTATACTCGGCGGGCAGGTGAGCCGCTTGCCGATCCCGGGCTTCCCGCCGGCCACCCCCGCGCCGAATCTTGCTGCCTTCGCCGATCGGCTGGCCAAGCTGCCGCTGGTCTATGAACCGGGTACACGCTGGAGCTATTCGGTCGGGCTCGACCTGATGGGCCGCGTGATCGAGGTCGTCTCGGGGCAACCGTTCGATGTTTTCCTGAAGGAACGTATCTTTGATCCGCTCGGCATGAAGAGCACCGGCTTTCAGGTTGCCGCCGCCGATGCGGGACGGCTCACCACCAACTATGCCCCCTTCAACGGGGCGCTGCTGCCGATCGATCCCGCGACCAGCTCGATCTATCTCGACAAGCCGCCGATCCCCTATGGCGGCGGCGGCCTCGTTTCGAGCGCGCGCGATTACGACCGCTTCCTCGCGATGCTGCTCGGCGAAGGCGAGACTGGCGGCGTCCGCATCCTGAAACCCGAAACGGCGCGCCTCGCGATGTCGAACCTGCTTCCGGCGGGTGCCGACACCAAGGGTACGTTCGTCGAGGGCGAAGGTTTCGGCGCCGGCGGGCGCGTCTCGCTGCCGACGTCGATCACCGGCGAGGGGATTTATGGCTGGGGCGGCGCGGCAGGCACGATCGCGTTCGTCGACCGCAAGCGCGGTTACCGCGTCGGCGGCTATGCGCAATATATGCCGTCGGAAGCGCTGCCGTTCCAGCGCGACTTCGGCAAATCCTTCTTCGCCGACGTGCTGGCGCGCTGATGCCGCTGCCGCTCGGCTTTACCGGCGCGCGGCTCGACCGCGCCGACCAGCTTCGCACAGATGCCGAAGCTTTCGCGGCTGTGACGGCCGATCCGCGCGCAACCTGCCTTGCGATGGACGGGATTGATCCGGTCCCCGGCGAACGGGGAGGACTGGTCTGGGAGCCGCTCGACCCGTCCGACCAGCGGGCGCTGATGCTGCTCGGGCTCGATGATGCGGGAGCGCCCCGATTCGTCCGTGCGCCGGCACCCGGCGCGCGCCTCGACGCGCGCTCGCGCACGGTCATGCGGATTCTCCCGATGCTGTCGCCCGAGGAGGCGGCGCTCTATGGCGGCGCGCGCAGCCTTGTCGACTGGCATGCGCGCCACGGCTTCTGCGCGGTGTGCTCGGCGCCGACCGAAATTTTCCGCGGCGGCTGGGGGCGGAAGTGCGGGCAGTGCAATGCCGAGCATTTCCCGCGTGTCGACCCCGTGGTGATCATGCTCGCCGAATTTGAGGGTCGGGTTCTCGTCGGGCGCCAGCCGGGTTTCCCGCCGGGCTTCTTTTCGGCGCTCGCGGGTTTCGTCGAGCCGGGCGAATCGCTCGAAGAGGCGGTCGCACGCGAGCTTTGGGAAGAGGCCGGCATCGAGGTGTCGGACGTCACCTATGTGGCAAGCCAGCCATGGCCCTTTCCCTCGTCGCTGATGATCGGCTGCCGCGCGGTCGCGCGCGACCCGGCGCTGACGCTCGACACCACCGAGCTCGAGGCGGCGATGTGGGTCGATCGCGCCGAAGTGCTTGCCGCGCTGAGCGGTGAAATGGGCGCAAGCTTCATGGCACCGCCGCCGCTGGCGATCGCACGCTATCTGCTGGAAGACTGGGCGGGATAGCCGCCCGGACGGTTCAGAATTTCTTGCCGGTGATCCGGCTGATTTCCTTGGCCACCATCGCTTCGACCATCGAAGGCAGGTTGGCATCGAGCCAGTCCTTGAGCATCGGACGCAGCGCTTCGAGCACGACCTCTTCCATCGTACGCCCGCCGGTGGCTGGAGCCGGGGCGGCGACTGCAGGAGCGACCGCCGCGGTCAGTGCTTCGAGCGACTGGCGCGCTGCGTCGGCGCTTGCCGCGGAAACCAGCTCTTCTTCCGTCGGGATCACGGGCGCAGGCTCGTCGTGCGATTCTTCCTCGTCGAGGTCGAGGACGTCCTCGCTCGCCGGAGCCGGGCGCTGTTCGCGCGAACCGGGCGCCTCGTCACGCGCGATAACGCGCCGGATCGACGATAAAATATCTTCCATCGATGGCTCTCGCGACATGTCGCCCATTATTGCCCCCTCAGCCCCACGAAACCCGGGCGGTTAACCATCTTCTACCGGTCGGGGGCGGCCTTTGCCAAGCCTTATTGTTTCGGCCCCGTTTCGACATAGGCGGGAACATCGGCTGTGGCGGCGGGAATCGCTTTTGTGTCGGTCGCGACCTGCTGGGGTTTCGGATCGTCCGCCCAGTCGAAGATCTGACCCTTCACGCGGCGATAATTCACTTCGGGATCATAGAGAGCGCCGCCCTCGATGCCGAGGTCGCGCGCTTCGGCCTTGCCCATTGCGGCAAGTACCGAGAAGGCGGCGACATAGGAGTTGCGCCGTGCCGAGACGAGCTGAACCTGCGTGTTCAGATATTCCTGTTCGGCGTTCAGGATGTCGAGGATCGAGCGGGTGCCGACGCTGTTCTCTGCGCGTACGCCCTCGAGCGACAGGCCGTTCGCGCCCACCGCCTGTTCGGTAGCGGCGATGATTCGCTCGTTCGCCTGCCATGCGGCATAGGCGCCGCGCGTCTGCGCGATCACGTCGCGTTCGATCGCGACATAATTTTCGATCGCCTGGCTCGTCTGCGCCTGCGCCTGACGGACGCGCGCCGAAGGGCCGCCGCCCTGGAAAATCGGAACGGTCAGCGTCATGCCCGCGGCTGCGCTCGTCTGGGTCTGTGCCACGGCAACCCCCGGCACGCCGCTCGACAGCGAGTTCAGGAAGTTCGTGTAGCTGCCGCTGACCGTGCCGTCGAGCTTGGGCATGCGTGTCGCCCGCGCGACGCCGATGTCGGCCCGCGAGGCGTTCAGGCGCTGGTTCGCGGCCTCGATGTCGGGATTGCTGTTGAGCGCGATCGCGACGGCATCTTCCGCGGTGGCGGGAAGGTTCGGCAGCACTGGCGGCGCCTGCAGGTCGACGGGCTCGGCACCGACGAGCTTGATGTAGTTTTCCCGGCTGGCGATCAGATTCGCTTCGGCGGTGCGCAGGTCGCCCTCGGCCAGCGCTAGACGGGCCTGCGATTGTGCGACGTCGGTACGCGTCAGGTCGCCGATCTCGAACCGGTCGCTCGTCGCCTGCAAGTTGGTCTTGAGGACCGAGACGTTCTTCTGGTTGAGCTGAACGATCGCGATATCGCGGATGACGTCCATGTAAGCCCCGACGGTCTGCGAGAACACGCTCGCTTCGGTCGCGCGCAGGTCGGCCTGCCCGGCCTCGACCCGGAACTTGGCGGCCTTGACCGAATTGCGCACCGCGCCGCCCTGATAGATCGGGACCGTGAGCTGGCCGCCGCCGGTGATGAGGCGCGTCGGCGAGGAGAAGCTGTTGCCGGGCTTCACCAGATTCTCGGTATAGTCACCCTGTACGCCGATCGACGGGATGCCACGCGCCTTCTGGATCGGGACATTCTCGTCGTTCGCGCGCTGGCCGGCGCGTGCGCCCGTCAGCGTCGGGTTGTTCTCATAGGCTTTGGCAAGCGCCCCCTGCAGCGTTTCTGCCTGCGCGGGCGATGCCGCGACCAGTGCGCCGAGTGCCATGCCGGCCAGCCAACGGGTACGACGACCGGTCATCTTGTTCTTCTTGTCGTGCATTATGATGTTCAGCCTGAAACGGGGAAGAGGGGAGCTGGCGTCAGAATTGGAAGCCCTTGGCCGCGGCAAAGCCGGGCAGCGGCGCGACGTCCATGTCGGCGAAGGAGCGGATCGCGATCGTCCCGCCGGCCTTCATGCCCTGGACGAGGCGCGTAACGCTGCTCTCGCGCCACGCAGCGACCAGCTTTCCGCCTTCGGCAAGCTGCTTTGTCAGCGCATCGGGCAGCATGTCGATGGCGCCTTCGATGACGATGCGGTCGAAGGGTGCCGCCTTCGGTGCACCGGCAGTCAGCGGGCCCTCGATCCATTTGATATTCGGGTCGGTCACCGTGGAACGCGCGGTCGCAAGCAGGCCGGCGTCCTCTTCGACCGCGTGGACCTCGGCACCCAGTTTCGCAAGCAGCGCGGCGGTATAGCCCGTGGCGGCACCGATCAGCAGCACGCGCATGCCGGGCCGGACTTCCGCAGCCACCAGCAAACGACCCGTGACGAGCGGGGGATTGAGGACGCGGCCTTCGCCTAGCGCGATCGCGCGGTCCATATAGGCCACGCCCGACAGCGCAGCGGGTACGTGGGCCTCGCGTGCGACGACCCCCATCGCTGCAACGATCGCGGGATCGATGACGTCGTTCGTCCGGAGCTGGCTGTCGATCATCGCCGCGCGCATGTCGGCCGCACCAATATCGCTCAATTTCGTTGCCATCGTTCCGTATCCGATTCCCTAGGATCCAAAGCTTTGCGGGCAGCCCTAGCCGATGCTGCGCTGTATTGCAATACTAATACAGCCCTGCGCCCGCATCGCGCCGCGCATAGCTGGCAAAGGAGGGGCCGCCAAGCCCGCATTGCGGCGCCCGGGCGGCCGGAAGAGCCAAAAAATGCGCAACTATCGGATTGCAGTGGCGAACCATAGTCGCTAGGGGCGCTCTCTCCACGCAAATCTGCGATCGAGGCCCGATGGCGGAGTGGTGACGCAGAGGACTGCAAATCCTTGCACGCCGGTTCGATTCCGGCTCGGGCCTCCAATATTTTCCGACATTCCGGGCAGATGCGAGGCCGGGGCTTACGGCGCCCGGACGCTGCGATGTTTGCGCCGATATGGAATGAAAAGCCGGTGCGCGAACGTGCGGGCTAGCCGGCGGTCGTCTGCCGGATGTCGGTCCATTCGAGCCCGAAGCGGGCCAGATATTTGCGAAGCCGATCGGCATCGTTCGTGCTCTTGCGCAGGTCGCGCGAGACCGAGAAGAGGGTGCGCCCGGCTTCCGACAGGGACCGGCAAGCCCGGCATGTCCCGACCACGAAGGCAAGCTGCGCCCGATCGAACGGATCGATTGCCGCGAGTTGGCCGGCATCGAGAATCCGTTCGAGTTCGTCGGCAGGCCGGTCGTCGGCGTGCCAGATGAAGCCGAGCCGGCCGATCTCCTGCTGCACGGCTTCGCTGTCGATCCGGCCAGTCGTGTTGAGGGTCGCCATCCGCGTGATGCTGGCGGCAAGGTCGCGGAAATTCCCGCGCCATTTCGCGTCCGGGCTCTCGGCAAAGGCAAGATAGCGCTCGCGCGCTTCCTTGTTGAACGTCACCCGCGATCCTTCGCGCTCGGCAAAGCGTTCCAGTTCGTAATCGAGATTCGGCTCGATATCCTCGCGGCGTTCGGCGAGGCCCGGCAACGAGAAGGTCCAGAGGTTCAGCCGGGCGAACAGGTCGTCGCGAAAGCTGCCGGCGCGCACCTGCTCGACAAGGTTGCGGTTCGTCCCGGCGATCAGCTGGAAATCGCTTTTCGCCTCGCTGTCGGCGCCGACGGGAAGGAAGCGCCCTTCCTCGATCGCGCGCAGGATCATCGCCTGTTCGTCGAGGCCGAGTTCGCCGATCTCGTCGAGAAACAGCAATCCCTTGTCGGCGCTCCTGAGCAGGCCCGGCCTGTCCTGCGCGGCGCCGGTGAAGGCCCCCTTGCGGTGACCGAACAGCGCCGAGGTCGCGCTGTCGCCTTTCAGCGTCGCGCAATTGACCTCGACGAACGGCCCGGAAAGCTGATGGCGGAGCTTCTTCAGCTCGTAGACCTTGCGCGCCAGCTGGCTCTTGCCGGCGCCGGTGGGGCCCATCAGCAGGATGGGCGCGCGGCTGCGCATCGCGACCTGCTCGATCTCTCCGATCATCCGGTTGAATGCCGGGTTGCGGGTTTCGATGCCGCTTTTCAGAAAACTGGCGCTGTCCGCGCTCGCTTCGGCGAACCGCGTCGCAATGCTGTCGTAACGCGACAGGTCGAGGTCGATGACATTCCAGATGCCGACCGGCTGCGGCGCGCCGCGCTGCGGCTGCGTCTGGAGAAGCCGGCCGGGCAGGTAGCGCGCCTCGGTCAGCAGGAAGAGGCAGATCTGTGCGACGTGCGTGCCGGTCGTGATATGGACAAGATAATCATGCGTGTCGGGATCGAACGGAAAGTCGCGCGCAAAGTCGAGCAGCTTGCCATACACCTCCTCGAAATCCCACGCGTCGTCGAAGTCGAGGACGTGGGGCACGACCTCGGTCTCGGGCGAGACGTCGGCGATGTCCTTTGCAACAAGCTCGGCAAGCCGCCGATGCTGGCTGCCGTGGAGCAGGACGAAGCGATCGACACGCAGATCCTCCTGCATGCAGATGCTGACGCTGGGCCGCCACTTGTTCCAGCGGCCGGCGTCGAACTTTCCGGCGTCGAGTGTCGATCCCAGAAAACCTATGACGGTGGTCGGATTCATGAGGAATTTATATGGCAATATAAGATGCGATACAATTATATATGACTTTTTAGATGACCGGTGGCGCAGAGTTGGAAATTTGAAAAATATTATCTTTTAAAATCATATAGTTGTTTCGTTTCTGATCGGATCCCGGCGAGTTGGCACGGCCCCTGCAATTATAGGGGCGTCGAGGTTCACGTCCCTCGACACGACGCGGAAGAGGGGCGGCCGGAATCGGCCGGCCGCCCCGAAGCGACCGACCGGACGTGAGCAACAGAAACAGGCCTCGCCTCTGCGCGCGGCTTGCGACAGAAGAATAACGGGAGGTCAGCCATGACCCAGACGAGCTATGAAGTGATGAATGTCGAGGGCGGACGCCCGGTCAAGATGTGGACGCGCGGCGTGCCCGTCGAGGACATGGCGCGCGCGCAGCTGACCAAGGCGGCGAAAATGCCGTTCGTGTTCAGGCATGTCGCGGCGATGCCCGACGTCCATGTGGGCATCGGGGCCACGGTCGGATCGGTGATCCCGACCAAGGGCGCGGTGATCCCCGCAGCGGTCGGGGTCGATATCGGCTGCGGCATGATGGCGGCGCGCACGACGCTGATGGCGCACGACCTGCCCGACAATCTGGAGGGCGTCCGCAGCGTGATCGAGGCGGCGGTGCCGCACGGGCGGTCGGTCGGACGCGGCCAGCGCGATCATGGCTCGTGGGGCGATCCCCCGCGTACGATTGTCGATGCCTGGGCCACGCTCGCCGAGCGCTTCGGACGTATCGTTGCCAAACATCCGCGGCTGAAGAACACCAACAACCTCACGCATCTGGGAACGCTCGGGACGGGAAACCATTTCATCGAGCTGTGCCTCGATACCGAGGGGCGGGTGTGGGTGATGCTGCATTCGGGCTCGCGCGGCGTCGGCAATGCGATCGGCACCTACTTCATCGAACTGGCGAAGAAGGACATGCGCAAATGGTTCATCAACCTGCCCGATGAGGATCTGGCCTATTTCCCGGAAGGGACCGACCATTTCGACGATTATATCGAGGCGGTCGGCTGGGCGCAGGACTTTGCGGCGCTGAACCGGCGCATGATGATGGCGAATGTCATCGCCGCGCTGCGGCTGCAGATCGCCAAGCCCTTCGAGGCCGAGGCCGAAGCGGTGAACTGCCATCACAATTATGTGACGCGCGAGAATCACTTCGGCGAGAATGTGCTCGTTACCCGTAAGGGGGCGGTGCGCGCGGCGAAGGGCACGATGGGGATCATCCCGGGATCGATGGGCGCGAAATCGTTCATCGTTCGCGGGCTGGGCAACGCCGAATCCTTCGACAGCTGCAGCCATGGCGCGGGCCGCGTCATGAGCCGCACCGCGGCGAAGAAGCTCGTCACGCTCGACGAGCATATCGCCGACACTGCGGGCGTCGAGTGCCGCAAGGACGAAGGCGTCATCGACGAGACGCCGAAAGCGTACAAGCCGATCGAGGCGGTGATGGCGGCGCAGGCCGACCTCGTCGAGATCGTCCATACGCTGAAGCAGGTGGTGTGCGTGAAGGGGTGAGCCCCTTCACGCCGCTATCGGGGAAGGATCATGAAAGGCCGATTATTCTGCAAGACTTGCGGTGCGCCATTGTCGGGCGAGTTGAATATTCTCTCGACGAAGGATCCGGCGGTCGAGGCCCCGACGCTCGCCGATCAACGGCCGGTCACGGATCGTGGCACGGCCTATAAGTCTTGGGATCCGCTGGTCATCTCTTTGGGCGAGCCGAATCCGCTCGGATTTGCACCGCAGTTTTGGCTTAATCCCGACGATGTCGATGATTTTACCGAGCCTGTGAAGGATATATGCCGCCTGAGCGGTTGTTGCGGCCTTTCGGGCCATTTTGGCCCGAATATGGGATGCAAATCCTGCAAGGCCGAGGTGGGAACGAAGATGACCGATTGTTGGACGCCCTATTTGTTCGTCGCGCATCCTGATGGAACAGAATTGAGAGAGATTGAGGAATGACCATAGCACCCGACGTGCGCCGCGAAATCGAAAACCGCCTCTCCACGGTCGAGGCGGAGGATGGAGTGCGCCTGTTGCTCGCGATCGAATCGGGGTCGCGCGCGTGGGGCTTTCCGTCTCCCGACAGCGACTATGATGTGCGCTTTCTCTATGTCCGGCCGCGCCGCGACTATCTGGCGCTTAGCCCGGTGCGCGACGTCATCGAGCGGCCGATCGTCGATGAGATCGATCTCAATGGCTGGGATATTCGCAAGGCACTGGGACTGATGCTCAAGAATAATTCGGTGCTGTCCGAATGGGTTGGATCGCCGATCACCTATCGCGACGCCGATCCCGTCATCGCGCGGATGGCGGAGCTCAAGGATCGTCATTTCGACCCGAACGGGTTCGCGCTCCATTATGCAAAGCTCGGCCGCACCGCGATCTCGCGTTGGCTGAGCGATCCCGGCGAAGTCGCTGTGAAGCGCTATTTCTATGCGCTGCGCCCGGCGCTGGCCATCCGCGTCCTGCGGCGCGATCCGTCGCGCCGCCCGCCGATGCAATTGCAGCAGTTGATGGCAGAAGCGGACCTGCCGCCATCGGCCACCGAAGAGATCGAGCGGTTGGTCGCGATGAAGGCGGACACGCGCGAGGCCGGACCGATCGCGCGCGTGCCCGAAATCGACGCGCTGATCGCCGACGAATTGACGCGGGCCGGCGACGTGCCGGCTCGTCCGCCGAGCGAAGCCTTTGCGGTCGAGGCGAACGCCCTGTTTCTGGATTTGGCAGAAGAAGAACAATGATCATCATCGACGGATCGGAAGGCGAAGGCGGCGGACAGGTGCTGCGCTATGCGTGCGCGCTGGCGTTGCTGACCGGTGAGCCCTTCACGATCGAGAACATCCGCGGCGGGCGAGAGAAGCCGGGGCTCATGCGCCAGCATGTGACCGCGATCGAGGCCGCGTGCGTGATCGGCGGTGCCGAATGTTCGGGGCTGGCGGTCGGGTCGAACAGCATCGGCTTCCGGCCCGGGCGCGTGACGCCGGGCGACTATCATTTCGCGGTCGGCACTGCGGGCAGCACCGGGCTCGTCCTGCAGACGATCCTCGTGCCGCTGATGATGGCCGATGCCCCGTCGCGCCTTGTCATCGAGGGCGGGACGCACGCGATGGCGGCGCCGCCCTTCGAATTCATCGCGCGCACGCTGCTGCCCGTCATCAACCGGATGGGACCGACGGTATCCGCTCGGCTCGTCCGCCATGGCTTCTACCCGCGTGGGGGCGGGCGGATCGAGGTCGATATCGATCCCGCTCCGCCGCGGCCGATCGCGTGCATCGAGCGCGGCGCGGCCTATGCCGTGCAGACGACCGCGATCGTCGCGGGCATTCCGTTCGATATCGCCGACCGCGAACTGAAAGCCGCACAAAAGGTGCTTGCCGACTGGCCGGCCGAAGCGTTTTCGACGCGGCAACTTCCCGCCGAGCACGGGCCGGGCAATGCGGTGCTGATCGAGGCGGCTTTCGAGCATGTGACCGAGATCATGTCGGGCTTCGGAAAGCTCGGTACCCCCGCCGAGCGTGTCGCGCAGACGGCGGCTAAGCGCATGGCGGGCTATGTCGCGTCGGGAGCATTCGCCGGGCCCTATCTGCAGGACCAACTGCTGCTGCCCTTCGCGGCGGCGCGCGGCGGGGCCTTCACAACGGTGCGGATCAGCGAGCATAGCCGGACCGCGATGGCGCTCATCGAGCGTTTCACCGGCCAGCGGTTCCGCGTGTCCGCGACGAGCGACGGCAACCTTGTCGAGGCGGTCGCCTGACGGAGGCCGGGCGCCGTCAGCGGCGCTCGACCATTCCGCCGCCGAGCGCGACATAGAGCGTCACGAGATTGTCGACCTGCGCGCGGCGGGCCTCGATCAGGGCCTGTTCGGACGCGAACAGGTTGCGTTCGGCGTCGAGCACTTCGAGATAGGTCGACACGCCCTCGCGGTACCGCTTGCGCGCGAGGTCGGCAATGCGCCGCGTTGCGAGCGTGCCGCGTTCCTGGGCCTCGACCTGCTCGGCAAGGTAGCGGCGACCGGCGAGCGCGTCGGCGACCTCGCGGAACGCCGTCTGCACCGTCTTTTCATAGGAGGCGACCGCGATATTCTCGCGCGCCTCGGCGACTGTCAGATTGCCCTTGTTGCGGCCGAAATCGAAGATCGGCAGCGTGATCGACGGGCCGAAGCTCCACGTCAGCCCGTTGTTCGAGAACAGGCCGTCGAGCGAGTTCGACGCGAAGCCGATGTTGCCGGTAAGCGAGATCGACGGGAAGAAGGCGGCGCGCGCCGCTCCGACATTGGCGCGCGCGGCGCGCAGTTGCTCCTCGGCGCCGACGATATCGGGCCGCGCGACGAGCAGTTCCGACGGCAGGCCGGCGGTGAGTGCGGGCGGCTTCGACTGGTCGACCAGCGCCAGCGGCGCCGGAAGATCCGCGGGCAGCGGCCCCCCGACGAGCACCGCAAGGAAATTGTCGGCCTGTGCCTTCGCAAGATTGAGGCTCGCAAGCTGCGTCTCGGCCTGTGTCAGCAGCGTTTCGGACTGGCGGTAGTCGAGCGCCGAGGTCACCCCGGCATCAAGCCGCAGCTTTGCAATCCGTAGTCCCTCGCGCCGGCTGGTCACCGTCGCCTCGGCCAGCTTGATCTGCTCTTCGGCGCCGCGCGAGGCGAAATAGGTCGAGGCGACGTCGCGCACGAGCGTCAGGCGGAACGCGCGCTCGGCCTGCTGCGTCGCGAGATACTGGCTGCGCGCGGCTTCGGAGAGATTCTTTACCCGTCCCCAGAAATCGAGCTCGAACGAGGTCACGCCGACGCCGACCGAGTAGCGGTTCGACGTGTCGGTTCCGGGGCCGGTCAGCGAAGCGCTGCGGCTGCGCATCGCTTCAGCGCTCGCGCCGACAGTCGGCAGACGGTCGGCATCCTGGATGCGATACTGGCCGCGGGCCTCCTCGATCTGCGCGACCGCGATCGCAAGGTCGCGGTTGCGTTCGATCGCGCGCGCGATCAGCGCCTCGAGCTGCGGATCGGCGAAGAAATCTTGCCAGGCGATCTCGGTCGCGCGCTGACCGAGCGTGACGTCGTTCGCGAAGCCTTCAGGATAATGCGCGTCGGTCGGCAGCGCGGGCTGTGTATGCTTCGGCGCCAGATTGACGCAGCCTGCCAGCATCGTTGCGGCGAGCAGGGCCAGGGCGGCGTTACGCATGATCGGGCTCCGGCTCGTGATGGCCCTTTTCGGCGGGTGACGGCGGCCGCTTGCGGCTCAGCCATTTGCGCACCGAGAGATAGAAGAGCGGGATGAAGAAGATGCCAAGCAGAGTGGCGGCGATCATCCCGCCCATCACGCCCGACCCGACCGCGATGCGGCTGGCCGCGCCTGCACCGCTGGCGATGACGAGCGGCACCATGCCGAGGATGAAGGCGAGGCTGGTCATGATGATCGGGCGGAGGCGCAGCTTCACCGCTTCCATCACGGCGTCGAGCGTCGACTTGCCCTCCGCCTCCTGCTCGATCGCGAATTCGACGATCAGGATCGCATTCTTCGCCGACAGCCCGATGATCGTGATGAGGCCGACGTTGAAATAAATGTCGGCCGACAGCCCGCGCAGCATCGAGAAGAGTACCGCGCCGAGCACGCCCAGAGGCACCACGAGCAGAACCGCGACGGGCACCGACCAGCTTTCATAGAGCGCCGCGAGCAGCAGGAAGACGACCACAAGCGACAGGCCGAGCAGCATGCCGATCTGCCCCGACGACTGTTTCTCTTCGTAAGAGATGCCGGTCCATTCATAGGCGAAGCCGGCCGGGAGCGACGCGGCGAGCCGCTCCATCTCGGCCATCGCCTCGCCGGTCGACTGGCCGGGGGCAGGCTCGCCCGAGATCGTCATCGCCGGATAGCCGTTGTAGCGCTGGAGCTGCGGCGCGTCAGCCGACCATTTGGCGGTGCTGAACGACCCGAAGGGGACCATCTGTCCGTCGGCGCTGCGTACCTTCAGGTCGACGACGTCCTGCGGGGTCATGCGGCTCGCGGCGTCGGCCTGGATCAGCACGCGCAATACGCGACCTTCCCGCGTGAAGTCGTTGGCGTAGGCGCTGCCGAAGGCGATCGCGAGCGTCGCATTGACGTCGCCGATCGACAGTCCGAGCGCGCGCGCCTTGATGCGGTCGATGTCGACGCGCAGCACGGGGGCGTCCTCCTGACCCTCGGGGCGGACGTTGGCGAGCGTCTTGCTCTGCATCGCGCCGCCGAGCATCTGGTTGCGCGCCTGCATCAGCGCCGCGCGGCCGTTGCCGCCGCGGTCCTGCAGCTTGAAGGTGAAGCCGCTTGCGGTGCCGAGTTCGGGGATCGACGGCGGGCTCAGCGAGAAGACGAACGCCTGTTTGATCCCCATGAAGGCGCCCATCGCCTTGCCGGCGATCGCGTCGGCGCTGTTTTCCTTGCCCTTGCGCTCGTCCCAAGGCTTCAAAGGCGTGAACATGATCGCGTTTGCCTGGCCCTGGCCAAAGAAGCTGAAGCCGTTCACCGATACGACGTTCGCTACCTGCGGCTGCGCGGCGAAAAAGGCCTTCACCTGCTTCGTCGCCTCGTTCGTGCGCTGCGTCGTCGCGCCCGGCGGCGCCTGGATGACGGTGATCAGATAGCCCTGATCCTCCTGCGGCAGGAACGATCCGGGCAGGCGGGTGAACAGCAGCGCGGTCACCGCGACCATCGCGACGAAGATGCCGAGCCAGCGCAGCGGCGCCGACAATATGCGTCCGACGCGGCCCTGATAGCGGTCGGTCGTGCGGCCGAACCAGCTGTTGAAGCCCGCGAAGAAACGGTCGGCGCGCTCGCCGATCGGGCCCTTGCGGACGGTGTTGTCGTGCGGCTTCAGCAAGGTCGCGCACAGCGCCGGGGTCAGCGTGAGCGCGAGCAGCGCCGAGAAGGCGATCGAGATCGCCAGCGTCAGCGAGAACTGGCGATAGATGCCCCCGGTCGATCCGGGGAAGAAAGCCATCGGGATGAACACCGCGATCAGCACCAGCGTGATGCCGATGATCGCCGAGGTGATCTGCCCCATCGCCTTCACGGTCGCTTCATAGGGCGACACATGCTCCTCGCTCATGATGCGTTCGACATTCTCGATTACGACGATCGCGTCGTCGACGAGGATACCGATCGCCAGCACCATCCCGAACAGGGTGAGCACGTTGATCGAGAAGCCCGCAGCCCAGAGCCCGAGGCAGGCGCCCGCAAGCGCGATCGGGACGACGACCGTCGGGATCACCGTCGCGCGCCAGTTCTGGAGGAACAGGAACATGACGAGGAAGACGAGGAGCATCGCCTCGCCCAGCGTCTTGACGACTTCCTCGATCGACAGGCTGATGAAAGGCGTGGTGTCATAGGGGATCGACCAGGTCACGTCGGGCGGGAAGCCTTTCGACAGCTCGTCCATCCGGTCACGGATGCCTTGTGCGGTCGACAGCGCGTTGGCGCCGGGGGTCAGCTGGACCGCGAGCCCCGCCATCGGTTTGCCGTTGAGTTCGGAAGAGAAGAGATAGCTTGCCGCGCCGAGTTCGACCCGGCCGACGTCGCCCAGCGTCACCGCCGACCCGTCGGGATTGGCGCGCAAGATGATGTTCTCGAACTGCTCGGGCTTGGTGAAGCGGCCTTGCGTCGTGATGACGGCATTGAGCTGCGCGCCCTTGGCGAGCGGCTGGTCGCCGAGCTGGCCGCCGGGGGTCTGGCTGTTCTGTTCCTGCACCGCGCCCAGCGCCTCGGCGGGCGACAGGCCATGCGAGGCGAGCTTTTGCGGATCGAGCCAGATGCGCATCGCATATTCGGGCGCGAATGCCTGGACATTGCCGACCCCGTTCACGCGGCGCAGCTCGTCGAGCACGCGCGTGTTCGCGAAATTATTGACCTCCATCGGGTCGGTGTTGCCGCTTTTCGAGGTGATCGCGACGATCAGCAGGAAGCCCGAATTGGCCTCGGTCACCGTGATACCCTGACGGCGGACATCCTCGGGCAGCCGCTGTTCGACGCGGTTGAGGCGGTTCTGGACGTCCATCTGCGCCTTGTCGATGTCGGTACCCGCCTCGAAGGTCAGCGTGATCGACGCCGTCCCGTTCGATTCGCTGGTCGACGCCATGTAGAGGAAGCCCTCGACGCCGTTGAGCTCCTGCTCGATCACTTGGGTGACATTCTGTTCGAGCGTGCCGGCGTCGGCGCCGGGATAGGTCACGCTGATCGTCAGCGAGGGCGGTGCGACCGAGGGATATTGTTCGACGGGAAGGCTGCGCAGCGCGATGATTCCGGCAAGCAGGATGCCGATTGCGATGACCCAGGAAAAAATGGGCCGGTCGATGAAAAAGCGGGGGGTCATGGGATCGGGCTCAGCGCTTGGTCGTCGCGGTCTTGGCGGGGGTCGGGCGCGTCGCGGCCTTGCCCGCAACCTTTGCAGGCTGGCCCGGCTGGACCTTTTGCAGGCCGTCGACGATCACGCGGTCGCCGGGGCGCAGTCCGTCGAGGATCGCCCATTGGCCTTGTTGCATCATCCCCAGCTTCACCGGGCGGATCGTCACGATATTCTTTGAATCGAGGATCATCACCGTCGCGGCGTCGGCGGAGAGTTTCACTGCGCGTTGCGGGATCAATATGCCGTTCGGCCGGATGCCCGCCTTGATCCGTGCGCGTACGAACTGGCCCGGCAGCAGCCCGTTGACGGGGTTCGGGAATTCGGCGCGCAATGCCGCGGTGCCGGTCGCCTCGTCGATCGACAGATCGAAGAAGTCGAGATGGCCGACCACGGGATAAGGAGTGCCGTCCTCGAGAATCAGGTCGACCGCGACACGGCCGACCGGCGGAACTTCGAGCTTCCCGCTCTCCATGTCGCGGCGGATCGCCATCAGGTCCGAGCTTGACTGGCCGAAATTGACATAGACGCGGTCGATCTGCTCGATCGTCGTCAGCAAGGTTCCCTGTCCGGCGCTGACGAGCGCACCTTCGGTGACCTCGGCGCGGCGGGCGCGACCGCTGATCGGTGCGGTGACGGTGGCATAGCCGAGGCTGAGGCGCGCCGAATCGAGATTGGCCTGCGCCGACTGGACGTCGGCCTCGGCGGTACGCTGCGCCGCGACCGCAGCGTCATATTCCTGCTTGCCGATCGCCTGTTCGGACAACAGCGGCTGATAGCGATTCACGACCTGCCGCGCATTCGCGGCAGTTGCCTGCGCGCGGGCGAGCTGGGCGCGCGAGGCGTTGACGTTGGCGGTCAGCTGGCGCGGATCGATGCGAAAGAGCGCCTTGCCGGCGGAGACATAGCTGCCCTCCTCGAACAGGCGGCTTTCCACGATGCCGTCGACGCGCGCGCGCACTTCGGCCGTGCGATAGGCTTGTACCCGGCCCGGCAGTTCGATGACGTTCGGGATCGCCTGCGTGCCGACGGTGACGATATTGACCTCGGGCGGCGGCGGCGCGGGCGGCGCTTCCGACGAGCAGGCAGCCAGCACCAAGGCCAGCGCAGCGCCGGCGGCGCTTGCAAAAGGACGGACGCGACTCATATGGACCCCTGAAAATTCGCTGTTTTCGTGAACGTCGAACGGTCTCTAACCGTTGCACATTCGCGCCGTGTAATTTAAATTACAGAAAAGAGCAAGGGAGAGGGACAGCCATTGGATACGAATGAAGTGGCATTATGTCAGGCAGATGGGCCCAAGGAGCCACCCAGCCCGCGCGAACGGCGGCACGAGGCGATTCTCGACGCGGCCGAGGCGCTGTTCATGGAACAGGGATATGACAGGACGAGTCTCGCGGAGATCGTCCGGCGCTCGGGCGGTTCGCTCGCGACGCTCTATGAGCTGTTCGGTAACAAGCAGGGGCTGCTTCACGCGATAGCCATCCGCTGGCGCGACGAGACGATGCAGGGCCGGGTCAATCAGGTCAGCGCACCGGACACGTCGGTCGTCGAGATATTGATGGGCTTCGTTCGCCGCGAGATCGAGCTCTGGCAATCGCCAAGCACCGTGGCGCTGTTGCGGATGCTGGTTTCGGAGGGCCTTCGCGATAGTGATTTCGCGTTGCAGACCTACCGCGATCTGCACCTGCCTTTCATCGCCGAGCTGACCGAATTGTTCGCTGGCTGGGGGAAAGCGGGCGTGGCCGCGATCGACGATCCGGAGGCTACGGCGCATCTGTTCCTGTCGATCGTTTCGGGTGATACGATGCTCAGCCGGCTCCTGGGCGTCGAGGATGGCATCCCCGACGAGACGCAGATCCGCTGGCGGCTGCAGCCTTTCTTCCACCACTTCCAGATCGCGTAACGGAGATACCGGTATGGCCTATGGCACCGCCCGCATCGGCAAGGACAAGTATCGCACCGAAATTCACGTCGGCGGCCGCGACATCGTCGCCGACGAGCCGCCGGCGCTCGGCGGGCAGGGTGCGGGTTTCGCGCCCTATGATCTGCTGCTCGCCAGCCTTGGCGCCTGCACTGCGATTACGCTCCGCATGTACGCCGACCGCAAGGGCTGGCCGCTCGAGTCGCTCGACATCGGCCTGCGCCTTCACGGCACTGACGAGCGTCGCGTCGACCGCACGCTGACGATTGCCGGCCTCGACGATGAACAGAAGGCGCGCATGGCCGACATCGCCGAGCGGACACCCGTGACGCTGACGCTGAAGAACGGCCTGCCGATCGATACGCGGCTGGCATAGGCGGCCGCCGCGCGCGAAACCGTCGCATAAGGTGGCTCGCGGCGGCATCGTTTACGCGGCCTTTACCACTACCGGTGCATGACATTCGCCGATGTTTGCGACTGGGGACATATGATGGACAGCTTGCGCGGCCTGCTTTCGGGTAGCCACGACCAGGACGACGGCGCGATCGACGCGCCTCCCTCCGTCGGCGTCGACGAGCGCCGGATGCAGGTGCGGGCCTATAATCATTGGGCCTCGCTGCTGCACGACCGCGCCTATCCGTCGGTCGAGGACCTCGATCTCGACGGGGCGGACTTCGGCCCGCATTCGGTGCTGCTCGACTTCACCCAGGGAATCGACAATCCGGGCCTCTCCTTCGTCGGCGAGACGTTGCGCGCGGAATCGCAGATTGACGACGATGTTCACTATATCAGCCAGATTCCGGGTCGTTCGCTGCTCTCGCGGCTGACCGACCATTACCTCCAGATCATCGCCAATCGCGCGCCGATCGGATTCGAGGCCGAGTTCGTCAACGATCGCGGCGTGAACATCATGTACCGCGGCATCCTGTTGCCCTTCTCGTCGGACGACGACACGATCGACTTCATCATGGGGGTGATCAACTGGAAGGAAGGCGTTCCCGCCGATCAGGAAGAGGAACTCCAGCTTTCGGTCGAACAGGCGTTGCGCAGCGCGGCGCCGCTCACTGCGCCCGTACCGGTCTGGGCCGACGGCCCCGATTCCGAACATATCGACGACGACGTGGCGATCGATGCGACGCCGGGCTTCGCCGCGCTTGCCGAGGCGGCCGACGAAAGTGGTCTTTCAGCCGACGCCTTCGCCGGAGAGGATGACGCCGCGACAGCCGGGGACCCCGGTGCCGAGGCCGAACTTGCGGACTGGCTGGCGCTCGCGCGCGAAACCGCCGAGCGGGCGATTGCCGCCGACAGCCGCAGCCGCACCGCGCTCTATCAGGCGGTGGGCAAGGCTTGGGATTTTGCGCTCGCTGCCGATACGCAGCCCGGGGCGTTCGCCGAACTGCTGTCCGATGCCGGACTGCAGGCACAGGATCGCGCCCCGATGACGCCGGTCGTGAAGCTTGTTTTCGGGGCGACGTACGACAAGACGCGCCTCGCCGAATATGCCTGCGTGCTCGGCCACGCGAAGGAAGAGGGCGTTGCGCGCGGTGAACTCGCTGCCTATCTCGACCGCTATCCGGGCGGGCTCAAGGGCCTCGTCAAGGACGCGCGCGCGCGCCGCAAGCCCGAAGCGGTAACCGAGGGGGCCGAGGATGCCATCGAGGCGCTTCGCCGCGCGCATCCCGCGATCATCCTCGAACATGACGCGGGCGACGCCGAATTCGTGATGCTGATCGCGCGCGCCATGCCCGGCGGGCATATCGGCATCGTCGCGAAGGCCGCCGACGATCCGGCGCTGATCGCGAAGCTCGCCAAAAAGGCGATTGCCATCGCGCCGTAAGAAGTCTGCCCTATCGCGCGGGCATGAATGATGCGGGATCGGCGCGGCCGTTTCCCGGCCGCGCCATCGTGCGCGCAACAGACAAACCAAAAATTGAAATAATTTTACGCGGCCTGTTCGCGGGGTGTTGAACCTCGCGCCACAGAGGCGCATAGGGATATCCAGCGAACGGGCCGGCCGGTCCCCCCGGTAGAGGCCTGCCAACCTTGGTTCGGGATGTACTACCCTTATGCCCTCTGATCTGACCGATACGCCGGAAGCCGACATCGCACCGGTGGCCCAAGTCCCCGCAAAAATCGCCAAAGCCTATCAAGCCGCGCTGCACGGCAGCGCGCTGCCCGGCGAAGGCGACGATCTGGATGCAAAAGCGCTCGCCGCCGCCGGCGAATTCGCCGCGCGCGCATCGCTCGAACGCAGGGAGGACAAGCCGTCGCTGGCGCTTGAGCCGATGGCGGCCGACAGCACCGACCGCCGTATGCGGCTGGTCGTCGTCAATGACGACATGCCCTTCCTCGTCGACTCGGTATCGCAGATCGTCGGCGCACAGGGCCTCGCAATCCACCGCATCCTGCACCCGGTCGTTTCGGTCGAGCGAGACGCGAAAGGCAAGCTGACGAACGCCGACGCCGGGAAGACCGGTGGTGAACGCGAGTCGGTCATCTATATGGAACTGGAACGCGGCGATGCGCGCGCGCGCCGCCGCCTGCTCGACGGGCTGGAAGCGGCGCTGGCCGACGTTCGCGCCGCGGTCGCCGACTGGCGGGCCATGCGCGCGGCGATGCTCGCCGATGCCGCCATGCGCGCCGAGGGCGAAGCCGCCGAACTGCTCCGCTGGTTCGAAGGCGGCGCAATGACGCAACTCGGCCATGAATGGCGCACGCGCGACGGTGCGGTACACGACGCGCTCGGCATTTCGTCGAGCAGCGAAAGCCAGCTCCTGTCGCCCAATGCGCTCGAAGCAGCGTTCGGTTACTTCGACAAGGGCGGGCAGTCGCCGCTTCTCATCAAGTCCAACCGCCTGTCGGCGGTGCACCGCCGCGTTCTCCTCGACCTCGTCGTCGTGCCCGAACTCAAGGGCAAGAAGGTCGAGCGGCTGTCGATCCACGCCGGCCTGTGGACCAGCGCGGCCCTCTCGACCCCGCCCGCCAAGGTTCCGATGCTGCGCGCGCAGCTTGAAGCGCTGATGGCGAAATTCGGTTTCGACCCGACGGGCCATGCCGGCAAGGCGCTGGCGCATGCGCTGACCGCATTGCCGCACGATTTGCTGATCGCTTTCGACAGCGCCTCGCTCGAGGATCTGGTGCTGACCTCGATGTCGATCACCGATCGTCCGCGCCCGAAGATCGTGATGGTGCAGAGCGCGCTCGGTCGCCATCTGTTCGCCTTCGTCTGGCTGCCGCGCGACGAAGTGTCGACCGGCCGCCGGCTTGCCGTCGAATCACTGCTGGTGCGTGAAGCCAGGGCCGGCGTCATCGGCTGGACGATGGTGCTCGAGGACGGCGGTGCAGCCCTGCTTCGCTATACGCTCGACCTGCGCAGCGGCGGGGTGGTTCCCGATACGGCAACGCTCAACGCCCAGCTCGAACAGATGGTGCGCGGCTGGCAGCCCGAGGTCGAGGCCGCGCTCGCGAAGCGCGGCGACGCAGGCCGCGCGGCCGCACTGGCATCGCGCTTCGCGCCGCTGTTCCCGGCGAATTACCGCAATCTCTACAATCCCGAGGAAGCGGCGCGCGACATTCTGCGCCTGCGCGACCTCGATGCCGACAATCCGCGCAGCGTCCGTTTGGCCAAGAAGAGTCTCGACGGCGACGATCGCCTGCGGCTCAAGGTCTATAGTGCCGCCGGTCCGCTCGCGCTGTCGGACGTCGTCCCCGCGCTTGAGCATTTCGGCTTCGAGGTGCTCGAGGAAATCCCGACCGAACTCAATGTTCGCGCGGGCGAGGGCGAAACCGAGGCGCCGACCTTCATTCACGATTTCTCGCTGCGCCTGCCAGGCTCGGTCGACGAGACCGCGCTGCTCCCCCATGTCGAGGTCATCGAGGGGGCGATCGCCGCGGTGCTCGACGGCAAGGCGGAGAATGACGCCTTCAACGAGCTGGTGCTGGTGACGCAAACCGATCCGCAGGCGATCGTCTGGCTGCGCGCGTGGTTCCGCTACATGCGTCAGGGCGGATCGAGCTATGGCATGGACACGGTGGTCGCGGCGCTCCGCCACGCGCCGAAGCTGACTGCTGCTCTGGTCGAGCGCTTCCGGGCGCTTCACGATCCCAAGGCGAAGGATGTCGCGCGCGCCGAGGCGCTCGACGCCGAGATCCTTGCCGGTTTCGCCGACATCCAGTCGATCGACGACGACCGTATCCTGCGCCAGTTCCATGCCGTTATCGGCGCGACGCTGCGCACCAATGCGTTCGCCCCTGCCGCCGCCGAAGCGCTGGCGTTCAAGATCGACAGCGCGCTCGTTCCCGGCCTGCCGAAGCCGCTGCCTTGGCGCGAGGTCTGGGTCTATTCGCCCCGTGTCGAGGGTATTCACCTGCGCGCCGGTCCGGTCGCGCGCGGCGGCCTTCGCTGGTCCGATCGCCGCGACGACTTCCGCACCGAAATTCTTGGCCTGATGAAGGCACAGCGCGTGAAGAATGCCGTCATCGTCCCGACCGGCGCGAAGGGAGGCTTCTATCCGAAGGCGTTGCCAAGCCCGGCCGAAGACCGCGATGCGTGGTTCGCGGAAGGCACCGAATGCTATCGCATCTTCATCCGGTCGCTGCTGTCGATCACCGACAATATCGTCGGCGGCAAGGTCGTCCATCCGAAGAGCGTCGTGATCCGCGACGGCGAGGATCCCTATTTCGTGGTCGCCGCCGACAAGGGTACCGCGACCTTCTCCGACGTCGCCAACGGCCTCGCGATGGAGCGCGATTTCTGGCTCGGTGACGCGTTCGCGAGCGGCGGGTCGAAGGGCTATGATCACAAGGCGATGGGCATCACCGCCAAGGGCGCGTGGGTCTCGGTCCAGCGTCACTTTGCCGAAATGGGCGTCGACGTGCAGACCGACCCGATCCGGGTCGTCGGTTGCGGCGACATGTCAGGCGACGTGTTCGGCAACGGCATGCTGCTGTCGAAGGCGATCCAGCTCGTCGCGGCGTTCGACCATCGTCATATCTTCCTCGACCCGAACCCCGATCCCGCGAAGAGCTGGAAGGAGCGCGACCGCATGTTCGCGCTGCCGCGGTCGAGCTGGGAAGATTATGACAAGAAGCTGATCTCGAAGGGCGGCGGCGTCTTCCCGCGCAGCCAGAAGAGCATTCCGCTCACCCCCGAAGTCCAGGCGATGCTGGGCCTGTCGCAGACGGAGATCGAACCGGGCGCGCTGATCTCGGCGATCCTGAAGGCGCCCGCCGACCTCCTCTGGTTCGGCGGCATCGGAACCTATGTGAAGGCGGCGAGCCAGAACAATGCCGAGGTCGGCGATCCCGCGAACGATTCGCTGCGCGTCGATGCCGAGGATCTGCGCGTCCGTGCGGTGGGCGAGGGTGCAAACCTCGGGACCACCCAGGCGGCGCGTATCGCCTTCTCGGCGAAGGGCGGGCGGATCAACACCGACTTCATCGACAACAGCGCGGGCGTCGACTGCTCGGATAACGAGGTCAACATCAAGATCGCGCTCAACCGCGAAATGATCGAAGGCCGCCTCGCACAGGAGGCGCGTGACGCGCTGCTCGTGCGGATGACCGACGACGTCTCGGCTCTGGTGCTCGAGGACAACCGCCTGCAGGCGCTGGCGCTGTCGATCGCCGAAAAGGGCGGCGCGGCGGCGGTGCCCTCGCTTGTCCGGATCATGGAGAATTTCGAGGCGACGGGCCGGCTCGACCGCAAGGTCGAGGGACTCGCCGCGAACGACGAACTGCTCCGCCGGGCGCAGGAAGGCCGCGGCTTCACGCGGCCCGAACTCGCGGTGCTGCTCTCGACCGCCAAGCTCGCGCTGCAGGACGCGATCGAAGACAGCGATCTGCCGAACGATCCGGCGCTTGCGAGCGATCTCGCGGCGGCTTTCCCGGCCGAGATGCAGCGCGATTTCGCGGCGGCGATCGCCGATCATCAGCTCCGCCGCGAGATCATCGCGACCAAGCTGGCGAACCGCATCATCAACCGCATGGGCGTCGTCCATCCCTTCGAACTCGTCGAGGAAGAGGGCTGCTCGCTCGGCGAGATTGCGGCGGCGTTCGTCGCGGTCGAACGGCTGCTCGACATGAAGGCCCTTTGGGGTGCGCTCGACACGGCGAGGATCGACGAGACCATCCGTCTCTCGCTCTTCAGCCAGGCCGCGTCGGCGATGACCTCGCAGATGGCGGACCTGCTCCGCATCGCTTCGTCGCTGTCGCAGCCGGGACCGGTCGTCGCGCGGCTCGAGCCCGGTGTCGATCGTCTGACGACGGGGGTCGACGCATTGCTCAGCGATTCGGTGCGTCGGCAGTGGGATATGCTCGCGCAGCAGTTGCTAGATGCAGGCGCGCCCGAGACGCTGACCTCGGCCGTCGTGCGGCTGTTCAAGACCGACGGCGCGATCGGCATCGTCGATCTCGCGGCGCGGCGCGGCGATGACGAGATCGCGGTAACGCATGCGTTCACGCACCTCGGCGAAGCGCTCGGCCTCGATTGGGCGCAGACGCTGGCGGCGCATATGAGCCCCGCCGATCCGTGGGAGCGCCTGCTGGTCAACAGCCTCGCGCGCGATTTCCAGCAGATGCGCCTGACCTTCCTCGCCGGGTTGCCGAAGGGCGATCTCGATACGGCGGTGACGAAGTGGCTTGCCGACAATGCGCCGCGCGTTGCGCAGTTCCGGGCAACGGTCGACCGCGCGCGGACGATCCCCAACCCGAACGGAGCGATGCTGTCGCACATTGCGGGTCAGGCACGCGGGCTCCTGGGGAGGTAATGCCGTTCCAGCCCCGCGTCGCGATCCTCGTCCCGACGCCCGACTATTACGAGAAGTGGCAACCGGCCTTCGCCCGCAAGGCGGCTGCGCTGACCGCGGCCGGGCTGATCGTCGAGCAGCGGGTGTGGACCGATCCCGGCGATCTGTCGGGATATGACCTGATCCTGCCGCTCTTCGCATGGGGATATCAGCGCGATGTCGCGGCGTGGTATGCGCTGCTGGGCCAGCTGGAAACCGAAGATCTGCCGGTGATCAATCCGGTTCCGGTGCTGCGCTGGAACAGCGACAAGGCCTATCTCGCCGAACTCGCTGCAAAAGGCGTCGCGGTGGTGCCGACGGTCGAGGTCGCGGCGCTCGATGATGCCAGTCTTGCCGCTGCGCGTGTCGAGCTCGAAGCCAGCGAGATCGTGATCAAGCCCGCCATATCGGGCGGCGCCGACGGTACGCACCGCATCGTCGCGGGTGGTTCTGTTCCCGGCGACGCGCTCGGCCAACGCCGTCTCGTCCAGCCATTGATGCCGGGTATCCTGACCGACGGCGAATATTCGCTTTTCTTCTTCGGCGGCGATTTCAGCCACGCCATCGTCAAGCGTCCCGCATCGGGCGACTTTCGCGTGCAGGAACAGTTCGGTGGCCGCGAAGAACCCTGGGAGGCGACCGCTGCCGCCCGGAATCTGGCCGCTGCGGCGCTCGCGGCCGCACCTGCGCCGCCGGTCTATGCGCGGGTCGACATGGTCGGCGATGCGGCGGGCGAACTCCGGATCATGGAACTCGAACTGATCGAGCCGTCGCTGTTTCTCCATCATGCCGCGGACCGGGGTGCTGCCTTCGGCCATGCGGTCTACGCGGCGATCTAGTCCGCCCGACCCCGCCACAACCATTGCCGGATCGCCGAGGTCAGATTTGGCGGATCTGACGCCTCCATCCGTTCGACGTCGATGCGCGCGACGAGCGCGTTGAGCGGCAGGGCCTGTCGTCCGGCTTCCGCTTCCAGCGCGTCCCAGAACACCGGTTCCAGACTGATCGACGTGGGGTGGCCGGCGATGGTCACCGATCGCTTGACCGGGGGATGATAGGAGGAAGACATGCCGGAGTGTACAATGCCGGAGTGTGGTGAAGGTACGATTTATTTGGGGTAGATCGAGTTTTACGCGTTTCCTAAATCAGGCGGCCGATCCGGCGCGAAAGCAGGTTAGCCCATGACAGCAGGTTTCCAGTCGCTCACCGAAAAGGAAAAGGAAACGCTGCGCCTGCTGGTCAGCGGTTATGACGCAAAGTCGATGGCGCGCCATCTGGGGCTTTCGGTTCACACCATCAACGAACGGCTCCGCGATGCGCGGCGCAAGATGGCGGTTTCCAGCAGCCGCGAGGCAGCGCGGCAGCTCCGCGAGATCGAACACCGGACCCCCCAAATCCCTGGGGACAGACCTTTCGGGGCAGTCTCCGCCATACAGGATGGGGAAGACCCTCCGTCACCATCCGGCGCTCCCCGCATGTCGCGCCGCTCCGGCTGGGTCATGGGAGGAACTTTTATGTCGATCAGTCTCGCCTTGCTTGCTTTTTCATCGCTGTCCGGAACCGGCGCCCCCGCTACGCCGCAGACCGTCTCTCCATCGGCCCCCGCAGCGGAAACCGCCGCTGTCGGGTCGGCGCGTCAGTGGCTTGCGCTCGTCGACGCCGGCGACTGGAGCGGGAGCTGGGATGCCGCAGGACAGGCGTTCAAGGCGCTGAATACCAGCGATCGCTGGGTCGCGGTATCGCAATCGGTTCGCGCGCCGCTCGGCGCGGTGATCTCGCGCAAGCTGGTTCGCGAGGATTTCGTACCGGCGCCGCCATACGGCTATCAGGTCGTAAAGTTCAGGACGCGCTATGCCAACAAGCCTGATGCGACCGAAACCGTCTCGCTGGCGCTGGAGGACGGCAACTGGCGCGTGGTCGGTTGCACGATCGATTGACGACGAAGAGGGGGCGGTCTTGTCACAGCGGCAAGGCCGCCCCTGCCATCATCAATACATATGCTGTCCGCCATTGATCGACATCGTCGATCCGGTGACGAAGCCCGCATCCTCGCTGCACAGGAACGCGACGCCGCGTGCGATCTCGTCGGCCTGGCCGAGGCGTCCGACCGGAATCTTCGCGACGATCTTCTCCAGCACCGGCGCGGGGACCGCCGCCACCATGTCGGTGTCGATATAGCCGGGCGCGATGGCGTTGACGGTGACGCCCTTCTTGGCGCCTTCCTGCGCCAGCGCTTTGGTAAAGCCGTGGATGCCCGATTTGGCGGCGGCGTAGTTGACTTGGCCGTACTGGCCCGCCTGTCCGTTGATCGACCCGATGTTGACGATGCGGCCCCATCCGCGTTCGACCATGCCGGGGAAGGTCGCCTTCGCCATGTTGAAGCAGCCGCCGAGGTTGACGCGCATCACATCGTCCCAGTCGCAATATTGCATGCGGGCGAGGGTGCCGTCGCGGGTGATGCCGGCGTTGTTGACGACGATGTCGACCGGGCCGAATTCGGCGGCGATCGCGGCGCAATTTTCGAGGCACGCCTCATGGTCGCCGACGTCCCATTTGCGTGCCGCTATTCCCGTGCGATCGGTGAATTCGCGCGCCTTGTCGTCATTGCCGGCATAGTTGGCGACAACGGTGACGCCCTGTTCCTTCAGTTTCAGCGAAATTGCTTCCCCGATGCCGCGGCTGCCACCCGTGACGATTGCGATACGTGCCATGTTGCCGGTCTCCCAAATGACTTTCAGGGCTTTGCTTAGGACGCGTCCGGGCGCCCCGCAAGTTGACCGGAACGTCAATCAGCGGCAATTCGGGAAGGCGGTACAGTCAGTTACCGGCCAGCGCCCGCATCTTTGAAAAATCGCCGGCGGCGAGGTCGGCCTTGCGGATGGCGAGTACCAGATTTCCGCCGTCGCGGCGGCCGCGACTCATCAGGCCCCCCGCCGGAAATTCGAGCATCACGACGTCGCGCTCGTCGTCGAAGCCGACGGCATGCTGCGAGGGGAAATTGCCCATCGACGGCATTTCGGGCGCCGCCATGGCTTCCCACAGCGGCTCGAAGAAGGCGCGCGCCGGTGCGGACAGCGTATCGGGCTTCCGGCACCAGGCGTGCTTCGCGTGGTCGAACAGGACCGTGCGATAGGCATCAACCCAAAGGTCGCCGTCGGGCCGGTGGCGGGTGAGCGGGAGGGTCACCGTTTCGACCTGGTCCTCGCCGCTTTCCTCATCGGCGACGGTCCAGACGCGTGTCCATCGTATCGCGTGCAACCCGGCCATTACTGCCGTCGCGTCGGGCGGCGAGAAGGATCCCCCATGTTCGGCGCCTTCGCGAATGATCGAGACGATCTCGGCCGCGCGTTGTACCGATTCGCGGTTGCGTTCGTCCGCGTCAGCGATCGCCTGTGCCAGTTCGTCGCTCGCATCGTCGGGTGCCGTGCCGCCCGGAGGTTGCTGAAGGAGGCGGGCCTCGAGGATATCGGCAAGCGCGAGCATGCTGGCCCAGTCGAACGGATGGAAGGCGGGATCGGCGATGTCATAATCGGCCGCGAGCAGGGCGGTCGCATCGGCGGTCGGGGCATCGCGCGGATCGGTTTCGCCCGGCTCGACCGTCACCGGATCGACAGGCCATTCGGGGAAAGCGCGGATCGCGAGCGGCATGAGATCGGCCGAATCGATGCCATAGGGATGGAAATAGACACTGCCGGGCGCACGCGGCGGATCGCGCGGCGCACCTTCTTCGGTCAGATGCAGCGCGGTCACCGCTCCCGAATCGGGATTGGCGAAGAATGCGAGCCAGCCCTTGCGCGGACCGAGCCCGTCCCACAGGGCGGCGGGCAGGTCGGTGCAGGCGATCTGCGCGAGGAAGTCTCCATCGGCTCCGTCGACGCGCGGCCAGTCGATCGCCGCAGGCAGATGCGGACGGCCGCCCAGCCAGCTCTTGCGAAAGAGTGCATCGCGCGGGGGGTTCTGCGGCACGAGCCGGACGATTACCTTGTCGGCAACGGAGTGCTCTGCGGTCGCGTCGTCGTCGGCCGGACGATCGACCGCCGGCTGTCCGGTCGGCCATGCCTGCCGTTCGACCTCGGACGCGAGCGATTCAAGCGTCGCCTCATCGGGAACAGGCGCCTCGTCAGCCGGTTCCGATGCTGGCTCCGGCCGGTATCCGGTCGCCGGCGCCACAGGCTCGTACGCCGGTTCGCGGGAGAGGGTCGGGGCCTCCGCTGCAAGGCTGTCGTCGGGGACCGGTGCGATCCCGGATTCCGCCTGCGTCTCGGGTTCGAGGGTTGACGGGATATCCTCCCACTGCGTCGATTTCCCGCTGATCCGCGCGAGACGCGAAGCGGAAATCTCCACCGGCTCCGGTTCCGGAGCGGCCTTGCGCGACAGTTTGGGGAGGGCGGGCATGCGGCTTTCGCGAGGGACCGGCGGTCCCTCATAGGCTGCTGTTTCGGGACGCGGCCGGCGCATCCACCATATCGCGACCATGACCAGCGCCCATGCGAGCATCAGGCCGCCAAGTGTCAGCGCCGCGCTGTTGAGGTCGCTCATCGTCCGTCCTTCCGGTTGCAGCGTCCGGCCAGACCCGGCGCCGCGTCGAACGACCCTAAACCAAGGACCTAAACAGGAAGTAAGCGCGCGCTAGATCAACGCCATCCGGCAAGTTCGCGGCGGATCAGCGCGACCAGCATGCCGACGCCGGGCACGCTGTCGTTGAGGCACGGCAGATAGGCGAAATTGCCGCCGCCCGCCGCGCGATATTGCTCCTTGCCGCGGATCGCCAGTTCCTCGATCGTTTCGAGGCAGTCGGCGGCGAAACCGGGAGCAAAAACCGCGACGCTTTTGCCGTCTCGGCCAAGCCGCTCAAGCGTTGCATCGGTTGCGGGCTCGAGCCATTTTGCCCGGCCAAATCGCGACTGGAAAGCGACCTCGACCGGTCGTCCGAGCGCTTCGGCGAGCAGCCGGGCGGTCGACTGGCACTCGTCGTGATAAGGGTCGCCGAGCGCGCGCGTGCGCTCGGGCATGCCGTGAAAGCTCGCGAGCAGGACGTCGGGCGCGAAGCTCAGCGAGGACAGGCCGGCTTCGATCGACGCCTTCAGCGCGTCCAGATAGGCGGGGTCGGCGCCGTAAGGAGGCAGGAAACGCAGCGTCGGCTGCAGCCGCAACCCGGCAAGATGGCCGTTCACCGCATCGACGACGGTCGCGGTCGTGGCTCCGCAATATTGCGGGTAGAGTGGCGCGACGAGAATGCGCCGGCATCCCGCGGCAAGAAGTGCGTCGATCGTCGGGCCGATCGCGGGCCGCCCGTAACGCATCGCATGGGCGACGGCGACGTCTTCGCCGAGAGCGGATTGCAGCGCGGCAGTCTGGCGGCGCGTGATGGCGGCGAGCGGCGAGCCCTCTTCGGTCCAGACCTGCGCATAGGCGTGCGCCGATTTGCGCGGCCGCGTCGGCAGGATGGCGCCTCGCAGGATCGGTTGCCACAGCACGGCCGGGATCTCGACGACGCGGCGGTCGCTCAGAAATTCGGCAAGATATTTGCGCACCGCGGCAGCGGTCGGCGCGTCGGGCGTGCCCAGATTGACGATGAGGACGCCGACATCCGGCGTGACGCTGCTCACGCGGGACGGGCCGAAAGCGGCGAGCGGCGGGTTCGGCGCCCGGTGGCTGCGGCCATCGCGTTCGCAATCGCCGGCGCGACGACGGGGACACCGATTTCGCCGAGTCCGCCGGGATTGCGGTCGCTTTCGACGAACTCGATCAGGATCTGGGGGCTTTGCGACAGCCGCGGCAGCCCGAGCTGCGCCAGCTTGCGGGCCGTCGCGATTCCTCCCTTATAGTCGGTGGTCGCGCCGACGGCAGCAGCGAGGCCGAAGATCAGCCCGCCCTCGACCTGCTGTCTGGCGATCGCCGGGTTCACGAGCCGCCCGGCGTCGACGACCGCAACAAGCTGTTCGACCTGCAGCCCGCTCTCGCTGGGTCGCGCGGTCGCCATCAGCGCTATGTGGCTGCCGCGCATGCTGTGGCAGGCCAAGCCTTGCGCTGTCCCCGATACGCCGCCCTCCCAGCCGCCGAGGCTGGTCGCGGTAAGCAGGCAGCGCGCAAGCAGCGGCGATTGTCCGAGCATCGCCATCCGGTAGGAGAGCGGATCGCTGTTCGCACGCGCTGCCAGCTCGTCGACGAAGCATTCGGTGAAGAAGGCGGTGTAGCTGTCGGCGTTGCCGCGCCAGCGGCCGGTGGGCAGGCCGATATCGGCCGGGCAATGATCGACCGCAAAATGGGGGATGTCATAGGCGCCGGCCGCGCCTTCGACCGCGACCGCATCGGGCGATCCGGCGGCGGCGCGCTGCGCGACGTCGGGCGGCGTATCGCCGAACAGGCGGTCGCGAAACTCATGCGTGCTCGGCGGGACGGCAATTCGCGCGACGAGGGCATCGATTCCGCCCGCGGCGTTGAGCGTCGCGGTCATCTTCGCGCGCGCGGGCGCGCGGGGGATATCGCGCATGATCTCTTCGGCGCGCGACCAAGCAAGCTGGACCGGGCGCCTGATCTGCAGCGCGATGATTGCGGCCTGCACGGCGGCGCTGTGGTCGAGGCAGGCGTCGAACGATCCCCCCGCCATCATCGGGAACAGGGTGACGCTCGATTCCGAAAGCCCTGTCGCCCGCGCGATCGCGTCGCGGCACTGGGCGGGTGCCTGGGTTGCGACCCAGACGCGCAGCCGCGTGCCGTCGGGCGCCGCGGTCGCGGTGCGCGTTTCGATCGGGGCGTGCAGCGCCGGCGCGACGGCGTAGTGCGCCGCAATCTTTGTGCGACCCTCCATCGCACCTGCGACATCGCCATTCTGGCGTATGCGATAACCGTCCGCCTTGAGCGCGGCCTTCAGCGCCTTTTCGATGTTCGACGAGGAAATCGGTGCGCCAGCGGTCTCGAATACGGGCGCGAAACGGTCGAGCGCCTGATTTGCGGCCCACCAGTTGCGCGCGACAGTGGCGAGCCAGCGGTCATGCTCGACGATGTGAAGAAGACCGGGCGATTTCATTCCCGCCTTGCGGTTGATGCTCTTGAGGCGCGTCGCGCCGAGCGGACCCTGCCGGATGGCGGCGAACACCATGTCGGGCAGCCGGATGTCGCCTGCATAGTTGGCCGATCCGTCGATCTTGGCGGGGAGATCGAGCCGGGTCAGTTCCTTTCCGTACAGCGGATCGGCGCTCGATGCGCGGTAGACGGGCTCGGCCGGCGGCTCGAGAAGGGCTGCCGCGGCGGCGACCTCCGCGAAGCGCAGCTTTTTCTTGCCGTGGGTGACGAAGCCGTCCTGTGTGTCGCAGCTTTCCCAGTCGGCATCCCAGCGCCGCGCCGCGGCCATCATCAGCAGCGCGCGCGCCTGCGCCGCGGCCTCGCGGCAAGGCGCCTCGAACATGCGCACCGACGACGAGTTGGCGGTGAGCATCACCGCGTGGCGGACGGCCCATTCGCGCCGCGCCCATCCGCGGACGTCGGACACGAAATCGGGGACAAGGCTTCGCGGCATGAAGGTCGCGCTATCCTCGTCGACGAGCAGAGTGTTGGTATAGAGCGGGCTGATCGGCGCGGTCTCGACCGCGATCGTTCGCCAGTCGGCGCCGAGTTCGTCGGCCATGATCTGGGGCAACAGCGTGGTGACGCCCTGACCCATTTCGCATTGCGGGACGACCATCGCGATATGGCCGTCATCGCCGATTTTCAGAAAGGCGTTGAAGACATGTTCGCCCTTTGCGGCGGCCAGGTTCGGCTGATAGTCGCGCGGCCACAACGTCCAAGCGATCGCAAGGCCGCCTGCGGCGGTCGCGCCGACAAGGATCGAACGGCGGCTGACATGCGGCAGGCGCCTTTTGTCTGTCCCCACTTTGTCCCGGATACCCGCCATGCTCGCTGCTGATAGTCAGCGGCGGGAATCGGCGCAAAGAAAATCAGCGCAGCAGGCCGAGGCGCGGGATTTCGATTTTCGGGCAGCGATCCATCACCACCGTCAGTCCTGCCGCTTCGGCGCGTTTCGCGGCGTCATGGTCGATCACCCCGATCTGCAGCCACACTGCTTTCGCGCCATGGACGATCGCCTCGTCGACCGCGGCGCCGGCATCGGCGCTGTTGCGGAAGATGTCGACGATCTTGGCGGGCGGTTCGACATTGGCAAGCGTCGCCACCACGGGGGCACCGTGGATCGTGCTGCCGGCGTGGCCGGGGTTCACGGCGATCACGTCGTGGCCCTGGCGGACGAGAAAGCCGAGCACCTCGTTCGAGGCGCGCGCGGGATTGGGCGAGGCGCCGACGACGGCAATGCGGCGCGGCGTGCCGAGCAGTTCGCGCATCTCGTTGTCGTCGTTGATCGCCATCATTTCCCCTTTCGTGCGTCGAGCCAGTCGGCGACCCTCGCCGCTATCGCGTGGAACGGTTCTCCCTGCGGGTCGGTTCCGGCGGCCGGGGGTACGCCCCCGTCGCTCGCGAGGCGAATGCCCATGGACAGCGGAATGCGGCCGAGAAAGTCGAGCCCCATCACGCCTGCTGCGGCCTCGGCGCCGCCGCTGCCGAAGGGATCGCTGACCTCGCCGCAATGCGGACAGGCATAGCCCGCCATATTCTCGACCAGCCCGATCA